>CAJHYO010000054.1_pt1 | contig 16298 bp, 14 predicted proteins | sample 9198741 | NCBI WGS metagenome assembly CAJHYO01 (sample SAMEA7708364, study PRJEB35096) | sediment metagenome | biome: marine neritic benthic zone biome [ENVO:01000025]; feature: sediment [ENVO:00002007]; material: shallow marine sediment [ENVO:03000034] sea grass bed [ENVO_01000059] ... | reverse complement strand
TAGGTGTACAGGGAATAGTGGCTGCTCATATCATCCAACCTACTCCTTGGGAAGTATTTTCTCAAGGCGATACAATCAATTTTGTTGTTCGTGTTCGAGATAATGAAACTGCATTTATCACTGGAGCTACAGTAACGTTGTTCTTGCATGGGACAACCTATCCTCTTACTGAAACGAGTCCTGGTTTCTATGAGATCAATATCGCTACCAGTGCACTTCCACTTGGAGAATACAGTGCACAGATAACAGTGTCAGGAGCATTCATGGAAACTCAGCAGCTTTCGATTGGTTTCGACATTATAGGAGATGCTGTTGTCAGAGTTGATACAGACCCCTTAGTGATTTTGAATTACGAAAACGCTACCTTTGAGATTGCTGTAGAAGACCAGAATGGAAATCCAATTGGCGAGTACGACTACTTAATCGACTTTGGAGGTCAGTACAGCATCTCAGGAAGTTCTGACTACTTCAAGCTCATCTGGAAGTTTGTACCACAACTGACTCCTAGTTCATATCTCCTCAATGTTACAATATCAGGACCACACATTCCTACGAGTTCTACAACTCTCATGATTGATGTGAAAAGCTTAGTCAATGCCACGGTGCTTTATCCATTAGTAGACTCAACTTTTGTCCAAGGAACGGATTCAATCTTATTCAAGGTCGACCTGATGGACATGCTTGACAACACGATGGATGGCGGCTCTGTTTCAGTTCTTATACATGACTCGTTCTTCGTCTTAGATGATCACAGCAACGGAACATACACGAGAACAGTATCGACAGCAGGTTGGGCTGCTGGTGATTACAACTACACCTTGAGTCTAAGTCACCCATACTTAGCTCAGGAATCCACAGTGCGAGGTATTGTAGAAGTTCTTGCAGAACTCCAGTTCCATATAGAATTCATGCCAGAGGTGCCTCAACAGGGAGACTTGCTCAATATCACGATAGATGTGACGGACAAATATGGCAATCCAGTATCCGATCTGAATATCACTGTGACATTTCAGCATATCACAAAAGATCCTGTAGAAACTAATCAGAGTGGAACATACTTTGTTACATTCACCGTTGCATCCCAAGGCTATGGCGATGAAGAGATTGTTGTTGAAGCTGAGGGAACCATGTGCGTTTCATTCACAGCTCAAGTCTTGTCTGAAGTACCTGTCATCGTGGCAGTTCCGCAAGTTAATTTGACTGTTGAATCGTTTGGACCGATGTTCATAATCTCCTTCATAATCAGTTTCGTTGGGCTACTCGTCTACTTCAGAATCTCATCTGGCTTATCGATTACTCGCGGGTCACAGGAAAACCTGCTTCGAGGTTTGCGTAAGCTGGACCTTCTGTATATGGTGGTAGTCGGACTCGCAGGTCTGACGATATTCCATTCATATGTGTCTGCAGGAGCGGGCAATTACGGGTTAGCAGTGGCCGAGAGCATTCTAGTATTAGGCATTTCTCTAATCCTCTACGGAGTTTGGTTATACAGAGATGCATCGTCTTCAATCCTATCTACTCAGAGTATAGGCAGAAGACGGATGGTTCTAGGGCTCTGGCATTTGATATTCGTGCCAATTGTCATTATTCAGATATTCGATTGGGGTCAGCATATTGAGTGGTTGAAGTTCTATGTTCTTGACAACGTCTTTCATCTTGGTGAACTTCAAGTACCGACAATCATGTTGACAATATTCGCAGCTTACATCTCATCAATTGTCATAGTTGTAGTGAATCTCTATAGAGAAATCAGTAAGGGACTCTTTAGAATAAATGAAATGGCTGTCTTAGGCACACCTCCGATAGTCGTTGAACAGGAGTGTGTAGACCTTGTCGAGAACCTAGGTTCGTCCATCAGAATGAAGTTCTTCATGTTCCTTGTAGTTCTAGCTGGAACCACTGTTCTCACAATGGACTTCCTACGGAGCTACTCTCTCGGAGTTATTGTTCTTATGCCAGTGGTATTCTTGCTGGTGATTCCATATGCATCATCAAAGATGGCCAAAGGACTTTCAAGAGCTTCTGGAGCAATGCGGAGTAGAGGTGACGATAGGTCTCTATCGGAGATAGCAGATGACAGTTCTGATGTTGTGCCGCCTCTGGAAGACGAAGAAGAAGAATATGAAATACCCGCTGTAGATGATGCCACTATTTCAGAAGCAGATGATGCTGAAGACACTGTAGCCAAACCCAAGACTAGATTGACAAAAGCTGAGATTATTGAACGATTGCCTGATGAACTGAAAGAATTAATGGGAATGGATGAACTCAAGAAGTTGACAAAGGTGCAACTTGAGGAACTCCTACCTCCAGAAGACGAAGATGTCTAAGTGGGGGAATCAAGAGAGAGTGTGACTACTCCACTCTCTTCTTGAACTCCTCGAACTCTCGTTTGTTTAGGACCAATTCCATTTCTTTGCTATTGATTACAGGATCCCAATTATCCCAACCTAATTCACGGGCTTGCTCTAGATACTGCACCACATATGCTACATCATTCTTGGTGGCGTAGGACCGAGCTGCAAGAAGATATGACCATACGGGAACTTCACCAGTCGAGAATGCCGTTTCAAATTCTACAATTGCATCTTCGTATTCCTTATCATAGAAATGCCGCATCCCCTTTTCCACGAGATGTTCAGCTTCTTCAAACATACAGATGTAATGGACATAGTCCCGTTCCTTGATGAAACCCACATTTTCAGCCACTCCAATAGACCCATAGTTATGATCCTCACAATGCCATCCCACATTAGAGAATCCGATTGACAGGCAATGATCAACTGCAGCTGCAGCTGTGAGGGCTCCAAGACCTTTCAATCTATAATCCTCTGTCGTTATTATGCCAATCTCACAGTCGTTTCCACTTGCACAGTCTGAGTGTATCCATACAACAACTTTGTTTCCATGAACTAGGCACTTTCCAAATCCTCTCTCCATTTGGTCTTTCAATTGATTCTTTACTCGCTCCTCAATGTCCTCAGGAAATTCCAAGGAATCCGCATCGAAGGTTGAATCAACTTGAAGCAATCTATAGCCTTCTGATATTCTATTTTGCCAGTCCAGAACGACATTGCGGCATGTGAAATGAATCCGATGGGTTGGTAGCGGAGGCCGTATGCCGAATATGTTTGGAAACTCTGTCTTCCAATCGTCAGTGTCTATGTGAAAGAAGAAATAACTCAGGAATTCTGTGTTCATTGGAGAATAGAACTTCCCTCTCAAGATCATGTCATGAACAAGGTCTTTGAGACCTTGATTGAATCCATCGTTGTCTGGATCTCCAGCGAAAAACCAACCTTCAGTTGTCGCCATGAATCCGGAACTTGGTCGAGCTGAGTCATTGACCCATATCTTTCCCGGGGACGAGCCCTCTATGACTGCTCTCACAACAACTTGGTAATCAAATCCTCTGAACAGGGTTCGTGCATTCTCATAGTCTTCTAGCATCAGTTCTTGAAATATAAACCATCACCTTGAACAAAGAGATAGGCACCCCCAAAACTAGCCAGATTTAAGGCTCGTGGTTTCATCAAGTTGATTATCCCATGTCCCAGAGCAAGGGTTCATCCTCGATGAACTCAGCAGGCACACCCAGATTCTTGAAGTAGTCCACCATTGCAATACAGGCAAACTTCTCAGATGAATAGTGTGTGGTTCCAATCGCGTTGATCTTGTTGTCCTTGCAGACATCATGGAATTGTGCCGATGGCGGATAGGTTTCCATAATCCTCGTTATGCCTGTGACATAGGTGTTTACTCCCATATCAGCTATATCGGCTGCAATTTCTGGTTCACAGCCTCCACCCCCCACAACGGCAACCTGTGAATTAGCGATGGCGCCAGAGCCATAGTTCCAGACCTTCACCTCATGCCCCACAGCTTTGCGAACTCTATCTGCAAATTCAGAGAGTTGAGTCAAGTCTATCGTGCCAACCACTCCGACATCTACTCCCCCGTAATCGAAGAAATAACGTTCGGGTTGGACTCCAAGTGCTTTGGCAAAAGAAACTCCTGTGCTATATGGACCGACTGCATCAAGTGGGATATGGATAGCATAATAGGACACTCTCCGTTCCTTGAGCTGACTCAGAAATTCATGGGGAATGTTTGTGAACGGCTTTCGATCAGGACTAGGATCCCAAATCATTGGATGATGTGTAAATAGGAGTATGTTTCGTTCATTTAGGTCTAGGATTCTACTTAGGACCCTCTCACTAGGGAAAACCGCGGTGTAAACCTTAGTTATTGACTTCGCATTATCTAAGATCAGACCTTTTGGTTTCTTTCCAGTGTTCTCTACGACATAGTCACCCAGATCGAAGGCACTCCAGTCCCCCTCCTCGCGTTTGTCCAACTCAAAGTCAGCATCTAGTTGCTTGCGGAGTGCTTGTGCATCCATTCTCATCATCTCTCTTGAAGCTTTTGCGATCCCTTAGTCTACTTGCCGCTTATATTTGAAATAGTCGATGCCTATTTATGAGGGTGCCATCCAGCGAGGTCACGCTTTAGACAAATCACCATTCAGTCATTCTGACTGATGATGGAGGATCATCGAGTGAGTAACTACAACAAGGTCACCGATGAAGTGGTAAAAAAACTCGTAGCTATATGTGGCGATGAATACGTCACGACGAGCGAACCACTTCGTCACAGCTATATGGCCAGAGGCATCATGGGCATGGAGGCCGTGGTGCCAGAGGTCGTAGTTCGGCCTGCAGACCCGGAACAGGTCTCAAAGGTACTCGTTGTCGCAAACGATAACCTTAACCCCGTTACGCCTGCTGCAGGAGGACTAAGTGGAGGATTTGCACTACCTGCAATCGAGCCTGGCGGTATCCTCATGGACATGACTCGGATGGACAAGATGGAAGTTGACACAGAGAACCGAGTCATGATTGTGGAACCAGGTGTTAAATCAGGTGATGCATGGAGGATTTTCAAAACGCAGTACCCGGACTGGGCACCACCCATTCCGGATGGTGCTCCGCCAGCGGCGACAGTATTGGGCGATGCAATTGAAAGAGGCTTCTCGCTTGTGACCGGAGTGTATGGACCACAGGCAGACATGATCATGGGTCTCGAGATTGTGCTCCCCACGGGGGAGATGTTCCACACTGGTTCATGGGCACTACCAGGTGCAAAGCCATTCTACCGGTGGGGTGTTGGCCCCAATCCAGATGGCCTATTCCTGGGGTCTCAGGGCTCAATGGGCATCATCACTAAATGTGCAATCAAGATGGTACCTCACCCGCACTACAAGACTGTAGTCGCCTATGGAGGAGAGACCTGGGACGACATCATCAAGCCCGCATGGGAGATATCCAAGCATGAAATGGGCGTCGGTGAGCGCACTGTGATGGTGCAAGGCGGGAATTATGAGCTTGTCATGACCCGCTGGCCGAAGACAAATGTGCCTCTCGACTATGAGTTCTACAAGAGCATTGGAATCGATAAGAAGTGGATGAACTATGAATGCTGGGCATGGACCAAGGAGGAGCTTGACTTCACCCTGAAGAAGATAGACGAGGTCTACAAGGACTACGAGGTAAAGCACTCAAGGAAGACGCCTCAGCAGGACCTGCACCCGAAGCAGGTTGCATCACGGCTCAAGAAGCCGAACAAGATTGCCATTCCATACTCGCTCTGGCAAGCTGGTTTCCTGTTCATCACGTGGTACTGTCCATGGCTTGAGTCTGGCAAGATGATGGAGGAATACTGCGCAGCGATGGAGAACTACGGCTTCCCACCCACGATGTGGGTCGCATCCATCGACCATGCTAGGCAGGCAATAGTTATGCCCATTTTGTGCTTCGACAGCACTGAAGATGGCATCATGGACAAGATACGAGAGTTCAACCTAGAAACTACGAAGAGCTTTCTGAAGCAAGGCTGGATCAACTATCGACCTGATCCATTCGTCCACGCTCCAGAAACCTTCACGAAGACGAAGGAATACTACAAGATGCTGGTCAAGTTCAGGAAGGTCCTGGACCCGAATCTCATCCTGCATCCGGGTAGGTTAGCGATTCCGTGGGAGTCCGTAACCAACCTGCCAAACCCACTAGAGAAGTGAAATCTAGGGGGCGAAAAAAGTTACGCAACGTAACATCTTTAATCTAAGAAGAGAAACAGGAGGAAGATGGACATGGTAACACTAGACGAACTTCGCAAGATCAACGCACGATGTATTCACTGTCGAGCCTGTCAGTACGCATATAGCAGCGAGCCTGACAAGGAAGGTGAGACCGAGGAATACACTGGGATGCTCCAAGGTTGCCCCGCAGGGATATATTACGGATGGGAGGGCTACTTCAACTCCGGCAAACAATGGATGGCCCGGGCGTTTTTGAACGGCGAACTGCCAGCCAGTAAGGAGCTACTTGAGGTAGCTGAGGCGTGCACGACATGCGGCATGTGTGAAACACAGTGCCCGAACTACATTGACACAGTCCATGTAACTGAAGCACTCAGGGCTGCTGTCATCGAGGCAGGTGTAGAACCACTCGACAAACACAAGGGTTTCGGGACTCGAGTGAGTGACCAAGACATGAAGAACCCTTATGGTGAGCCCTTCGAGGAACGGACCAAGTGGTTCACTGGAGAGGTGGACAACAAGGATGTGAAGGTCGCATACTTTGTTGGTTGCACGGGCGCATACAGACAACAGCATGTTGCAGACCACACAGCGTCAATTCTCAAGAAGCTGGGCTTCGACTTCACCGTCATGTCTGAGGAAGTGTGCTGTGGTTCACCGTTGCTGAGGACAGGTTTGAGGGACGTCTTCACTGAGGTCATGGAGAGGAACTTGGAGATCTTCAAGGACTTCGACCTGGTGGTATATTCATGCGCAGGTTGCTACAAGACCTTCCGCAACGATTACCCGACTATGAGCGGCAAGCCACTACCCTTCAAGGTGAAGCACACAGTAGATCTAGTCTACGAGCTTCTGCAAGAGGGCAAGCTCAAGATAAACAAGGAATACGCTGAGAAAGTGACTTGGCACGACCCCTGTCACAGCATCCGTCACGTTGGTCTAGCGATTAAGAAGGAGATCCTTGAGAACTCAGAGAACTGGCTCCTCGATGAGAGAAAGGCCAAGAAAGCTGAGGCTGCGTACCATGAGATGCCTCGCGAAGTCCTGAAAGCCATTCCTGGCTTGGAGCTGCGGGAGATGTACCGAATCAAGGGCGACAGCTTCTGCTGCGGCGCTGGTGGTGGTGTGAAGGCTCAATTTACCGACATGGCAAACGCAACAGCGCGGGAGCGGATGAAAGAAGCGGCCTCGACAGGTGCAGATGTCATCATGACCTCATGTCCATTCTGCATCACAAACTTCTCAGACGCTGTCAAGGCGATGAATAAGGAAGAGGAAGAGACCGGCAAAGATCTGTCGAATGAAGGCTCGAAGCTGAAGGTCGTCGAGCTCCTCGAGGTCTTGGACCAACTGATAGAGTAATGCAATGTGAGAACCCCGCTTGGGGTTCTCTTCTTACTTCTTTTCGTAATTTCAACCCGAAAATGCTCAAATTCTACGCTGATGGTAACGCATAATATAGCCACTATGAAGTCTGTACTCATGAGTATGGAAGGAACAGTTTCAAAGAAGCACCTCAAACAGGCTTGCAAACATTATGGTGTAGCGGAAGGGGATTTGACATTTGCTGGAGGAATGGAGAACGCTGTATTCTCATATCAGAAGGACGGTCAAACGGTATTCCTCCGATTTGGGCACAGCTCACACATGACACGGGACCTTGTCACTGCAGAGATTGACTGGATAGTCTATCTTCTGGATAATGATGTACCAGCTGTAAAACCTGTAAAGTCTGAATCAGGAACTTATGTCGAGAAAATAGGAAAGGGCAAGGGTGCTTACAATGTCGTGGCCTTTGAGAAGGCAGAAGGGGAACAGCTCGACTTTGGAGATCCTAAGAGCTGGAACAACTCTGTGGTAAGAGATTGGGGTAAGACAATCGGAAGAATGCACTCAGTGACCAAAGACTACAAGCCAACATCACCACGTCGATACGAGTTTCATCCTGAATTGGACTTACCTCTCATCAAGGGGGAAAGCAAGAATGTCATTGATAGGATCAGTGACCTCTTTCAGCGAATACATGAATTGCCCAAAGGAAGAGACACATACGGACTCGTTCATTCCGACATCCATGTAGGCAACTTCTTCGTCAAGGATGACAAAATATCTGCGATATTCGATTTTGACCGGTCATGTTACAAGTGGTTCATCTCCGAAGTCGCAGTTGCCCTTTACTATCCGCTCTATGTCACGCCTTTAAGAAACAAAACCAAGGATCAGAAGAATTATGCTTCTAGATTTCTCCCCATCTTCCTAGAGGGTTATAGCAGTGAGAATAACCTAGCTTCATCATGGTTTGAACACCTGGACATGTTTATGCAGGTCAGGGATGCCATTCTTTTCATGTATATGCCACAGGGTGTGCCTGAAGAAGTGAAGGGGAGATTCAGAAGGAGAATCCTAGGAGAAGATCCCTATCCGGACTTCCAATTCCAGAAAATGTAACATCTATTCTTCGTCTACACTAGGCCAGCAATGAAACTCCTCGTCAGACGATGTGGCGAGCTTGATTGCTAGTTCTGCATCGAAGAGCTCACGGTCAATTATCTGGTCCCAGAGCTCAAACCCACCATCTGCTTCCACAGGTATCAGGTATCCTTCGTCTCTTCCTTTAGCAAAGATGAGAATCTCATCAGAGCCCAAGAAATCTGCAGGTCTGAAACACACTCGCACAATCTCATCCCATTTAATTCTAGCATGGCTTTCCTCACTTCCTGAAGGATGGATGTGGATGTCGATGAAGTCCTCGTCAAACTTTACATGGAACCAAGTGTCAAGGGCCTAACGATTGGTCTACTTCTTGGCATTTAATCGTGCTGGATGCATTTCACATCCAATACGCTGCAAGGCGGAATCAATTCTCTTTCAACACCAATGCGAATAGAATCATGATTTCTACATAGATGGCCAAGACAATCACAGCAGGTATGAACGATGCTGCTAGGTCAGTCAGATAGCCCACAAGAATAGGACCAATGACGCCCGTAGATGCGCCTATCATGAATAGCAGACCACTAGCAACTCCAGTGTATTCTACCCCAACCTCAGGCAGATCCATCATTACAACGAGCATCAATGGCAAAACCGCTCCACTGACTATTCCATAGAGGACCAATGAGACAAGGAGGGGGGCACCAAATGAGAGTCCTGCGACAAAGATGCTGATGCCTTGGATGAGGTGTATGCCAATTATGACGGGTTTTCTTGAGCCTGGCTTAGCCATCCCAGGCAGCATAATGCTCCCGATAAGACCAAGCCAACTTGGTAGTGATGCCCAAAATCCAGCATCGACTGGATTCATTCCTTTTGCTTCAAGTAGAGTGGGAAGCCAGTTTCCAAACCCATAGAAGGTAATGAACGAGGATGAACATATTATCGCTACAAGCCAAACTTGCTTGTGTCCGAGTAATGCTTTCACCATATCTCTTAGAGAGAGAAACGCATCAACTGGTTCAGATTGTGCATTTGATTCCCGCGCTAGAAGAATCCAGGCCAAAGCAATAATGAGTCCTACACCGCCATAGAAAGCAAAGACATTTCGCCACGTACCCACGAGTGGTAGGATGAATGCGTTAGTAGCAGCTAACGCTGTAGCTGAACCGATGATTGCGCCCGTCATGTAAATCCCAGATGCTAGCCCACGTTCTCGCCCCTCAAATGATGCTGCTGTAACTTTAGCCAAACCAACAGAGATGGTGGGCCCTCCGAAGCCAAATAGAAAAACGACGAGAAATAGTGATTCGAAACTGACGACGAATGCACGAAGAACTGCTGATGATGATATTAGGAGAAGGCCAGCAGATATCATCTTCTTCTGACCGATGCGGTCGATGAATACACCAATCGGGACGGCCAAGGGGATATACATTATGATGACACTACCTAGAATGACACCCATCTGCGAATATGTTAGTGAAAGATCAGCAGCTATAACATTTACTAGAGGTGGAATAGAGGTCAGAATCAAGCCAAATCCGAAATATGCAAGCCACAAAAGAGCGAGGATGATCCAACGATAGGAGTCCTTTGCAATGATCGCCTCACTTTCCATTACCAAAACACCATGTAAGCAGATTACGCTAGTGCTGAGTCCCGAGTAAAAAGTGTGTCCTATGTTAAAGTCGCTTCCACGATAGAGTAAGATATTTCCCTAACATTGAACCTTGATGTCTTGGTGTAATCCCATGACTGTGGAGTTTGGAATACACTTTGAACCCTTGTTTGGATTCGATTACAATACAATCGAAGACATCACAATCAATGCTGAAAAGCTTGGTTACAGCTCGGTATGGACATGCGACCACTTCTTCAAAGATTTAGATTCAGTTGCGTTGAACAGCTTGGAGGCATGGACACTCCTTACTGCCCTCGCTGTCAAAACATCGAGAATGAAACTAGGTGTTTTAGCCACATGTAATTCCTATCGTCCCCCTGCTCTTCTTGCTAAGATGGCAGCGACGTTGGACATGATTTCAAATGGACGGCTAATTCTAGGCATAGGAGCTGGTTGGAAACAGGTGGAGTATGATGCTTATGGCTATGACTTCCCCCCGATTGGTGAGCGTTTCGACCGCCTGGAGGAGGGCCTTCAGGTTATTATCAAACTGTGGACGGATGACCGAGCAAATTTCGAAGGAAGATTCTACAAACTCAAAGATGCAGTCTTTGCGCCAAAGCCAATACAACAACCCTACCCTCCTATCCTAATAGGAGGACACGGAGAAAAACGTACTCTGAAACTTGTCGCCAAGTATGGAAATATGAGTAACTTCTCACCCTGGGGAACAGAGAGACTTGAAAGACTCCTAAAGGCCTTGAAGAACCACTGTGCAGATGAAGGGAGGGATTATGATGCCATAACAAAGACGTTCTTGGGCTACTGCTTAATCACTGACAATGAAGATGAAATCAGGTCCTTCAATGCCAAAAGAGCTCAAGAACAATCAATCTCTGTGGACAAGTATCTAGAAAAGCAATCTGTCTTGCCTGGCGCATGGGCTGGAACAATTGAAGACATTACCACACAGTTTCAGCATCTAGCGGGCATGGGCTTTTCTCATTTCCAGATCTTGTTTCCTTACAAACGGGAACGCGAAACGAGCCAGCTGTTCGCTGACAAGGTCATTGCGAATGTGTAACTAGATGAGAAAGCTTACCTTGAACCTCAAGTGTTAGAAATAGCCAGATCCAAAGAATCGCAGTCAAAGCTGTAAGAATTTCGGGTATTGCCATTCCAGTCCAAGGCACAGCACCTGCGAAAGTGCCCCACCAGATGTAAACGGAGAAGAAAGGCAATACTAGTGATAACGCGCTGAACCACCACAAGTGGCGATAACGGAGCCATGAGAGGCCCACGAACCACATAGCAAATGGGAAGGACATGAAGAGACCTACAGACACAAGGAAGTGAATTTCACCGAAGTTTTCTGAAAAGATGCCAATTGCAGTGAGAAATCCGGCAGCAATGAGAAAAGGAAGCATTGCTATTCTAGTAGGCCAATCACTAAGCTGTTTTATGAATCCAAGGGTGATAATGATGAGCAGAACACCAGTGGTGATGAGCCCCGCGTTAAAGATAATCGCCCTAACAAGAGGATTCGGACCTATGTCGGTTCTGGTGTAATGGCCAAGATCACTCAGCGCATTTGTCACCCAGTCAAAGTCAGGGGAAATCAGAATGGCTAAAGATATGCATGCAAGAGCTATCATAGGCGCTATATAGCCAAGAAGTGCAGCTTTAGGTAAGCCTCGTATCTTCTCACCGATTGACATAGCATTTGCGCGATATTGGTGGTATATAGATGCATTTGTTACTTCAGATTGAGAAAGACTCGCCTTCCTTCAGAGGTTTGAATTTTGCATCAGTTTCTTTCTCTACCTGTTTCTTGAAGTCATCAATGCTCTTGTCCCATGTATGCATTGGCACGACTATCTTAGGTTTGATGATGCTTGTGGCCTCTGCAGCGTCTTTGTTGTCCATGGTATAAGTATCTCCACAGGGCAATAATGCAACATCTATCGGACCTAAGTCTTTCATCTCAGGAATCACATCAGTATCTCCTGCGAAGTAAATGGTCTTGTCCTCTGCATTGATGAGATAACCAACTCCAAATCCTTTAGGATGATATGGATTTCCTGGAGATCGAAACCGTTTCACATTGTAAGCATGAACAGCTTTCACTGTTATCCCCTGAACTGTGGTCTCTTCGCCTGGCGCTAGCGATGTTATGGCTGCCCCTAGCTTTTCGCCGCAATCCGCGGGGGCGATAATTGTGGTCTCAGAGCTCCGCACTTCGTTGATTGCCTCAGGGAAGCAATGATCGTTATGTGAATGAGTAGCCAGCACCAGTGTCGCAGGGTCCAATACATCAGGAACCCTCTCTCGTGCTTTCTTAGAACGATAGAGATCGACGTAGATGACTTTCTCATTAACATTAATCTGGAAGCTTGCATGTCCTAGCCAACGAACCGATATTGTCATGATTATCAGATATTTATAGCAGCCATTTCTCATAAATCTGATTACTCAAGGCGAGAGTGTGAAAGGTGAAAGTCGCAGCAGTTGCAGATGTACACAGCCCAAAATACCTAGGGGAGTTTAGAAATTCACTCTGTCGAATTGAAATACCCGCTGTGTTCCTTTTAGCTGGAGACATGGTGAATTTTGGAAGAGCTGCCGAATATCAAAACATTATCGACGCCATTGACTCGATCTTGGGCGCTGACGTTCCTGTTGTAGCATGCTTTGGAAATGAGGAGTTCAGAGAGTCACGGAATAATATCCTAGATCTGACGAAAAACAGGATCAGTTTTCTCGATGGAGAATCACTCATCATTCAGAATGAAGAATATAGAATTGGCATAGTCGGAGCTCCAGCACCAACGGATATCATTGATGCTTCAAAAGGTCTGAATCATCAGGATATCAGAGGGATTTTCGAGACACGCGCAAGCCTCTTGTCCAACTTGGTAAAGAACGCTTCATCGCAGGCGGATCAAACAGTTCTTCTTATGCACTATAGTCCACTCTCGGAGCGCCTTAATGATGAGGATGCAAGCGAATACTCATGGTGGATTTCAAGAGTCATCAAGGAAGCTCAACCCGATCTGGTCATTCATGGACATATGCACGGTTCGAAAATGCTTCAGACTAGTATTGGAAGAACAAGGATATTCAATGTGGCATATCCAGCAAGCAATGCGGTGACCGAGATTGTACTCTGACAGTTATGGTACAGATTCATTCGTCAGAAGATCTTGGGCTCTTCCCATTCTCCAAACACTTCGCGCCAGACATCACAAATCTCACCGACGCTGGCATATGCTCGAACTGCATTGACAACATGTGAGACCACATTATCAGTTCCTTCTGAAGCTTTCCTTAAGCCATCAAGTGCTTCTTGGACTTTCTTGTTGTCGCGCTCCTTCCGAGTTTTGTTGAGCCTCTTAATCTGCCTTCTCTCAACCTCAGGGTCTATCTTTAGCACAGGTATCGTGATCTCCTCATCTTCGAGGATGAAATCATTCACTCCAACAATCGTTCGCTTTTTGGACTCAATCTCTCGTTCATAGCGATAAGCTGCATCTGATATCTCCTTCTGGAAGAAACCCTTCTCGATTGCAGGTATAACGCCGCCTAGGGCGTCCACATGGTCGAAGTACTTGTAGGCTTCCTCCTCCAACTCGTTTGTGAGTGCCTCAACGTAGTACGACCCAGCAAGCGGGTCAATTGTGTTTGGCACACCGCTCTCATGGGCAATAACTTGTTGAGTCCTTAGAGCAACTCTGACTGCATCTTCAGTAGGAAGTGCCAAAGCCTCATCCATTGAATTTGTATGGAGTGACTGCGTACCGCCCATTACTGCTGCCAGTGCTTGGTAGGCTGTGCGAACGACATTGACCATAGGTTGCTGAGCAGTGAGTGAGCATCCTGCAGTCTGAGTGTGGAATCGAAGCCAGAGAGACCTCTCCTTCTTTGCACCGAATCGCTCCTTCATCTCTCGAGCCCATATCCTTCGAGCAGCCCTATACTTGGCGACCTCCTCAAAGATGTCATTGTGTGCGTTGAAGAAGAATGACAGTCGCGGTGCAAATTCATCTACGTCAAGACCTCTCGCCTTTCCTGCTTTCACGTATTCCATACCATTTAGCAGGGTGAATGCGAGTTCCTGAGCTGCTGTAGAACCTGCTTCTCTGATGTGGTAGCCTGAGATGCTTATTGTGTTCCAGCGAGGAATGTTCTTGGCACAATATTCCATGATATCAACAATAATCCGGAGGGATGGCTCTGGAGCATAGATCCAGCTCTTTTGTGCCATGTACTCTTTTAGTAGATCGTTTTGGATGGTTCCACCTATCTGATGGGAGTGCACACCCTGTTTCTCTGCGGCAACCATGTACATAGAAAGTAGGACACTCGCGGGTGCGTTTATTGTCATCGAGGTGGTAACTTTGTCAAGCGGGATTCCATCAAAAAGAATCTCCATGTCCTTGAGCGTATCAACTGCGACCCCAAGCTTTCCGACCTCGCCAAAAGAAGACTCGTTATCAGAATCATGACCGTAGATTGTAGGCAGATGGAACGCAACACTCAGTCCAGTCTGACCAAGCTTCAGCAAGTACTTGAACCGCTCATTGGTTTCTTCTGCAGACCCCATCCCTGCAAACTGACGCATGGTCCAAAACCTGCCACGGTAGAGTGTGGGTTGGACACCACGAGTATAGGGGTATTCACTTGGAAATCCCAGGTCTCGCATGTAGTCCAACTTAGGGACATCGACTGGAGTGTAAATCCTCCTTACAGGTCTGCTAGAGGTGCTGATGAACTCCTCCCGGCGTTCAGGATGCTTGTCAGTATGACGAGCGAGAGTACCAGCCTCCCATCGTTCCTTGGCAGCTTGAATCTCACTAATATCAGGGTCAGCGATTTCTTGGGCATCATCTTTCTTTGCCTTGTCCGCTCCCATCAACGACTCTCCATCTAAGTGAAACAAGAGAGACTGACATAGGTCTCGATATTAACTGTTTGTTTCTTGGCCTCGTTCTCAATGGAATTAGGGGATAATAGCATCCTAGACATCTTTATGAGAAGAGACTGAAATCCATCAAATCGAGGAATTCGAATTGTCGAAACTAGATGATATTGCGGCGCTGCTTGATGAGATTGAAATCATATATACACAGGAAGAAGCAGGTCTCTTAATGGTCTGGGACACGGCTCATTTTGATGACCTTAAGGTTCTCATTCTTACCAGCCCAGATGAGAAATGGATCTTCATAACTGCACTCTTCACAAAGTTCAGCAACATTCCACAAGATGAGCAGCACAAGCTGATGTACGACATGCTTGTCTCCTCATGGAAGGTGAACGGTGTCAAATTCGTAATCACTAATGATGACTTCATCTCTGTCACTGCCGAAACCAATGATTTAGACCTCACGGGCGAAGAGCTCAGGACACTGATTGACAACACCGTCGGTGCCTGCGATGTTCTGGCAACCTTTACTCCTGGATATGCCGATTAAGAACAGCAAGCAAGTCCCCCCTGACCCGGTCCCCTATGCCGGGTACAGGTTTTATTTCTACAACACAGACGGAGTTATTCAGAACTCGAACCCTTTCCTGGCTTGTGCTCTTTTAGACGTGTAGTAATGCTTGACCTCCCTCATCTCGGTGACTAGGTCAGCAGCTTCAATGACTTCAGTCCGAGCATAGCGCCCGGTCATGATCAGTTCAACATCTGGAGGTTTTGCATCAATCAGACTCAATTGGTCCTCAAGCGAAATGAGGTTCCACTCAACTGCGACATTAATCTCATCAAGAATTAGGACATCACATGATTTCTTCAGAAGAGCTTCACGTGCCAATTCCAACCCGTCCTGAGCGAGTTTTACGTCAATTGGATCAGGGTTCTCTTTGTCAACCCAGTCAAGTCGTCCCATGGCTACAATCTCAAAGTTAGGAATTTTCTCTATTGATCCAAACTCACCGTAGTTGACCTCAGTTTCACCATCACGCTCTGCGACCTCAGCCTTCATGAAGCAGATCATCAAAACTCGTAAACCATGGCCTGCCGCTCTAAGCCCAGCACCAAGAGCGCATGTTGTTTTTCCTTTTCCATCACCAGTATACAACTGGACTTGTCCAAGTCGCTCAGGGGAATTCATGTTCAGACCTCATGTCCCTTTGATGTGCTTC
>CAJHYO010000077.1_pt1 | contig 17314 bp, 20 predicted proteins | sample 9198741 | NCBI WGS metagenome assembly CAJHYO01 (sample SAMEA7708364, study PRJEB35096) | sediment metagenome | biome: marine neritic benthic zone biome [ENVO:01000025]; feature: sediment [ENVO:00002007]; material: shallow marine sediment [ENVO:03000034] sea grass bed [ENVO_01000059] ... | reverse complement strand
TTCGCTGTTATCGTGGCCAAACCGACTCTCTCTTTTAATTGTGGGTGCTTTGATTCCCTTGAGCAACTCTAGATCTGATGGTTCTTTCCAAAGCAGATTGTCTGATTCGTTCTGGTATTTAAAGGTCGAAGGAGAGATGAAAATGTTGTGTGTTTCACATTTGAACTCATCCGTATACTTGTGAGTGTCTGGCTTGTACTTGCGCACTACTTCTTCATTACAACCCTTAACTGGACAATCAACTGTTGTCTCGGTAATATCGATACGGTCCTTCAATTCCTCTACGCCAAACATATTCAGCCCGCTCCATATCAAAGGACTATGCGTAGCTTAGTCAGATTTACTATGCTTCCAACGCATATCAAATCTATTAGGTAGCCTATTGCATTGGTGTTCAATGATGTAGCTTTGCAATTCACCAAAAGGTAGTTATTGCTAATTACAGAATGGAATATGTTGACTTTCCGGGATATTTAGGTCTCATCTATGCAAGATGGAACGTGGCTGTTTTGAAGTGGTCTGATTTCGCGAAGTATGCTCTTGCAGGCATTCTTGTTGTTGGCCTTCTTCTTTCAGTTCCATACAGACGTGTTGAACAGAAAGCAAATTTCTATGAGGCCTCTCCCCAATCCTGGCATAATGTATCGCTTGTGTTAGGAGGACCAATGATTACTCTTGTTACCGTAGAACTGAACCGAACATCTACAATTCGATTCATGTATCCTGAAGGTGTGTGGCCTAAGAACGTTCTATTGGCATCCTTTACGGGTACAATTGCGAATTATAATTACCGCGGCGAGTATTATACAATTGCCATTGAAGTGGAGTCAAGTGGTCCGTTCTGGATTAGAGTACGATATGTTTATGCTGAAGAAACAGAAGGCAGCTTCTTAGACGATCCATTTGCCTGGTTTAGTCCAATCATATTCCCCTGAGCAATCAGATTTCAGGAATGGCCATGGTTTTTGTTGTTATGCGGAAAACGCATCATATCCCAGTGGGGGATGTCAGAATCGGGAAGAGTACCTCTAGCTAGAATTACAAATCCGTAGTGTTCATAGATTGCTACATTGGTTTCGCTCTGCGCTTCGAGATAACAGGGCAGTTCCAGTCGGTCAAGTAGATCAAGCATTGGACGGATGAGTTTGCTTGCATAGCCTTTGCCCTGGTGCTCAGGGTCAACTGCAACTGGGCCTAGATGTAAGTAGGGAACAACTGCGTATTTCATCCTACGTTGGCTCGCAAATCTGTCCAATTCAATCATCCGAGTGAGGCGTTTTCTCCCCATTGCCATAATGGGGCGTAAACCAGCGAGACGTAAAATCTCCCATAATGTATTATCGACGCTATCCGAGTGTTTCCATAACGCCAAGCCCTCTACCTTTGAGGAGGTTGCATAGACTTCACCGTATTTGAGACCTTGTTTCAACCTGAACTTCGTCAAGATTGGGAATAGTTTCTTTCTTACATCTTGATCTGGAAAGAGATGTACGGTGAGAGGGTCATCCCAAAACGCACGTGTCAGCATATCTACAGCTGGCTTGATTTCGGACTTAGAGAGTTTCAATAATCCATTTAGGCCAGAAGCCATTCATCTCCCTCAATCCATTAGCTTTGGTAAAATCTGAAGCTAATTCATATCAAATGGATGGCATTAGTATTAGTCCGTTTCGGATTTCTGGTTTTCTGGAACTAGGTCTTCTTACGCGTTCTCTTCTTAGCGGTTATCTTCAGTACCACTCCAGAAGAAGTTGGGTCCGGGCACCGAACAAACTCTGTCGTAATCCCATCCTTGTTGATGACCTTCTCATAGGGAGTGCCTTTGTAGCTCCATCCAAGACGGCCATCATGTTTCAATACACGAATCATGGTATTAGCACTATCTAGCAGCCACGGACATATTTTGCCAGCGTCTTCTTCATACTTGAACTTCTCACCCACAGGGTGCTTTCTGCATCCACTCTCGAATATCTCAAGTCTGATGTTTCTCATCGAATAACAACCTGTCCTCAGGGGGTCAACGCTCTACAAAAGCGGTTTCTATTAACGCAGGATTTTTGCATTCTAGAAAGGCCCATATGCATTTCACAACTTCTCAGAATCAACTCGTGATCATGGAGTGTAGCAATTGTCAGAAGTCGGTTGGGGTCTTCTCCCATTAGCAATGGATGAGAGCGACCTCATGATGATGCTCCTGTCACTGTTTATTCTCATTGTGTTTGTCATCTTGATATTCATTATCTTTCCAGTTGAATTTGCCCTTCTCATGACAGCCGGAATAGCGCTCGCCTTTGTATACGCTATTCACGAAACAAGAAAGCTTGCTAGATTAGATGATGAATGAGAGAAAAAGAATGGAGGGGGCATGAGCCCCCCAATTGTCACTATCAATTACCTTGATATCCGTCTGTATAGACTCTGCGCTTCTTGTATTGTTCCTCATAGTGGCGGGAGTATCTCCGACGAAGCCCTTTGGGGCGTCGCCTCTTGCCGTGGTCGCCTTGCCACCATAGTCCCCTGCCACTCTGGAGATACATTGGCACCTTTGTGAGGTTGACAATGATTTTCCAGGTGTTGGTCACGACTACGATGAAGACTATGAATATCCATATCCAGTCGAATGGTACGAAGGGGATCCCTTGGTCGATGAAGAAGGCCTCGAAGTCAACTAGACCCCATGTTACTCCATCCAGACTGCCATAGAAGTAATCGGTAGGCCAACCAACGTGAATGAGTCCCATTGCTAACAGAATCCACACGACTCCAAGAACTGCCTCGAATATCAGATTGAGGTTGTTCTCACCAGCCACTAGGAACATTCCGCCCTTGATAGCATTCAGGAATAGCAGTGCAACAACGGTTCCAACGAAAGGAACGAATGCCGCGCTATAGAGGGCTTGTATTGTTGGATGTAGCAGGACAATTCCAAACACTATCCCGAAGAACACCTCGCCAGCTGCATCAGACCTTGGTTTGGGTTTGAAGCCCTCACTTCCTATGCCTAGAAATCCTTCTAAAGCAGTCTTTTCGGTTGGCATCTTATCCCTATCAGCTAAGGTTATCCCGCCGATTATTAGCATGACAAAGATCACATTGACTGCTATCATGATAGGTAGAGCAACCGGGAAGTTCTCAATCTCAGCAATGAAACCTAAGGGGATAAGGAGTGAATTACCAATGACATATGCTCCCACGATAAATGCGACTCCGACCCCAATCAGAACCAGTAGCATCCTGAGAACTGGCTGGGAATACTCAGCAGGAATAGGTCCAACCTTTTTACCGCTGTCTGCATACTCGCTCGCTACTGTCTTGGGTTCACCCATTCTCTCAATCGCCATAAGCGTCGAACCGGGAGTCACCGTTCCATTGCCAATGGCCTCAGCAGACTCAATCAGATGAGTCCGAATCTCAGCCAAGACATCATCACTGTCAATTGGTAGATAGACCTTCACGCGTTCGAGGTACTCATCAATCATCTTCATTGGATCCTTAGTCATTGTGTTTCAACCCCCGTTGTGATATCTTTCATCTCATGTGAGAGGACATTCCAGGTCTGTGCCATCATCCGAAGAGCAATGCGCCCTTCATCTGTCAAGCCATAGTACTTCTTGGGCTTTGTCGGATCGTCATAGTCCCACTCAGAAACCAACAAGCCACGTTTCTCCATCCGTCTTAGCAGAGGATAGACAGTGCCTTGTTCGAGCTGCAAGAAGGATACTTTTTGCTCCAATCTCTTCACAAGCTCGTAACCATAAGCGGGCTCGTCATCGAGAAGAGCCAGTATCGCAAGAGTGATTGCGCCGCGCTTCACTTCCTTAGCCCACCTGTCCATTTCTTGGTCTGCTTTCGACATTGATTTCACCAGAGTTGTATTGCTTTGTATTGTGCATCATTGTGTATCACACTATACTGTGTATTGTATAGTACTATGCATCATTCATATATAAATGTTACCAGCTAGGCAGGCGCAAAAACCGCAAGTATATGTGAGAGAGAGGTTGGAAACAGATTAGCTGGTGCAAGATATGAGAGATGAGCCAGTCATCATTGCCGTGAAGCTTCTTCATCCTGATGCGAAAGTTCCAAAGCTGGCCAAACAGGGAGATGTGGCGTTCGATCTGTTTTCAGTTGAGGACTTGACATTGAAACCAGGCACATGGCAACCAATAGCCACGGGAATCTCCCTGGAGATACCTCAGGGATATGAGGGGCAAGTTAGACCTAGAAGTGGGCTGGCGCTGAAGCACGGCGTGACCGTTCTAAATGCACCAGGTACGATAGACAGCGGATATCGGGGCGAAGTTAAGTCAATCATGATCAACCACGGAAAGGAGCCATTCAAGATAACCAAGGGCATGAGAATCTCTCAACTAGCTATTCGAGCTGTTCCTAAAGCACTGTTTGAGGCTGTTGAGACCCTAGAGGATTCCGACCGAGGAGAGGGAGGCTTCGGAAGCACAGGGATGAGATGAACATCTTGTCGCAATTTCTTCAATTAGCTGCTTTTTCATCAAGAGCATGAGCGGGCTCAGCTCAGCTTCTCAGACTTTGGCCAAAGGCATAAGTATCCACAATACCAAACATGAATGAGAATATATGAAAAAGACACATGGAACAATGCTCGGGATACTCTTAGCGGCTATTCTCATTGAATTCCTAACCTTCTCTGTACTAATTTTCGGATTTCCACCGGGAATGGATCATGGAGCTGCACTCTACATCAACTCGATTCTGGCCATGTTCATAATAGTAGTATCCTCCATCTGGCTGCTTTTAGATTTGCTCGAGAAACGTCGGATATTGTCTCGGTAGTTTAGCAAAGACTCATCTGATGCAATCGAACAGCGCAGAAGCTGCAGCTAGTTATCCCAGGAATCTTAGCAGTTATGGTAGTTGTGTCGTAACGTTTTTAATCGACAGTATTGGTCATGACGAATCAGAATGGGCCGGTGGTCTAGCCCGGCTATGAACAAATCGGAATCATTCCGATGTGTTAGAAAATACCGCATTGACAGAAGTGCTTGACTTCCACGCACGTTCAAACGTGCGGTGGTCACGTGTTCAAATCACGTCCGGCCCACCATTTCACTTCATCCTACTATTTCTTTCCTGAGATTATTCAATTATGTAGAACGATTTAAACACGAATTCTACAGTACATACAGGCTTGAGTCATCATGAAGCCGCTAGGGACAATCACCATGTTCTTCCCCTTTGTTGATGATGAAACTCGTGAAACGCTTGAGTTGATTATGGATTCTGCATTAGATTTCTATGACTTCACGTGTCAACTCGTTGACAAAGTTTGTACAGAAGAAGCAACGGAGGATTTAGTTCATCTTGCATCGTTTCATGCATTCAGACTCTTTGACTTCAAATTGCTTGAAAAACTCGCAAAGACTAGACATGACACCAAAGTTGCAGAGCCCTACATACTCCTTGTTGGTCCCTTCTTCTATGAAGAAGCTAGTGGATTTGGTGAGGCGAAGAAAGCAATAGCTGAAATCATTGCCGAAAACCCTGATGACTGGGTAGAATATAGATTGCACGCACAGGCATATCTCATTGGCAACATGACAGACCCAGGAGGCCCGTATGCGCAAAAGACACTTGATAAAATGGAACAACTGATTAAGGATAGCAAACAACTCGCGTGTTTTGAAGCAGAGTTCCACCACTATCGCGCATGGCAGGTATTTGAAATTGATAGCGATTACGCAGAATGTGTTCGCATTCTTCAGAAAGCATACGACCTTGCATTGGAGTTTGACAATCAGGTATTGGCAGCTCGTGTCTTGAAAGACCTCGCATTCGATCTATATCACTTCTCTTCACATGCCTTCTTCGCACTTCTCTTCAGAGCTAGAAACATGGCAAAAGAATTGGGTCTCAGAGGTCTTGTCACAGGTATGTTGAATGATCAGGGCATCATTCACGAGGAACGCGGCGAATTTGATGCTGCTCTTGAATGCTATCTTGAGTGCATGCGACTGGAGGAAAGTTATCGAACTCCTTCCATGCATGTACTTCCTCACAACATTGCTGCCATCTTCAATGAGATGAACAAGAGCGAGGAAGCATTGGAATGGGCCAAGATGGCACTTGACACGTCAAGAACTCAACCTAAGGAAATACCTGCTAGCTACTTTGTAATGGCAGAATCTCTAGCGGGTATAGGCCGCGTCGAAGAAGCCCAGGAATATCTCATTGAGGGGCAGAAGAGAAGCTCAAAGTATGGAAAGAAGGACCACGTAATTCGAGGTCATCTGACTACTGGGATTCTTGAGATGGCGCAAGGTCGTCCTTATGATGCCATGCACAGTTTTGAACAAGCCCTTGAAATCTCTGAAACAACAGGGAAACAGGCCTCTCTTCTAAGACTAACGGATGTAGAATTGTTCCTGTTCGAATCTGAGGGTAACTCAGCAGAGTACTCCGGGCCATGGATGGAACGACTAGAGAGGGAAATCACTGAGAAAGACGTTCCTGGAGTCAGAGGTCGTCTACTACTCCTGAAGGCAGAACTTCGGTTGAAGCAGGGGCGTCGAGAGGCTGCGGAGCTTCTGATTGATGAGGTACGTCGGATTGCGAAGCAGCCTAGTACTAGATTTCTCGAAACTAAGATTGCTGAGCTTATGCGTCGCGGAGACCAGATGATGGATGCCTAGTCACTCTTTAGCTGAGATGATCTGGTAGCACTAAAATTCAATGGGATTGATTTAACTGTAAAGAAAAGAAATCAATAGAAGGTGGATTGCATATGACTTTTGAAACAGCCTTTACGATGGATAGCTCCAGTATCAAATATGGTCCTGGTGTTACCAAAGAAGTAGGCTATGATATGAAAAAACTTGGCGCAAGCCGAATATTGGTGGTTACCGACCCAAACATCGCTGAAAGTGAACCAGTAGAAGTTACCCTTGAAGCTGTGAGAAATGAGGGTTTGGAAGCAGTATTGTTTGATAAAGTTCGGGTTGAACCTACTGATGAGTCCTTGAAAGAGGCGATTAAATTCGCTGCAAAAGGAAACTTTGATGGATTTCTTGGAGTAGGTGGCGGATCGAGTATTGATACCGCCAAAGTTGCGAATCTATATTCTACTTATCCAGCTGATTTCCTAGATTATGTCAATCGACCAATTGGTAAAGGAATTCCCGTTCCTGGACCATTAAAACCTATGATTGCTATTCCAACTACAGCAGGGACAGGAAGTGAAACGACAGGAGTGGCGATTTTTGATCTAGAGAGAATGCATGCAAAAACAGGAATTGCCCATCGAGCATTACGGCCAGATATGGGAATTATAGATCCAAATAATACTAGAACAGTACCAAAGATCGCCGCTGCGTTTTGCGGATTTGACGTTCTTTGTCATGCATTGGAATCAATAACAGCACTTCCCTATAATAATCGCGTCGCTCCAGAAAGCCTTGATCTGAGACCAGCTTATCAAGGTGCTAACCCAATCAGTCACTTATGGGCCTCTAAAGCAGTAGAAATGGTCTCCAAAAACATCATTCGTGTAGTTCAAAACTCTGATGATGATGAGGCTCGATCAAATATGATTCTAGCGGCAACGTATGCAGGTATAGGATTTGGAAATGCTGGCGTACATCTAGCTCATGGAATGTCTTATCCTGTATCTGGAATGGTCAAAGAATATGTTCCTGAAGGAATTATATCCGACCACCCAATAATTCCCCATGGAATGAGTGTCGTTCTCGTTTCTCCCGCTGTATTCCGTTTTACTTCAGAGATTAATCCTGAATTGCATCTATATGCTGCTGAATTGATGGGTGTAGATACATCTGGAGCAGATCCGAAAGATGCCGGTGATATTCTCGCAGGAAAAGTCATTGAGTTAATGAAAGCTACCGGAATACCCAACGGTCTTACTGCTGTTGGATTTGGTAAAAGCGATGTTGAAGGTCTGGTTCAAGGTGCTTTGCCTCAACATCGAGTCACCAAATTATCTCCTCGACCAGCTAATGCTGAAGATTTGAGAAACTTGTTCGAAGAATCGATGGTAATTTGGTAATAAACCTAGATTCAAAATGATTGTGGCATCAATTCAAACGTGCCGTGTTTTAGTATTCAAATCACGTCCGGCCCACCATCTTCTTCTGACACTTCAGATTCGCCTACCTTGTATGGAGTGTCCCCCCATTTTCGTATCCCAAATGCAGCCAGTGCTAGATCAAGAACAAGTCCTACAATGAAACCAGTGATGAAGGCAGTCGGGACATCAAGAGCTATGAAACCAAGCCAAGAAACGAGGGCTACGCCCGCTGCCCAACCTAAGGGTGGATAGACCCATTTCAGGATTTACCGTCTTCTCGGTGTCAATACAGGACTCACGATAATCGGATCTTAATTGCTGAAGTAAATGAAGAATCTGGCGCTTCAATCAAATGACTTCTCACCAAGGTCTAGAGGTTGTGGTGCAATCTCTTGGACCTCATCTTCCTGAAATGAATCAATGATTTGCTCTAATGGCAAGACACGAGCGTTCGGACATCCTTCACAGAGTGGTCTTCCACCGCAGTTTCTCCGTGCAATCTTCAAGTCAATCAACAGGTTGTCAAAGTCCGTGGTGTCGGGAATGCTAATGGTATCGTCAGTATCATTGAGGTAGTGACCATAAACGTGAGTGAATATGTCTGCAATCCTGTCTAACTTGACAATGTTCTCTTTCACACTGTCATCATCGAATGAGATTACAAAGAGGAGGTCGTCCATCTCTTTCACTAAAAAGGTGAGATGCTCAAACTCGACTTGCTGAATTGACCCTCCTTCATTGGCTTGACCGAACTTATGGATTGCACTGAAGAAGGCTCCTAGCATGCTGGGGTCCCCACCCATTGAGTGGCATTCCCCGAAGTTGGTGGCATACAGGTCAAGACCGGCACTGTGCAGAATTATCAGATTTCGAATCATCTGTAGAATTGAGCCCTTTCTTAGGGGATTAAGTCTTGTTAAAGATGCACAATGTATTCTTACACTAGAAATACATTCCAGCACGCATTGGATATCGCTTTCTGAAAATGCTCATTGCAGACTTGTCGAGTCGGTCCTGAACTTTCTTCATATCCCCTCCGAGGGAGCTTAGATCAGGCCTTGTTAGCACTGGACCGCTGAGAATGTGATTGATTGAGCTGCCACCTAACTCGGATGATGATACAGGTGCCCTCTTAATGATGTTGCGAAGCCGAGACTGAACTCCAAGCGGGTCTCCAAATGCTGCTACAAGTCCCTGAATATCAGTGTCAGTCAACGGTCTAAAACCAAACTCGGGAGTTGATCGAACAGAGCTGACGATACTGTTTGTGTCCTTGACCTCTATTCCTGAACCAACGAACTCGAAAGGATTCAAAGAGATGAGTTTTAGCTGAAATGCAGAGTCAGGTCCAACCACCAGCATCTCTCCTCGGGGAGTAGTCATGACCCTCCATCCTCTGGGCCTCTCTGAATACTGCTCGAGAATGCGAGGGACAATATCTTCAGCTGGCTCTATCTTCGTCAATGTGTTTCAATAATATAGTCGTGTTTGCTCTGATAACAATGTCGTTGAAGCAGCTCATGCATCGGAATAGAAGAAACTCTAAGGTCTGAGAACTAATGCCTCTCCAAAGGCGGGTTCCATATCTAATGACCCACGTACCAAGTTACCTTGTGCCCCGAGCTTGGACATTATGTCATTCATAGCCTGGTTGGCTTGTACTGTTTGCTCCTCCCAAGTACCTGATGGGTCGCAGAGATCATCGTGAGTTAGTATGTACTTGAATGTGAGGGCCACGCCATTCACATTAACTCCAAGAGCTGTGAGTGTCATTCTTCGAAGACGCTTCTGATCGTCAAGGAATGGACTATGGAAGTACTCAGGAGAGTACATCACAAGTGCTGCATTGCTAGCAAATGTTTCAAAGTCCTCATAGTTCTCTAAGACAACAGGGGGGACAATGACAGGTGTTTCGTGACTCATTTTTCTCATCTCGTTGTTTCCCATGCATGAACCCCCTCGCCCCTTGGCTTCCAGTGGAGCCACTGCAGGGGGTACCATTGAGACAGGCCTCCTAGCCAGTACCTGTATATATTAATTAAAAATCTTATAAATATTTCTATTCTTTTATTTATTTCGCGCTTCATCTAATTATATGTTATTGGAACACGTGTTCTAAGAAGAAATTCACACACAGGACACTCGTGTTCTAAGTAGAGGTAGAATTCTCTATTGCTCAGCATTCTCTAGAACTGGTGAGAATCCGGTCTGATTAGAAGTGTCAAACGAATCGCATACTTTCCTAAGTCGCTTGATATGCTGCGATTTCAGAAATGCCAGATACTCAAAGAGTGCGCTTACGACTTCTGACTTTGCTCTAGTGGCGATTGATAGATAGAACCCATATGCGTTCAGACTGCGCTGGAGGGTATCATTGCATATGGACCATCTTTGGAACTGGACACTGGCAGCAAAAGGAGAACCAAACTCGAAGAGATTTTCGTTCGGAGACTCCCAGTTGGCCTTCCGTTCTTTGCTATTCTCCACCCCTTCCAAGGGTCCTGCAACCATCATATGCTCTATCCTCTCAATTAGATTCTCCTCAGACTCCTCCAATACCGTCAGCAATGCCTTGATCTCTGGCATTGTAGCCTTTTCCGATTCCTTCTGGTAATAGTCGAGATCGTTCAGTGCTGTGGCGAGGGCGAGGTTTAGCATATGCCTGATTGGGTTCTTTTCTTCGCTCATTCTGTTAAAACAGAAAGAACTTCGTAGAAGAAATCAGTTTCTATGTTGTACAGCCGAGTTTGGAAATCATTTTGGTTGGTATTTTGCCGGGTCAGCCAAATAACTAGATATCAGACTGTATTCTTCTGAGTCCATTTTGTCCTTCAATAGCGGCAACCCTTCATCCACAAAATCAATCAGAGTGTGAAGTCTTATTCCAGCCTTCTTTGCCTTCTTCTTTGCACTTTGTTGACGATCTAACACAACAGCCACATCTTCACAGATGACATCTTGAACCCCTCTTCTCTCAATCTCAGCTTGAATCTGTGCTCTCGCAATGAGTTTGCTTTCCATACCTGTGACAAGATCATCAACTATGCAAAGGACGTCGCCATCTTCCACAACCCCCTCGAGAAGGGAGTGTTGCCCGTACTCCTGAATTGCTTTGTGAAGATCCTCCTCTGTCCGAACTCCCATCATTTTTCGAGTGTGACATGCAGGTAGACCGGACTCGATTGAAATAGCTGTAGCGACAGGTATCCCTGCAAAGGCCACACCAACAACCTTGTTGACGGCGGGAGCTTTCTCGTTCAAGAGCGTGGTCATTGCTTGACCAACTTTCTTCAATGTATCAGGAAATGAGCTCAACAGACGCAACTGGATATAGAACGGACTCCAGAGTCCTGAGATCAAGGTCCAGCCCTCTTTCTTGTCACGCGATACTGTCAGAAGCATTCTATTACGGTAGATGTCTCTCATGATGTCTTGCTTCAAAGTGTCTAGATTATCAGTCATCGTCCGCTCCCGACTACATCGTGTTCGAGCTGTTCTTAACCCTGTCGAAAGCAGTGGCAAGAGATAAGCGAGTTGGTGTCAGTTTCAGTAGCATGCTATCATCAGAAGCCATGGAGTGGTTGCTTGCCAATTCTGATCCAGTCATACGATTCCAGATTGTCGTAGACATCTTGCAGGAACAGGATGTGGGCAGAGTTAGCTCGGTGCTAGCTGATTTGCTTAGTAGTCCTTTAGTGGTTAAGTGGATAGACAGACTCACCCAAGGCTTTCAGATGAAGCAGTTGCATTCCTCCAATCCAGTTGCTTTTGAAAATACAATGGGAAAACTAGGGGAACTTGGATTGCGGGCAGGTCTGCAGCCATTTGATAGTAAAACTCTACCATTTAGAGCCTGGTTGACAGATACAGCAAAGGAAGGAATAGAACACCCGTTCCGAGTCTTTCTGTGGACATTAGTTGCATCGTTCTTATCGTTTACAGGCTACTCAAATACAGATCCAGTTCACAATGTGCTTACTGAACGTCTTGAAGCCACTTACTCCTTTGCTAGGAATCCAGACTTAGCTCAAGTGTTTGTGGGAAAAAAGGGGAATGATGGTATTGTCAATCCCAGACTGTATCCAGACCAACAACTCGCCTTGCCCTGGATTCATGATATTCGAGGATTCGCTAGCTCAGAACTGATTCTTACAGATTCTAGTCTTCGCGACAAAGTAGAAGCGGTTGTTTCGATGGTACTCACCTCAGATTACCAAGAACTTCCTCATGATTATGGTTTCATGAAGTACAGGAATCGAGTATACAAGATTGGCTGGAGTGTTCATTTGCCCGGCTTCTTCTCCGATCCATCTGAGTCTTCAATGCCAAAACTACTTCTCACCCTATCGATGATGGCCCCCTTCAAGAGTGCACGTAAAAGCAAATGGTTCAGGCGCATGATGGACATTCTGGAGACTTACTCAACAGAGCATGGAACATACCTATTTCCAAAGACATGGCTGCCAGAGAAGAGAGAGGGATATTGGGTGAATGGTGCATACATGGCTCTTGAAGAAACCAGGAGAAAGCCATCAGCAATCGAGTGCGAGTCAACATTCAGGATGGTCAGAATCAAGCATCTGATGGAGAAATTTGCTTAGCTGGATTAAGGGAACTGACCCGTGGAGACCCTCTGAAGAGTACGCTTAGAATTCGATTCCTAGTGATGAGGTATTTTGTAAAAAGAAAGCCAAGTGAGATTCCCAGAATGAACCTTAGAGGCCAGAACAGAGTGCTGTGCTCAAGACCGATGAGGGGCAGTCCAAGTGGTAGGGCTAGTATGGGAACCAGATAGAAGAAAACTGGATGAATCTCATAGAGCTCTTGTGAGTTCCTACCGAGAGCCATGAACAGCTTTCTAAAGTGACTAGAGGATACTAACGCACTCGAAGCTGAGAAGACCAGGAGGGTTCCAATAGTACCTGGAATCAGGTAGATCAGAAGGCTCGTCCCAAGGTTATCGACTGCTATGTCGGTGAACCCATTAAAATCGGAGAATATCACCAGCAGAACGGACAGAATTAGAAAGACTGCTAAATCGCGGACTCTTGACGAGGACAACCAATCATCTAAACCCTTGTACTGTCGCATTGCATTTCCGAAGAACACGAATGTTGCCGCTACAAATACACCACTCAGCCGCCAAGGCACGAGATTTGGCGTAAATATAGATTGGATCAGCAGACCCGTGAGTGGAAAGATCACTACAATAAGCCATCTGGAATAGTAGGGAAATCGTTCCATCGCTCTATCAGTGATTACAAACAGCATTAGTCCAAAATAGAGCACTGGCAGAAACCATAGATGAGAAGCTGATAGAGGAGGCCCGTTCCCATATAGGAACCATAGAAAGATTTCAACCGGGGTAAAAGCGGAATCAATGCTAGAAGAGAGTGGAAGAAATAGCACCATCATTATCATGTACAGGAAAAAGTATGGGATCAAGAATTGCTTTCCCCGAGATATAGCAAAGCTGCGAAGGTTTCCTCGATGTCGATCATTGTTGTAAGTGAGTCCAGCTAAGACGAAGAAGATGGCTATTGTAAAGCTGCTCAGGTGAATCGTCACAGGATTGAGCCAAGGAATCATAGAATGGACAAGAATAACGAATGTGATTCCTACGCCTTTTGTCACCTCGATCCATTCATACCGAGGGGCTGGCGGCTCAGTTGTCATGATTCAATTCTCCGCCCTTGTTCCTCTACATTAGCTTTCATTCTGGTAGGGCTTCATCCTGAAGAGTCTTTAGATACCCTTTCAGAGGTATGGTGATGCTCATGTCAGAAGTACTGATTCTTTCGCAGGACGAGGTGGAGTCCTGCCTACCTATGGATAAAACGATAGAAGCTGTTCGTAAGGCGTACATCGCATTTGCTAAAGGAAGAGTACAATTGGCTCCTGTTGCACATCTGGATGTGAAGCAGTATAACGGTGAGGTTGACATCAAGCCCGGGTATGTCGAGGACTTTGGTATAATCGGAACGAAGATTGCGAGTGGATATTACGACAACCACAAGCTTGGACTGCCATCAGGGGTTGCAGTGATTGTTCTAATGGATCTGAAGACAAGCATGCCTATCGCAATAATGGATGGAACACACATCACCTCCTATAGGACTGGTGCTGCAGGTGCTGTTGCAGCTAGTGTCCTAGCAAGAAAGAACTCGAAGAGAGTAGGAGTTGTAGGCACCGGTACTCAGGGACGTATGCAGGTGATGGCCTTGAGAGAGCTCTTCAAGATAGAAGAGGTTCGAGCTTGGGACATCGTAGGAGAAGCAGCTGACCGGTACGCGAAAGAGATGTCAGAAGGACTAGGGATAAAGGTCAATGCGTTCACGGAAGTGGAGAAGGTTGTCCGTGATGTAGACATTGTAGTGACCGTGACTCCTTCAAGAGAGGCCTTGGTAAAGAAGGAGTGGATATCTGAGGGGGTTCACATCAATGCCATTGGAGCAGATGGACCTGGAAAGCAAGAGCTGGACCCTCACATTGTAGCAATGGCTGATAAGGTCGTGGTGGACAGTCTTGCACAGTGTCGCAGAATTGGGGAGATCCAACATGCATTGAAACAAGGTCTCATTTCTGAAGATGATGTACATGCAGAGATAGGTCACATCCTCATTGGGGAGAAATCCGAGCGGGAGTCAGACAAGGAGATCACACTGTTTGATTCCACTGGACTCGCAGCACAAGACATAGCGGCTGCATATGTGGTGTATAAAGGGGCCGAGGAAAAAGGACTTGGGTACACTACAAAGCTCCTGAACACATAACTTCCTGAGTGTGAGCTACGTGAAATCAATCAATCTTGATACTATACAGGAAGCACGGCAACTGCTCGATGGGGTGTCAAAGAGGACCCCGATGGTTCGGTCGGCTGCTCTAAGCGAGCTATGTCGGGCAGAGGTCCATCTCAAACTGGAAAATCAGCAGCACACTGGCACGTTCAAGATGCGTGGAGCTTACAACAGAATGTCGCATCTAAGTCCAGGTGAGAAAGCAAAAGGAGTCGTGACAGCCTCCTCGGGAAATCACGCGCAAGGCGTGGCCTATGCCGCTCAGCAGTTGGGAATTCCTGCGACAATTGTCGTCCCTGATCAAGTGTCTAGAGCCAAGCTTGAGAAACTTCAGAAGTATAATGTTGAGATAGTGCTTGGCGGTGGATTTGATGAGGTTGAAACAAAGGCAAGGGGGATGGCGAAGTCCCAAGGCTTGACCTACGTCAGCCCCTACAATGACTTCATGGTGATGTCTGGTCAGGGCACAATCGGGCTTGAAATCGTAGAGGACGTTGAGAAATTCGATTCAATAGTGGTACCAGTTGGTGGGGGAGGCTTGATTTCAGGGATAGCTGTCGCTGTGAAAAGCCTGAAACCAGACACCGAAGTGATTGGAGTTCAGACCGAGGGTTCTTCCACATTCTATTGGTCTTGGAAGGCTGGCAAAGTGATGCAAGTCGAAGAAACTGACACACTTGCAGAAGCATTCCTTGGTGGAGTCGAGGAAGGTTCAGTAACACTTGACGTCTGCATGAAAAATGTGGACGATATAGTGCTTGTTGATGAGGAAACTGTTGCAGAAGGCATCCGCCTCCTCTGGAAAGAACAAGGCCAGGTCATTGAGGGCGCAGGTGCCACCTCGATAAGTCCATTGCTGAAGACTCCTGAACGATTCTATGACCAGACGGTGGTCTGCGTGGTTAGCGGAGGAAACATCGAACAGTCACTCTTCGATGGAATAATTGGAGGAACTTAGCGAATCCTTTAAATTCGCTCATCAGAGTCATCGGCTCGGACACTGCGCTCGTTGTCTAGGGGTATGATGGATCCCTGCCATTGAGCGGGGGTTTATCCCTCGGAACCGTAGATCGGATCCGGCCCGGGTTCAAATCCCGGCGAGCGCACCACTTTTGATTCCGGATCAATCTGAATAGCGATGAATCGAAATCATCCAGGCTGTCCTATGTAAGATTGAAAAGGAAGTTGGCATCTACTACTCGTTTGGCGAGTTGAGTCGGATGCAAAAGGGCACTTATGGACCCAGTTCTAAGATGCACCCTGTAATAGCTCAGCTTTCAAGGGCACCACTAAAGGTCACCCATTCGATAATCTTCGTCGGAATTCTGACCTATGCAGGGTTTCTTCTACTTACTCTGCTAGAGGGACAGACAGCACAGGTCTTCTTCTCATTCATGCATCTGGTGCAGTTGGATTTCTCATTACTAATTACTGTTGGACTCTTCTTCCTTGCCAGTTACTATCAGACTTTGGACAAGAGGCTCAGAGAGATCCGTTATGTCTTCTTAGTAGATGATGATGAGTACGAGATGTATCTCGAAAATCTGACTAGCAAGATGAGCAGTCCTCGGGGATTTCTATTCGGCCTTCCATTTATTGCTCTAGCAATAGTTTCGATTTTCCTCTTTGTCATGCCAACCATGCCTAATCCTCTATTCCCTGTTGGTCCACTGTCACCGGTCTGGCTCTACCTATCTATAATCGAGTTCAGCCTCATAATGCTTCCATTGTTCGGAGTAGCCATTTGGCTTGGCGTGGTAGTTATGTCCGTTTCAAAGGACATTGGACGAAAACTGGAGATTTCATTGGAACCAATCTCACCAGATCGTGCAGGCGGACTGGTCTCGTTCTCAGAAGTGCTCTTGAGGGGCGTGTTCATGTATTCCCTATTGCTGGTTCTCTTGATTCCTCTGCTCGTTTACCTTGTACACAATCTGAGCTCTAGTAGTCCATTATTGGCATTAATCCCTTGGACAGGTTTAGCGCTGGCGATTTTGACTATTTGCATATTCTTTCTGGCCCCTCAGCACTACATTCACAGCATACTAGAAGAAGAGAAGAAAAAACACTTGTCCCAAGTCAGCAAAGAAGTTAATTCAGTCCTATCTAACATCCGAAGCATTCTCTCCGCATCACCTACAAAGTCTGACATTCCATCTCAGCAACTCACACTTGTAAGCCTACAACTTACTATGCTCTTTGACCAAGTGGAAAAAATGAAGACATGGCCCTCGACTCTGTGGATAGCTGCTAAAGCAATCAGCTCCCTGTTTCTCATTCTGCTAACATTCTTTGTCAATCAGATGCTTTTGTACTACATAGAATCAGTTCTTGGCTGATCATTGGCAACATTGAGTCTTCTATACTCTAGTGGAAGTTTTCGGACCTATGACGTGTCTATGTCTGCTCATTCAGTTATCTCAAAATCAACGGATATTCAAACCCTTGCGGCCCG
>CAJHYO010000086.1_pt1 | contig 17588 bp, 16 predicted proteins | sample 9198741 | NCBI WGS metagenome assembly CAJHYO01 (sample SAMEA7708364, study PRJEB35096) | sediment metagenome | biome: marine neritic benthic zone biome [ENVO:01000025]; feature: sediment [ENVO:00002007]; material: shallow marine sediment [ENVO:03000034] sea grass bed [ENVO_01000059] ... | reverse complement strand
TGAGCTGATACTTGGACAGCTCAATGTCATTCAAGGCAACTCGGAGCATCCTAGCATCTAAGTGACACGCGGTACCTGTGTTTATCTGGACCGTATCAACCCCATGGGATGCCACTCGATCGGCATCTATGGTCGTAGCGAGGTCACCAGCCACCATCAAGATTCTATACTTGTCACGAAGCTTATCGCAGAGAGCTTCGATAAGTTGAGTCTTGCCAGTACCCACCGACCCCATAATGTCAACTGCTCGAATTCCATTCTGTCGGAAGAGCTCTGCAGTATGGGCTGCTGCTTCTTCATTTGCCCCAAAGAGGTCCGATCCAATATCTATCGTTATAGTGCGGTCTGTCATTTCCCTTCCTTCTTACTGTGCAAGCTCCTGAAATTCAGTTTCAGGATATAGGTATTGACCAATGATTGGTCGAATCACAATCCTCTCTATAACCAGAGCAACGATAGCCCATATGAACGCCTGAAGCATGTCAATTGCAGCATATAGTATTGTAAGCTCCATTGATTCCGTGAAAGCTGCAAAGATCGTCATGCTTGGTATGAAACCACCAATGACCCCTCCACCAATAATGACCATCCCAATGTAAAGTAGACTATCCCTATCAGTCTTGACATGAATCGCATAGCCAGTTCCAATACCTAGACAGATGTTTCCAATCATGGGAAGTAGTGGCGGCTCACCACCTGCAACTGCACCACCAAGACCTACTATAGCACCCACTAATGCTCCTCCTGGAAGGCCTCCAATGACACCACCAAGCTCCGAGAAAAGAAAGCCGGGCGTCAAATCCAGCAGTCCAGGTATCACAGGAATTCGTATGAATATCCGAACAACAATACCCATCGCTGCAAGAATTGCTAGAGTTGTCAAAGCAACTGTATTCTTCTGGAGAGGAATTTGACCCATATCGCTATACCTCAAACAACGTGGTTCAGGTAAGCGGGGTCGCCCATGGCTCCAACAAGAACCTTCTGGTCTCATTGTACCACTTGTCAAGTCGGGCAAGTATTTCTCCCCTCACTGATTCAGTAGAAATTGCCCTGTACACATAGTAGTATCCCCCGCGCTCAAAGGTCTGTTCATTCATCTCTACCAGACCCTTATCCTTGAGACTAGCCAATACCCGCTGAACTGTGCTACGGTCTCTATTAATTCGGGATGCGATGTCTTTGACTGTCTTGGGACCGGTAATCAAAGAGAAGTAGACATCAATCTCAGTATCCCTCAAGCCAAAAGCACAGCAAAGAAGATCTGATGGCTTTTCGAAGCTCTTACTGAATAGATCTGCTAGAGGGGCCTTGGAACTCATTTGAATCAGTTCAATTTGGGAACATATATGCACATAAGGGTTGTGCAATGTCGTGCACAATCGATTCTGGTTGAAAAATCATAATACTTTGGTTCAAAAGACACAGGTTCCACATAATCTTTGGAGCTGACAGACAATGGACTTCAGGACTATGAAGGAAGACCGAAACTCAGATCCATGGAGAGGCAATGAGCCAGAATCACGACATCTTCAACCAATCAATTTAGCACCGCTAAAGGGGATCATCGAATCAGACCCGGTTAGGTCTAAGGTTTTGAGAGTGCTAATTGAGGATGGGACCTGGGTCACCACTGCAGATCTATTGAGGGCTGCAAGGCAAGAGAGGGCGATTGTCGGAGCAGTGACTATAGGAACCATCCTGAAGGGCATGAACGATCTTGTCAGTTCAAAGCTTATTCTTAGTAGAACATCACTTTCCTCAGGAATTGATTGGGCAGAGTGGAGAATAAATCCCGATTGGATAAGGCCCACTAGGAAACTCCTTCAGATGCTCAGCCGGCCAAAGTTCGAGAGAGCTCTTCGAAAGGCACCCAAGGAAGAGAGACAAGCAAGTTTGGACGAGTTCGGCGATAGCGCTACTCAATATTGAGTAACTTATGTTGGGTGAGTAGACTTATTAAGAGTTCAAGTGCGCAAGAGCATATGCATGACCCATCAGGAAAGGAGGCAGATACTGCAATGGTCGCTCCTGATAGCAAAAGTGAAGAGGAAGATTGGCAGCTCTCTGAGGTTTCGCAATCAAGTGAGAATGTCAAGAAGGTTGCCTTAGCAGGGATAATGGCATCTCTCTCACTAGCTGCGGCGCCTATAGCGTCAATTATACCTAGGATTCCTGGATGGGATATTGCATTCTTTGACCCAGTATCATTCTTCTGGATTATAGCTTTCCTTGTTGGCGGAATTTGGGTTGGTATGATCAGTGTCAGTGCGGGGACTCTGGGCTTATTCTTCTTTGACCCTTCGGGTGTAGGACCAATATTCAAGTTGATGGCCACATTACCGATGATTGTCATACCATGGCTTGCCGTTAGATTCCGAGGGCAAGACCAGGGAGGCATACGCCTGGCAAATCCTAAACTGTTCATTGGTGCAATGATCATTGCTACATTTGCTCGGCTGTTCATTATGATTCCGACGAATTTGGTCATGGTGCCAATATTGTACGGGCCAATATGGACGGCTGAGTTTATTGTGACATATACGATTGTCCTCAATCTCTCACAGAGCCTGTGGGACAGTCTGATTCCATATATTGTCGTTCATCTCAGCCCGATATTCGAGCGGTTCGGTATGTGGTAGGTCCCTACAGAGTGAAGTCGTGGCACGGAGGGGACCCTAGAAATCGCTATATGCGGTAGTCCGTAGAATAGGAAGACCAGCCACCAAGGATGATTCACAATGCGGCGTTGCGAGTTTTGTGACAGTCCCGTCCCAGCAGATGCTACCATTTGTCCAGTATGCAAGGAAGAAATTGCTGAAGAGACCCTAGAAAGAATTCTACCTTTGCTCAAGAGACCTGATGCACCCGATGTCAGGGAGATGGGCGTTAAGGATAGATTGTGGGGTGTGCTCCGACGGCCTTCTGCGGCATATCGAGATATCGGTAGAAGACCGGATGCCGCCGGACCAATGTTGATAATATTAGCAAATGCACTAGTTCTGGTTGGTTTCTTCTTGGTAATTTCATCCAAGTTCACAGTCACAATTACAATCAATACTACAACTGGTCAGACAGCTGATGTGAGTATCTTAGCCAGTCAGTTTGGTCCGCAAGTGTTACTAGCTGGACTTGCGACCCTCTTGCCCTACATGATGCTTGGCATGTTTTACCTGATCATCGGAGGGGCTTTTGCTCATCTCGCCTTCAAGATAACGGGAGGTACCGGGGGAAAGCGAAAGTCAGTGGCGATTGTGGGGTATAGTATGCTTCCGGTTGTACTCATCCGTATCGCAGCTATAGCTGTAATAATGACGACTCTGCGTACCTTTGACGCAAATCTGGCATCCCAATATGACGTGATTATAAACGAGATTTACATGTCTTCGAGTTGGCAAATCATTGACCTAATGACGATAGGAGCCTTCTTCTGGACAGGATTCTTACTCATATTTGGAATCCGCGAGGCACATGACACCTCTACGATGTGGGCAACAATGGTTTCTCTAGCCTGTATGATAGTTCTGATTTGGACCTTCATGCAGGTCCATTAAAGGGGTATGCCATATAGAGGGATGATTACAAACGCAATTAGCCCTACTAGAGCGCCGACCTTGTCGAGTGTGCTACCTATCATGAGTCGTTTCTCGTTATCAGGACCTGTTAGTGGTGCAATCGCGGCACCCAAGACTATTGTTGAACCAAGTATGAGGAGGGGCCAGAGATCCCAGCTTGCGAAATTCAAAATCCAGACAAGAGAATAACAAACCACACCAATCATGTTGAGGATGGCAGCAACTCCAGCAGCGACGGTGTATCCATAAACTCGAGCGATTGTTCTAACATCACGGATTCGATCACCCTCAACATCCTCAGCGCCCTTGATGGTTTCTCGCGCTTGGAGAATCATGAATGCGGTGAAGAAGAATAGCCATGATGGGACAGGAATTAGATAACTCATGGTCTGTTCAGCGTAGACAAATGACCCGTATAGAACACCGAATGCAAAGGAAAATGCAACCATGAAATTGCCAGCTAGACCCCATGTTTTGACCTTCGCCGCATAGGCATATCCTATGGCAATGAAAGCTATGACGATGACTGTACTCCATGGACCTGTTAAGAAACCGAAGAACAGTCCAATTGCACTTAGAGCAGCTACGTATATCCATGCTTGTTTGATGGTCATACGACCACTAGGTAGAGCGCGATGAGGGCGATTGATTTTATCTATCTCGATATCGTAGATATCATTGACTACATTGGAACCAGCAGCGATTGTGAAGTACGTGATATACGCGAATGCGAGGATGATGAGAGTATTGAACAGGTTGAGAACGGGATCTTGTTTGTAACCCATCAAAAAGCCAGCAATGACCGTAAGGGATCCAATGAAGCAGTTCTGCGGTCTTATGATAGACAGAAAAGCAACGGGGTCTGTCTTTCTCTCTGAGAGAGATGGTTCCGAATCCGTAGGATCTTCAGTCATTTTCTATTCCATCCGCTCATTGCTCCGGGGGGCTGACCTGTGATTAAAGACTTCCGCTGAATCCGAAGTCGACCCAACACTCATATGACGGGGTGGTTTGAGCGACTATGCCAGCCCGTCACCTAGACCGTACTAGAGTGGAGGTATGACTTTCCTGGCAGATATCAGGTTTGGACCAGCAGGCTATCCTGTTGCCGCCAAGGGAAGAATATCACGCGTCTTCTCGATTTTGAAGGATGCAAATCTCAATGCGTTGGAATATGCTGCAGTTTACGGACTGCGAATGGGTTTCGAAAAAGCGGAAATGATAGGCAATCTTGCTAGAGAGACAGGGATTGCAATGAGCATGCATGCAGCCTACTATATCAGCCTGTCATCGAAGAAACAGGACATACGTGAGCGGTCAAAAGGAAGGCTAGCAAAAGCGTTGCAGTTTGCACCACTGATGCATGTCAAGAGAATTGTTTTTCATGCGGGCGGATATAGCGGATTCTCTCAGGAAGAGGCCTTTGCTATTGTAAGAGATGCAATTGAAGAGGTGTGGGAGAAAGCGGGACATCTTGGAGATGGGGCTATTCTCATGGCTGAAACAGCTGGCAAGGTAGGTGCATTTGGTTCAGTTGATGAGTTGATTAGATTGTGTCAAGATGTAGATGGCTGCCTTCCTACTATTGATTGGGCTCACCTGTATGCGCGTAGTCAAGGCAAGATTAACGACAAGGACAGCTATCTCGAAATAATCAGCAGATTTGAAAGCCAGCTAGGAAGTCGATTCGTTGACAACATGCACTTTCATGTCAGCGGAATCACTTACACAAAGAGAGGCGAGAAATCGCACAGGCCGTTGGGCGGTAAGTGGGGCCCTGATATTCTCCCATTGATGCAGATAATGAAGGAAGTAGGCTATACCCCCACGTTCATATCAGAAACACCCAATTCTCTCGAAGGCGCATTGTATACAAAACATCTCTGTAAAGCTCTGGAGTAATGAATCGATGACAGACTATGCATTCGTTCTTGGAAAGAATTGGTTGCTCAGCTTAGCTGAGCTTGTCGTCTATGTCCGAGATAGAGGTCTTGCAGAAGGAGTAAAGGACTACTCTAGGACAGCCGCCGTCGTGGAGATAGATGAAGCACTTGATGATGAACAGCTAGTCGAGATTCAGAGTGCACTTGGCGGTTGTTTCAAGGTCGGCAGAGTAGTATCCGCATATGACCGATCTCTCGTTGAAGGAGCCTTTCCAGCAAAGGGGAAAGTGAACAAGCGGGACAGAGTAGTGTTTCAAGAAGCCCCGTGGACCAGTCGCGTTTGGAGTAAGATGAGAGGAGGGAAGGTCAAATTTGGAGTCAGTACATATCCAATGCTGGGGAAACAGACTACTATTGACCTTAGAAGATTCACTCTTGGACTTGACGAATGGACCAAGAGGCGTATTCTCGAACTTGGAGCAAAGAAAGCAGCATACTATGTATACGAAGGTCCAGACAAAAGAGATGCTCGCCGGCCCAATGTAGCATTATGGCCCCAAAGCATCGGTCGACATGGTCTTTTGAGCCCACCAAACGCTGAATTGCTTGCGCTTCTGATGGAGAGCACATTGTATATTGCAAAGACCATTGCAGTGTATGACTCGACACTTCAGAAATACCGAGATGAAACTAGACCCTTCATGTCAGCTGAGATCAGTACAAGTCCTAAGATTTGTAGAACACTCCTGACGTTATCGGGTGCGCGACCTGGAGACACTGTGCTTGACCCATTCTGCGGGACTGGAACATTACTAATGGAAGCAGCTATGCTGGACATGAAATGCGTCGGCATTGACATAGAGCAATCAATGGTACAGGGAGCAAGTCAGAATCTGAAATGGCTGGGATCAGGCTTAGGTGAATGGATAGACTTCAGACTCATCAAGGGAGACGCTCGCAACGCAGCAAAACTCATTGAGGGCCAAGTAGACGCAGTTGCATTTGAGCCACACCTTGGACCCACATACTCAGAGCGTCCAACCTATGAGGATGCAACTGCAAGCATCGAAGAGCTCACGCTGCTGTATCGGCAAGTGCTTGAGAGTCTTGAGTCCTGCCTCAGACCGGGAGGAAGAATTGCTATGACCTTGCCTGTTGTAAATACTACTAAGAATCAGGTTTCTGTAGACCTCGCGTCTATGATGGAAGGAACAGGATTTGTAGTATTCAAGCTCCTTCCGGATGATGCCTTTATTGAATCAGCTCCAAAACATAGACGGCTGAAAGTAGTTCCTGAGCGCAGTACCCTGCCTGAACGAAAAAGAGGGCAGATTGTAGAGCGAAATGTCGTGATGTTGGGCAAAGCCTAGAAAAGGTGTCGAATCACATCATCCAAGATTGCATACGTCTGAAGACGTTCGACATCTGACTTCACGTACGGCATTGCATGTTTAAACAGCATTGTCTGATAGACTTTCTTCGAAACGGTTTCCTGAACTACCTGACTCAGCATTTTTAGTATCTCTTCCAATGCGACTCTCAACTCTTTATAGGGAGCATTATTGACATCAATATTCAATACTTCAATAACCGTTGAGTCAACAGTGACAACGTCGAGGAAATTGTAGAATTCTTTGATAGGCTTCAACAACTTCTTGATGCGCCTCACAAGTTTCCGCCGCGTCGCAGGGTCGGTCCTGACTCTCATGATTGCTCTGAAAAGGTGACTGTAAACTGCTAGGCAGTCCATGGATTTTCCAGCCACAAGGCTTTCGTCAGTGACCTCATATTGACTTACGAGCTCATCAATGAAACCCCCAAACTTCTTGAACTGACCAGGTCGTCCATGCCATTGTTTCAGCATCATTTCAATGTCTTTGTCAGCAGGAATCTGATTCTTCATGAATTCCTCCATGGCATATTCAAGGATGAAGCGCATATGTCTGACACGTGCGCTCTTGGAAACAACCATGACAAAGAGAAGATAATCATTTGCCTCCCAGATGTAGCGATTTGTGTCTGTATCAATAGTCTTGAGTTCTTCTTGTGACGCTTTATCTATGAATGTATGAGTCGCTGAGAGAAAGGGAGCGATAAGATCCATGTCTATCTCAATATTGGCATAGGCTCGACTAACGATGTTTCTGCCACTGCCTCGTTCAATTAGCCATACACCTTGAACCGATCGCTTGTTAGACATGGGCGACTCAAGCTCCTACCAAGGCAGTTGCAGAGCTTGGAAATAAGGCTATGTCCGACGTGAATAATACATTGAAAAAGAACAAAAGGACAGGGTGTTGGACCCTGCCCATTCCTCTGCCTTCCAACTCTTTGAATGCGTTCTCTGCTATGTTGTAGAAATGCCCAGCTTCTCGACCATTTCCTTGTATCGATTTCGGACCGTTACTTCAGTTACTCGTGCCGTGCGAGCAATTTCAAGCTGGGTCCGGCGTTGACCTGTGAGAATACTGGCAACATATATTGCTGCAGCAGCCATTCCCTTCGGGTCTTTTCCGATCGTAAGTCGTTCCTCACGAGCCATCTCAAGAATGTCTATAGCTTTCTTCTTGGCATCGCCCTCGAGGCCCAACTCGGTTCCAAATCGATGAACAAATTCCACAGGGTTGCTGTGGGGAATCTTGAGATTCAGATACCTTAGAATCAGCCTGACGCACAGACTGAGTTCCTTTCGGGTGATGTGTATCTGATCACAGACTTCCTCCAAAGGTCTGGGAACTTGATGTACCCTGCAAGCAAGGTATAGTGAAGCTGCAATCATCCCCAATATCGTACGCCCTCTAGTGAGACGCTTACGCAGTGCCTTTCGGTATATCACCGCCGAGGTCTCTCGTATCGAGTAGGGAATGCTCAGCTGAGAGCTGATTCTATGTAGTTCTGTCATAGCAACCGCAAGGTTACGTTTGTCAGAAGAGTGCACCTTGGTGCGTATCTGCCACTTACGTAGTCTATGTATCTGAGCGCGTCTGGTTGAAGTCAGTTTCCTTCCTGAAGCGTCAACATTCTGGCGACCAATTATTGTAGTAAGTCCTTGATCGAACTTACTCCAGTCCGTTGGTCCTCCTACTCGCTGTCGAGCGTTCTGCTCATCAGCTGTAAATGCTCGCCATTCTGGACCCATGTCAATGGATCGATCAGAAAGAACTAGCCCACAATTTGAACAAGTTACCTCTCCCCTCGTACTATCAATAAAGACTTCATCAGAGGTACAAGTAGAACAGACGTATCTAGCCGCACCAGCTTTGCTTTCTCCGGGTTTCTTTGTCTTCGCGTGTTTGCTGGCCAGTGCAATCATCTCCATGCAGACCCTATCGGGGGAATAGGGTTGCCGTCAGAGCAATTGTTGATACCTGTGCAGTGTGCCCAATCATGGCGTTGAAGGAGCACTAGTGCTGGACGCGGGAGTTCTCAAGAGAACACCTATGCGCAGATAATAAAGCATTATAAACTCTTTGTACGTTTTCGGTAATTATTAGTTGTTTAATTGAGTAAATTAAAGGCAAGTTTGAGTGTTGAAACATTCAATGATGAGTCATCATAGTGCAAAGAAGTAGCGTTTAGTTTATGAGTCAACACTTGACTTTTATGACACGGTCGAGGTGAGCATAGCTTTGGATGATGAAGCCACAGAGAACCCATGGAATTTTGTGATGGGCAAGGTTGCAGCTATTCTGTCTAAGGCTGCATCTGTGGATCTAATGACGATGCGGGAGAATATGGAGGTTCCACCAGATTCCAAGCTAGGGGATGTTGCCACGACCATTTCATTTCGACTGGCAAAAGAGAGAAAGGAAAGTCCATCTAAGATTGCGTTAGACATCTCGGGTGAACTTGAAAGTGCTATCAAAAAAGAGCTACTGGTAGAAAAGGTCGACGTCAAAGGACCGTATATCAACCTCTTCCTGTCAAAAGGACACCTTGCAGACATTGTTATCAAAGGAGTAGTACGGGCGAATGAGGATTATGGAAAGTCCGGGGAGTTCAAGGGTCAGAGAGCCCTCATGGAGTACCCTGCAGTCAATCCATCCAAGCCTTGGCATATTGGACATACTAGAAATGCGGTTCTGGGCGACACATTGGGTAACATCCTCGAAACGGCTGGTTATGAAGTAATAAGAACTGATTACATCAACAATCTCGGATTACAGATTGCACAACTTGTATGGAAGCTCATGAAGGACAAACCATCCCCAGGAAAGGAGAAGTACGATCATTTTCTAGGCCATCTCTATGTGGAGGTGCAAGAAGCTTTCGAAAAGGACAAGGAAGTAGAGGCGGAGATCCGAGGAGTAGGTCGCGACCTTGAGATTCTAGAGAGTGAAGCTGCAAAAACCAGTGAACAGATGGTTTCAGAGTGTGTCAAAGCTCAGTCTCAGACCGCATATCGTCTAGGAATCTACCATGATTACCAGATATGGGAGAGTGCGATTGCTCACAGCGGCCTGCTTGATCAAGCACGAGAGATGATGCTTGCATGTGAGAGTATCTTCATTCCTGATAGTGGAGACAAGGCAGGGTGCATAGTGGCTGATCTTCGTACGATTGACGAGTTTAAAGATATGAAGGACCCGTTTAAGGTTCTCTTCAGATCAGATGGAACACGGACTTACACAGGAGCAGATGTGGCTACACAGATGTGGAAGTTTGGTATAATCGAGGATCCATTTCTATACGAGGAGTTCGAGCGCCAGCCTAATGGGGAAAGCGTGTATAGAACTGCAGTCGATGGCTCCGAGAGAGACCTTGGTACAGTGAATCTCGTCTTCAATATCATCGGTTCGGAACAGGCACAGCCTCAGAGGCTAGTATACACGGTACTAGGTCTCTTAGGATACAAAGCACAAAGCAATAACTCACATCACATAGCATACGAGTTTGTGGGTCTTGAAGATGAAGACTTCTCTGGCAGAGAGGGGACGTGGATAGGCTATTCATGTGACGAGGTGCTTGACAAGGCGGAGGCCTTGGCCAAAATTGAGGTCGACAAACGAAATCCGGAGGAGTCTGACGAGTTTAAGAATCAGGTCGCGGCGAATGTAGGGACTGGAGCAGTTCGATACTTGCTGTTGAAATCTTCACCAGATAGGAAGATCACATTCCGATGGGAGGATGCATTGGATTTCCATGGTGATGCTGCCCCCTATCTACAGTATTCTATTGCTAGAGCTCAGAGAATACTCGAGAAGGCAGAACAAACAGAGGGTCTTGATGCAGATTTAATGCTGCTGACAGCTGAAGCGGAGTTTGCCCTCATCAAGGCAATTGCCCGGTTTCCAGAGGAAATTCTTGAAATAGTAAGGGGTTTGAAGAAAGAGACCTGGGGAACCGGGTTTAGTCCCAACAGAATTGCCGCGTATTGCTATGAGTTGGCCACATTATTCAGCAGGTTCTATGACTCTTGTCCAGTGCTCAAAGCGGATGCAGACTTAAGATTGGCCAGACTTGAGTTAGTAAAAGCATTCAAGACGACAATGGTGAACTGCCTAGGGATTCTGGGAATACCTGTGGTTGAGCGTATGTGATTAGCCCGAGGTCACCTGAGCAGAGCTGATGACAATTGAGGGGCTAATTATCCCAAAGGCAACCCTAGTATCATCACCTACTATCTCTACCCGTTTCAGTATATCACGCATGTTAATTCCAATGAGTGTGTTCTGTACTGGGTGCTTGATTTCGCCGTTTTTGAAGTATGATCCCTCCATTATCATCGCACTGAGATCACCAGTTGTCATGTTTGGCCTATCTCCTGTGAAGCGGCATAAGACCCCCTTACCGACCTCTGAGATGAGATCATCCAATTTTCCTTTGCCCGGGGCTACCATGAAGTTCGAGGATGATATCGACGGCACTCCCGAGTATCCTGCACGGCTAGCGTTGCCTGTGCTCTCTACTTCATCCTTATTGGCAGTGTAAGAGTTGTGTAAAAGGCTCTTCAGGACTCCATTATCAAGAATCTCGGTACACTGAGATGGATGTCCTTCGCCATCAAATGATCTGGAACCAACACCTGATTTCAGAAGACCATCATCCATAATTCTTAGGTGCTGAGTAGAAATCTCTTCACCTAAAGCATCTACAATGTATGAACGCCCATATTGGACCTCCTCGGCGTTTACAGCTCCTGCGAATCCTCCGCCTAGAATTGTACCAACAGCAAACGGTGCGAGAACGACAGGCATCTCCCCGCCCTCAATGGTCTTAGCACCTAGATTACTCAGCGCATTTTCAGCAGATGTCACGCCAATCCATTCAGGGTCAATCTCCTTGAAGTTTCGAGAGATTTGAACCTCGTAGCTTGATGTCTGGTCATCATCTTCTTTGATGATAGGCTCAGTATACATCCATACAGATGTGGACACAGCGGACCCTTTGATTCCTAGTGAGTTGACAATCACCTTGGTACCAGTTGACGAGCTCATCTTAGCTTCTACTGCAACGTTCATACCCTCAAGTCTTGACCGGGCAGCGTCAACGCCTCTGATGATGGTTTCGGCGACTTGTTCAGAATCGAGGTTCACAATAGCAGGATCATAGAGACCCTTGACGTCAGGGTAAGTGCTATCGAATGATGGAAGACTCACGAAGTCCGGATCAGCCACAGAAGCCTTAGCGAGCCTAACAGATATCTCTGCAGCCTCAAGAAGGTCATCCTCCAACACTGTTGTGACATAGGCAAATCCAGTCTTCTTACCGACAACCGAACGAATCCCACAACCTGAATCACGTTTTTCTGATGCGCTCTTAATCGAGTTGTTCTCGACTTCGATTGAGAAAGTGCGTGATGATGAGGTAAACACCTCTACTTGGTCAGCACCAAATCTCTCTGCTTTCTTAGCCGCCTTTTCAGCGATATCTAGCAGCTTTTCTCTCATCTCAAATTCCTCCTACTGGAACACTCCGTATTCTAGCATGAGGCCCGCCACTCATGTCAGGTATCATCTGCCCATTCTTTCCGCATGTACCTGCGTCCATATGGAAATCGTTGCCTACGGCGTCAATCTTTGCTAACACATCGAGGATCTGCCCTGCAAGAGAAACGTCACGGACCATTTGGCCCACTTCTCCATTTTCAATGAGATAGCCATGACTAGCTTGAAACATGAATTGTCCCTTTGATGGATCGGTGTATCCATAGTTGAAGCTGCAGAGAAGTACCCCATCCTTTGTGTCGGCAATCATCTCTTCGACATCCCAGTCACCTGGTTCCATTATTGTATTGGACATCCTGGCCAGGGGCACGTGCATGAAAGACTGTGCTCGCGCAGAACCGTTTGGCTCCATGTCTAGACGAACAGCCGTTTCAAGGGTGTGCAGTAGATTGGTGAGAATGCCATCTTTGACTAGGATTCGCCTCTTTGCTTTAGTCCCCTCCCAGTCGTATTCAAATGATCCTCGTTCTCCTGGCATGGTTGGGTCGTCACTTAGATTGAGATGATCGGGACCCACACATTCTCCGACCTTGTCTTCAAGGACAGTGGTATGGGCAGGCCAGTTGTCAGCCTCACAGGCGTGACCAAATGCCTCGTGGACCATAACTCCATTTAGTACAGGATCCATGATGACATCGTGTGTACCTCCCTTTGCGGATACTGATGAGAGTAGATCAATTGCCATCTTTGCAGATGTTTCGCCGATTGTCTGGGGCCGTTCAAGTTCCATTTTTTCAAAGCCGCCTCTGACACCATATGATTTGAACGCGCGTTGTCTGTTAGTGCCATCCTTGGCGGTAGATACGGAGATGATTCTGGGAAGAGCATTTTCCAGACTCACGCGAGTCCCAAGAGAGTTTGCGATATAGAGCTCAGTCCATAAGTCACCGTACACTGTTCTGGTATTGACGACCCTTTTGTCAAAATCACGTGGCTGTTCGTCAATTCTCTTCACATATTCGATCTTATCTTCAACTGGAATGTCACTAAATGGCTTTTTCAATTTGAATCCAATCTTATCATTGAAAGTAGGTCCATCCATATAGAACGTTTCATTGACCTTAGGCCTGGTAGCGATTGCTAGCTTCGCTACTGACTCACCGGTTTCACGCATGCCCTTAGCGGTAAGATCCGTCGTCTGGGCAAAAGCCCAAGCACCTTCAATGAACGCTCTAATGCCAGCTCCTTTCAATCGGGAGGCAATAGACTTCTTTGTGACCCCATCAGTCATCTCAATGATAGTGGTGACCGTATTCTCGATTCTTACATCGGCAAAAGTTGCTCCAGTTTTGAGTGCTGCCTCAATTGCAGCCTGAGCCAAGTCGTCCATAAGCATCTCCTGACAAGTCTGTGCTGGAGTTCAAGCTATTATAACTGATATGGACTGGTCAATTTGGGGGAGCGAGGGCTCATGTTTCTAATACCACTGTTATACACGGGTTATTCTTAGCTTCATCGTGTTATTTCATAGGCTGCAGGAGGCATACACTTGACTCTAGACTCCTCATCTCATCGGTGCCCTGTCTGTCAAAGAAACAGAGCCAGTCACATGTGTGAAGATTGTGGGACAGTACTCTGCCCGGAGTGCCTTGACTCTCGAACCAAAGACTATTACATGTGCCGCGATTGCCATGCAACTTTGACCAGTTCACAGAACGATGAGATAGACACATGTCCCAAATGTGAATCCGAAAACATTGATGCTGGCAGACGAACGGCTGACATATGCCCTAGATGTCACTCAAGTCGCATTATCTTATTGGAAGAGAGACGTCGATCCCTGGCGCAAGAACTCAGGCATTCCATAATGAGTATCCAGTATGGTCACACCAAGCTTCGTGAGTTCACAAACAAGCTTGAATCAGCCAAGAGGACGCTAGTATCCCTCAGAATGGCCAATTTCTTACATTATCATTGGATTGAGGAGAAAGTTGAGTCGGTTCAGGATGAGATGCCTGCAATTAAGAGTCGAATTGGAAATCAAGCGGAAATTGTCGCAAAACAGATTGCAGCTGAAACAAAGGGACTAATCGACTACAGCAAATGGACCCCAGCTCAGTTCCCCTTCATTGAAGGCGTCAGGAACAGGGTCACAGAGTTAGGAAGTTACTACAAGCAGCATGTGGATGACAGCCTGAATGAGGTCAGACCTAGGTTGAAAGAAGTGATGGCCCAACTTGACGGTTTGAGCTATCACAGGAAAGAATTCACTGACTTCTATGAGCATGGTGAACTCTCGGTCAACGAATTGCCTGTTGCTGCTTTGCCAGACATCAGAGTTGTTGGTAGCAACTTCTTGAAGAATGACAAAGCCTACGGCACCCTCTTCATCACAAACAAGAGGCTATTCTTAGTTGCAGAAACAGGAAGACTGCGCAAGAAGACAGAGATCGTATTTGAATTCCCACTAATGTATTTGAAAGAGATTGAGGAGGATGGCCGACTTCGTAAGAGGCTCGTCTTGCGACTCAAACAAGGCAACCTCAAGATTACCTGCAGCGAGGATACGAAGAAGGTCATGCCAGATTACATCGAGATTGCTAGGAAATTTGAGAAGTATATGCAGAGCGATTTACAGAGAGTGCGCAAGATAGAACAGAAGAACCTCAACATCAGTGATGTCAGATTGAAGATAGAAGGCTTGGTATATTCACTTCTGTCAACTGCAGGCAGCACTTTTGGAGATCCACTACAAGGATATCCAGGGAAGCCTGAGTTCTTCCAAAGGGGGCCATCTCTTTCAAGATATCATAAACCAGAGAACCCATATGATCACCCACGGGCTTTCAAGGAGCGACTTGAGGATACTATTGGGCAGGTGGATTACAGGCAGAGAGTCCCGCGCAGCGCCGCATCATCTGAGATAGAATATCTTAGAAGAAATGCCATGGAGATTCAAAGTGCTATTAACGAAACCGTGCATCTAATGAGAAATGGACACCTAGTCCCTGAAGACTTCATCAGAAGATATAGGGGTCTGATGCGTGAGTCATATCACGCTCATCGTGAGATGGAACGAGCCTCACGCTGTCAAGGATATAGATGGTAATTAGATGCCAAGTTCGCGCTCCAGATCTTTGATGTCTTTCTCGAGGGTTTCTGATTCGGAGGCAGGTCTAGCAGCCACGGTTGCATCTGCCAGTCCGACTTCTACATCAATCTCCTGCATTGCAGCTGTCAGATCGTCTGAACTTACTTCCATGCTTGCATCAAGAGCATCTGCAGAAATCTCACTCTCTATCTCGAACTCATCCAGACGACGGGTTATCTCATCTACATTTTCCACAAGTTTGCGAGTATCACTTGTGTCACCAAGCATCCCTAGAATCTTGGCAACCTCCTCAAGTGCTTTACCGGTTCTTGCTGAGGTCTGAGCGCGATTTAGATGCGCTAGTATCTTGAGAATCTGTAGCCGTGCCTTGTCAGTGGAGAGAGCGTATCTTCTGAAGCGCACCATCTCAGTGGCGTAGGTCTTGAAAGCATCTATTTGTCCAGCCTTGCGAGCTTTTATGGCTCGAGCTCTTGTATCGCGCTCTTCTTTTTCTAGCTTATTTCTCTCACGAGCAAGCTGTTTTGTCAGAATCCGAAGTTGGCTGGAAACCTCTCCAATGTTGGGTTTCTTCCGACCCCATTTGAATGCCTTTCTAAGTGAATCCAAAAGCCTCACCACTTGACTCGGGACTTAGCCCTACGAAACTAGCATGAATGCTCAGCGTTTAAACCTTCGCAGAACAGAGTGCATGCGTTCGTATCCATTGCCAATAGCTCAGTGTTAGCAGGGTATAGTGATAGTCACACAGAACTTATTATCATCACAGGTTCCAGTTAGACCTGAACTGGGATGTCTGATAGATTAGACCAGGGCCTGCGGAATCTCCTGGATAAAGCCATAGATTTGGATCAGAGAGGAATGAAGAAAGAAGCTGCTCAGTACTATCTAAGAGCTAGCAAGATTCTGATCAAACTGTCAAATGCCGCATCTCTGCCTTCTGTCCAGAAACACTATCTTGACAGAGCACAAGAGTGCGTTGACAGAGTGCGATACATCTCTGGAATAAAGAAGAAGGCCAGAGGGCCTCCAGAGGGACTGACTACACCACCCGACTTCAGCCCAAGCACAGATTCAGAGCCAGCAATGGAGAAGACTGCAGAAGCCGAAGTCGAGATGGATGAAGACACGCGAAGACTGCAGGAGATGATATCTGACACAATCATCACTGAGAGGCCCAGCGTGAAAATGAGTGATGTTGCAGGCCTAGAAGATGCCAAACAGGCAATCCATGATGCAATTGTGGCTCCGATGAAACACCCTGAGCTCTTCAAAGGCAAATCTCGTCAACCCTGGAGGGGAATTCTGTTCTATGGACCTGCCGGCTGCGGAAAGACCTTGATCGCAAAAGCTGTTGCGGCTGAGGTGAATGCCACCTTCTTCAATGTGTCTGCAGGCAATATTGTAAGTAAGTGGCTTGGTGAGTCTGAGAAGCTAGTCATGAATCTCTTCGCTTTAGCGCGACGAAATCAGCCTGCCATAGTATTCATGGACGAGCTCGATTCAGTTGGGGTCTCTAGGTCTGGCGATGATGTGGGAGGAGAAAGAAGACTGAAGACGCAACTTCTAACCGAACTACAGGGACTCGCGAGTGATCTTGAAGACAGAGTCACCGTTATAGGCGCTACCAATCTTCCGTGGGAATTGGACTTTGCACTTCGGTCTAGGTTTGAGAAGAAAATCCATGTACCACTACCTGACAAGCCAGCCAGGAAGAAGATCTTCGAGATTCATATGGAAGAGATTGAGGTCGCTCCTGATGTGGATTATGATGAACTTGCAGACCTCAGTGAAGGCTATAGTGGACGCGACATAAGTGTCGTATGCAGAGAGGCCGCAATGGAACCTATCAGGGACCTGCAACGAACTGGTAGAATGGATGAGGAAGAGGAGATTCTAGAAATTCGACCGGTCTCAAGAGAGGACTTTCTGCATGCGATAGAGAATATTAGACCTGCCACATCCCCGGAGGATGTAAAGAAGTATATCGATTGGGCGGAGGGGTCCTAGGGAGTGGGAGTCAAAGAAAGGCGCAGAGAAAAGGAAAAAGAAAAGTCTGCCCCAGAAACCTCATCATCGGAATCCAAAGTAGAAGAAACCACGCCCGTCGAAGAAATCGAGATCGAAGAGAATG
>CAJHYO010000039.1_pt1 | contig 17602 bp, 24 predicted proteins | sample 9198741 | NCBI WGS metagenome assembly CAJHYO01 (sample SAMEA7708364, study PRJEB35096) | sediment metagenome | biome: marine neritic benthic zone biome [ENVO:01000025]; feature: sediment [ENVO:00002007]; material: shallow marine sediment [ENVO:03000034] sea grass bed [ENVO_01000059] ... | reverse complement strand
GTCTGGTGCTCCCACCGACCACACTAGGAGATTACCAGTTTGGGAAGAAAGACAAAGAAAGTTGGCAGCACCGGAAGATTCGGTGCCAGGTACGGTGCAAAGCTACGACGCAGAGTACTTGATATTGAAAAGCGTCGTGCTGATCCGCAACGTTGTCCGTCCTGTGCCACAAGAGCATTGACCCGGAAGGCTGTGGGTCTTTGGAACTGCAAGAAGTGTGGTCTAAGCTTTGCTGGTGGTGCATATGTCCCATTCACTGATGCCGGCAAGGCTGCAAAACGTGCAATTGCACAAAGAGTATCAGGTGACTTTCTTGCTCTAAGAGATGAGGATGAAGCTGTCGATCCTTCCGAGTTCCTCCCCAATGTTGAGGAGGATGTCCTTGTAGCAGTCACCGTTGATGAAGACTCAGAAGTTCCCGTTGAGGAACCTGAGGATTCTGAGTAAACCTTTGCAGGGCAGTGAAATGCATTGCCCCAGGCACTGATTACTACATCCCGGAAGACATCAAACCGAGTTCGTTCTTTTGTACGAGACCTCTGGTCAGTCCTACCCGACACCGAGCGATTCAACCGAGGCGGCATGAGCATAGAAGAGCTTAGGTCAAGAGTGAATCAGTCAGGTGCCAGGAGCGCGCTAGTTGTTTCGATTTGGAAAGGCAATCCAAGGACTATCAGGTTTATTTCTCCTACAGCTGATGACGAACTGGAGCTTAAGATTGAGAGTGCAGTGCTTAGGCGTGAGGTCTCAGACAACAAGGGGCCAAGAATACACTCTACCTTTGGCGTGACTGTGGAAGAGAATTGCTCATCGAATGCCCATGAGCTGGCATCTATTCTCGCATCAACGCTCAGTGTTGATATGATAAACGAACCACATCCAATCGCACTAGGAAAAGCTGGGTCTGGCATGGTTGAGATACGGGTGACGGATCTTCGTGGTGGGAAGCTTCTTTGGACTTTTTATCACACACACGACGGGTCTGAGATCGGTCCGCGTATTAGAATCGTCGAACTAAGGAGGGGACGCTCTTGATTAGACATGGAAGAGCTGTCATTGAAATTCCCTTTGATTCAGAGGAACTGGCTAAAATGATTCGTTCTGCCTTAAACCCTGAAACTGATTCAGCACCATCGGATAGAGCACGAGCTGAAGTGTCTGTGCGCGACTCAATCTTAGTCATTGAGATTTCAGCAGGTGATATGGCATCTCTGAGAGCTGCAATGAATTCGTATATCGCATGGGTGTCAGCGAGCCTTGATACTATCGATGCAGTCCTAGGCCAAAATCCTTAAGTCGCTTACCAGAAGGCGCAGGCGAAGTAAACCTCACATCAAGAGGGAGTAGATAAAGATGGCACAGCAGATACCACCTGAACTTGAACATGAGATTATGAAACTTGAAAACATGAGACGCCAGTTCGAACAGATGATGGCTGCAATACAGACTAGGCAGTCCGAATTGAGAGAGTCAGAAGTCACGCTAGAAGAATTGAAGAAGCATCCCGATGACGCTGTCACATACAAGTCTGTTGGCCAAATCATGTTACAGGTTGACAAGGCTCAGCTTCAGGAGGAATTGACAGGCAGAGTGGATGATCTCAAGATATGGCTTGAAGCAAAGACAAAAGGCGCTGAAAAGGACCGGAAGGAGATCGAGGAGCTGACAAAGAAGATTCAGTTGGATATTTCCACACGAAATCTAAAGGTACAGTGAATCACATGAGTCCCACACCTACAGAGATTGGGTTGCCCAGTCTCAATGACCAGCAGATAGAGAGTCTGGCTGAGGAATGCGAGGACGAGATAACCAAATTCATACTTGGCAAGATTCCCAAGAAGAGTATAGCGGAAATCTCAGTGAGTTGCGTTATGGAGCTTGATGAGGAGCTGAATGTCGATGTTCAGCTTAATCTTGAGCAGAGCTATGACACAGGCCATCAACTTGATGCGATTCTGGATGCGGCAGCAAACTATGGCACTGAGTGGTTGGAGAAACGCTTGAAGGAGCTGAAGGCTGATTGAACCTCAGATCTCTTCTCGCTGAATCCTCGAACCCCCTGATATTAGGCCATCAGAATGCCGATCCAGATGCAATTTGCTCGATGATTGCGATAAGAGAGTTATACCTAGCAATACGCCCAGAAGGGAAACCCACCCTCGTATGTGATGATGTGAGTCGATTGGCCAATCAAGTCATACGGCATTTTTCACTAGAGGTTGCAGTCTCTGATTTCTCTGAAGATGATCATGACCTTGTTATTCTCCTTGACACCAATAGTGAATTCCAGCTGGGGCCGAAAGTGGGAACACTTCTAACCGACTCATCAAGAACGCTGGCTATTGATCATCACGAGATCAATCCCGAACTGTCAGCAATTGCAGAGCATCAGATAATTGATAGCAATGCCTCTTCTACATGTGAGCTTGTGATTGGTCTATACGACGATCTAGATGTCCGCCTTTCCTCCCAGGTGGCAAATCTGCTTCTAACGGGTATGATCTTTGATACTCGCCGTTTCTTCCACTCAGGTCGTGACTCTTTTCAAAAGGCTGTAAAACTCATCGACGTTGGTGCTGATTATGACTCATGTGTTAGGTCTCTGGTCATTAAGCCTGACAGATCTGAAAGGATTGCTAGGCTGAAAGCTGCAGGGCGGCTTCAAGTCCATAATATGAATGACTGGATAGTCACCACATCCAAGATTGGATCTTATGAGGCGAGTGCATGCAGAGCCATGATTGAGATTGGTGCTGACGTAGCGATTGTCGCAGGGAAAACCTCGAAGGGTATTGTTAGATTTAGTTCACGGAGTACCCGTCAGTTCTCTTCGGAAACTGGTGTAAACCTTGGAACCGATGTCATGGAGCCCGTTGGTGAAATCATCGGGGGAGAGGGGGGTGGACATGCCAATGCAGCTGGAGCAAACGGCACGAAGAATAGAAGAGAAGGCATGGCTAAGGCAATTGAGTACCTCCGAATAGCGATAGAGGAAAATGCGGGAAAGAAAGCGGGCTAGGAGGAGTAAATTCATGGCCTTGGTGGAGTTTGCAGATTTCAGTTTCAAGTATCTGGGAGCTGACTCTCTGGCTCTGCGCAAGGTCACTACATCTATCAACGAGGGTGAGTATGTAGTCATTACCGGTCCATCTGGCTGCGGCAAAACAACTCTGTGCCGGGCTGTCAATGGTCTTGTTCCACACTTTCATCGAGGATACATTGCAGGGAATGTAATTGTTGATGGACATAACACGCGCGATGCAACTGTTGCTCACTTGGCATCTTCCGTTGGCTTGGTCTTTCAGAATCCAGCTAATCAATTGGTTACATTAAATGTTGAGAAAGAAATTGCATTTGGCCCTGAGAATCTTGGGGTTGAGCCAATGGAGGTAAGGAAACGTGTTGAAGAGATCATCGCGCTTCTGAACCTTGAGCATCTTCGAGAAAAGCATCCCCATGAGATGAGCGGTGGTGAACAGCAGCGTCTCGCTATGGCTGCAACACTGGCTCTGAAACCAAAGGTGCTAGTAGCTGATGAACCTACATCCAACCTGGATCCCAAAAGCGCTGAGTTGATACTAGATATCGTTTCAGATCTTAACAAAAAGGGCGGGATGACAGTCATCCTTGTCGAGCATCGACTAGACCTTGTCGCTAAAGATGCATCTAGAATCATTCTGATGGATAATGGGCAGATTGTAGCTGATGGTACCCCACGAGATATCTTACCACAGGACATCTCAATGGAGATTGGAGTTGGTATCCCAAAGGCAACTCAAGTCTATAAGCGGCTACAGGCAAAGGGAATCGAGCTGAGTCAAGTCCCACTCACTGGTGAGGAGCTCGCTGTAGTTGTTCAGGAGGAGAACCGTCCATGATACTAATGGAGGACATTCACTTTTCCTATGATGGCATCTACACTGCTCTTCGAGGAGTATCTTTGCAGATAGAAAGGGGTGAACGCGTTGCCATTATGGGCACCAACGGAGCAGGCAAGACGACACTGATTAAACATATGAACGGTCTCCTTCGCCCGATGATTGGTAGAGTGGTCATAGATGGTGCTGATGCTAAGGACCTCTCCATCGCCGAACTCTCCAGGACCGTAGGTCTTGTCTGGCAGAACCCGGACCACCAGCTGTTTCTTGATAGTGTGCGGAAGGAAATTGCATTTGGACTGAAGAACTTGGGCTTCACACCTGAAGAAGCTGATGAACAATGTGCCCAGACCCTGAAAAAACTCGGACTTGAGGGATTTGCGGAAAGGTCGCCGTTTGCCCTTTCTGGAGGTGAACGGAAACGTGTGGCTTTAGCGACTGTATTAGCCACAGAGCCAAATGTCCTCGCCCTGGACGAACCAACCATTGGTCAGGACGCCCACCAGAAGGAGCTTTTAGCACGCATGTTGACGGACCTTAATGATAGAGGTCGTACAGTAATAGTCGTGACGCATGATGTTGAGTTTGTTATTGAAAACTTCCCCCGAACCATTGCTATGGCTGAAGGAAGGATTGTTGCCGACGGCTCTACAAGTTCTGTATTAAGCAATGATGACGTCTTAGAGAGGTGTTCTTTGACACCTCCACAACTGACCTTAGCGGCACGAGCGCTTCACAAGGTATTCCCACAAGTCCCTGACCGTCTAGCACTGCTGTCAGAATTGGAGGATGCTGTTTTTGGAGTACTTGGAGGTGCGCAATGATGTCGTTCCTAGAGGTTTTCCAGTATACTCGACAAGACTCTGTGATTCATAATCTGGATCCTCGTTCCAAGATGATGTTAGCATTATCGCTCGCTGTTGTATCTCTCCTCTTCTTGAATATTGTACTATTAATGATCATTCTACTGGTAATGATTCCACTTCTTGCAGCAGCAAAGTCGCTCCGAAGATGGGCTCGCAGCATGAAGGGGATGTCCTATCTTTTACTCTTCATCGTCATCTTCAATACGCTCCTCTCTACCGTATCAAATCCGTTCTCCCATTCAATATCTCTGGCCATCAGACTTCTTGCACTTATGACATCTTTCTCGATTTTCTTCCTGACTGTTCATCCTGACCAGTTAGCTCAAGCTCTCATTCAGATGCGTGTTCGGTTTGAGTTCGCTTTTGCAATGAGTATGGCTATGAGATACGTCCCTACACTAGGACAGGAAGCCTACGCGATTATGGATGCTCAAAAGGCACGTGGGGTTGAGTTGGACAAAGGCAACATTTTGAAACGTATCCGCAATATAGTGCCAATCATAGTGCCTCTCATCATTGTGTCAATACGGAGAGCCTTGTCTGTTGCTGAGAGCATGGAATCTAGGGGATTTGGAGCAAGCGAAAATCGAACCTACATGGAGTTATTGAAGTTCCGTAAGAGAGACTGGGCGGTCGTACTTGTTTCACTTCTTCTATTGATTGGCAGCATCTATGCTAGACTATTCATTCCTCTGCCATCTTGGATGCTATTTCAGTTGCCTTTCTAACCGTCTATGGTCCATATGGAGTTTATTTATCTAATTCCGAAAGTACATGCTAAAGTGCTTCATAGGTGAGGAGCATGTCTGGGAAAAAGTCTGCCAAAGCCAAACTCACGAAAAGGAAGAAGTATACAGTCAAGAATCTAGTCACTGATCTCAAGAAGATAGGGTGTACTCCTAGAGTTCTTGACAACATCGGTCGTGAAGTAGTGTACTTCGAGTGGACTCAAGCTCAGCATTTGCTGGGTGAGGACCATCCAGTTACAACACATTTGGAAACACTCCTTAAATTCATGCAGGGTGGCTGTGAAACCCAACTGGTAAATGGTGAACTATGGCGTGCTGCTGACACTCCCCAATCAGCGATAAATACTGCAATAAAAGGCGCACCAGCAGAGTTTCTCTCTTACCAATTTGTACGTTCTTCTGACCACATCCATGAAGTTCTTGAATCTGCTAAGAAGGATCGTAAGGTTGCGCTCAAGATTTACAAGCAGATTGAGAAAGGTGTGAGAAAGGAAATAAAGGAAGATCCAGAGAATCCAGACCTCTGGAACAAGCTCAGGCTTATCCTTTGGCTTCTTGGAAAACATAAGGAATCCAGTGAAGCCTTCAAGAAGGCCAAGAAGCTTGGCTGGGACAGCGAAACCAGTGCTTTCGTGGCACTCTAAGTCCTATTCCTCTAGAAACTGCTCGATTTTGATTGGCTTTAAGGCATGCAAGAACGACTGAAACTCCAAGGTTCTTCCCTCTGGGTCTCTTGCATAGAACTGGTATATCTGGTATGTGTCATTCTCTACGGGCTTAGTTGTAGCAATGTCCTGAAGATCACTATACATTCTATTGACGTCTTCTCTTGTTTCATAGAAGAAGGTGATTACACCTTCTGTTTCACTCACAACCTTCTGGCAGAAACCAAGCAGAAGGTTGCCGTGATAAAGTATTGTACACCCTTTCTGTTCAAGCCACACAGTCATGCCTATCTTTTCAGTATAGAACCGAGTGGTCTCATCAAGATTCTTAGTTCGAAAGAATATGATTCCTGCCATCACTATCAGCTCTGGATTCTATTCAGTGCTTGTATATCCCTTGATTCCAAATGATAAATCAAGAGGTGAGCGATACAATCTTTGGGAGGTTATGAGGTTTTGATAGTGGCATCTATCATGAATGGACTCCTACATCTAATGAGGCATGGCGAAACAGCGATTGACCAAAACACTCCTGTCCATGAGTGGGTACTTGCGAAAGAAGGCCTGCGTCAGGCTGAAACCATTGCATCCATGGGCGTCTTTGACTCTGTCGATAGTATCTTCTCATCTCCTGAGCTTAAGGCATTGCAAACGGCGAAACCCTTCTCTGATAGACTCGGAGTCGAAATCGTGAGATACTCAGAACTTAGAGAGCTTGATAGAGCAAAAGGTGGGCTGCTCTCCAATGACAAGTACTTGCTTTCTGTGGAGGGGATTCTGAACAGTCATATTGTAGTTCCAGGCTGGGAGTTGAGAGAGCATGCGATGGCCCGTTTTCAAAGAGGTCTTACGAAAATCATGAATCAGGGTGGCTTCAAAGAAGCGCTCCTGATATCTCATGGTCTTGTTCTCTCAATGCACTTTGCAACTCTTTTGGGAGTTGAAGATATTTTCTCCAGATGGCAGAGATTGAGATTCTGTGCATGGGGGACCATTCAAGACAACTTGGTCATCAAAGATATAGTCTAAATGCCTGTTTCCGAACCAGCGCATTCGGATTCTAGCTGTTTTCATCGGTAGGAGCGCACAAACAGGAATCTGCTATCTCCCGAGTATAGATATTCTTTCCATGAGTCATATTGTAATGGGAATAGAGATGACAGACCCCTCAGAACTGAACAAGAGATACGAACAAATCATTGAAATTCCTGCGAAAGAGCTGAGTTTCAATGAGCACGGTGAATCAGTTGCGGTTCTTTGCCAGTCTGATTGGGTTCGTATCCTTGTGATTCAGCGTCAAGATCCTGCTAATCTGGTTTCAATTGAGGTTGAACTGTCACTTCCTGCGCGAAGTACTACGGTGCCATCGGGTAAGCGCAAAAAAGGTGATTTAGAAAAAGCAGAACGAGATACAAAGGTGCTCGCTAATCAAGTTATAGAACATCTTCGTTACATGACTCTTCTCCAAGATGAGGGATTCATTCTTGATCTGATCGGACAAGAATGTCTCTGGACTGCGTCTAGAGACCTTAAGAAATCCCCAAATCAGGAATTCTTCGAATTGCTAAGCCCTCCTTCAAAATGTGTTCCATGGAGTGCTGAGAGTTCTGTCATCTCTCCCTTCAGATATGCATTGTAAAGTGAAAGGTGGTTAATGATGACTATGGAGTTACCAATGAGTGCATTAATCGTACTCGACTTTCTGACCAAGAAAGGACCACACTCGCCCAAAGTGATAAGCAAGAAGGCCAACCTTCCACTTAGGACGGTATCCTTTGCGCTGCGTCATTTGCGAAAAGGTCAGCTATGCCGCAGGATTCCCAATCTCAGCGACATGCGTCAGCCTCTCTATATAGCTGACAATGAGAGAGCCCGAGCGGTCTTTCTTAGGTACGGCAAGATTCCAGTATAGGCCCATAAAGAATCTCAGCTGAGACGCCCAACCTGTCAAGACAGGTGTAATGTCACAGGTGGGGTTCTCTTCTGTATTTTTAGCCAATTTAGACTATCAGTATCAGGCTGCTGACCAAAAGACGACTTGTTTATAGAGGAAGTGCATATTGAGAACGCATCACGGGATGTGATACTGTGACAATAGACGTTTCCAATGCTATGACCATTAAGCTTCCTTCAGAACTACCGCCGGATCCTGAATTTGATCCGCAGCACAGAAGAGCTCCAAATAGAGGCTATGACCTATCTGAAGCCGATACTGTAATTGCACTCAAGAACGCTCTTAGGTATGTTCCAAGGAAGCTACATGAAACGCTCGCTCCAGAATTCCTGGAAGAATTGATGACTAAGGGGCGAATCTATGGCTATCGCTATCGTCCTCAAGGTGCCATCAAGGCGCTGTCTGTTGATGAATACGACGGCATCTTGGAGGCAAGAGCCATTCAACTCATGATTGATAACAACTTGGACTTTGATGTCGCATTATATCCCTACGAGCTAGTGACCTATGGAGAAAGTGGACAGGTCTGTCAGAACTGGATGCAGTATCTTCTCACCAAGCAGTATCTTGCAACCATGACAGATGAACAGACTCTAGTGGTTAGTTCAGGACATCCGGTCGGTCTTTTTCCTTCACGTAAGCATTCTCCACGAGTGATCTCCACAAATGGACTCATGGTTGGAATGTACGACACTCTTGATGGATTTCACAAGGCCGCTGCGATGGGTGTGGCTAATTACGGACAGATGACTGCAGGAGGTTGGATGTATATCGGTCCACAGGGCATAGTCCATGGGACATACATCACCCTGCTCAACGCTGGGCGAATGTACTTAGGCCTACCTGAAGACAATGACCTTCGAGGTCTGACCTTTTTGACCTCTGGTCTGGGTGGGATGAGTGGAGCCCAAGCCAAAGCAGTCGAGATTGCAGGCGGCATTGGTATAATTGCAGAAGTTGACAAGAGTCGCATCGAAACCCGACACAAACAAGGCTGGCTCACCAAATATTCATCCGATTTATCCGAGGTCTTCGAATGGGTCAAGGAGTACAAAGAGAAGAGAGAACCTATTTCGATTGGCTACTATGGTAATGTTGTTGATCTTTGGAAATATGTTGCAGACAACAAGATGCGAATTGACCTCTCGTCTGATCAGACTTCATGTCATGATGTCTATAATGGCGGATATACTCCACAAGGGCTGACCTTCGAGCAGGGACGTGAGCTTCTGAAAAGTGATCGAGCTGAATTCAGGGTGCTTGCAGATAAATCACTCAAGCTACAGTTTGAGCTCATCCAGAAGATGACCAACCAAGGCACGTTCTTTTGGGACTATGGTAACAGTTTCATGAAGGCTGTATTCGATGCGGGAGTGAAAGAGATTGCTAGAAACGGCAAGAATCCGGATGATGGTTTCATATTTCCTTCCTATGTGGAGGATATAATGGGTCCAATCTGCTTTGATTATGGCTATGGTCCGTTTCGCTGGGTATGTCTGAGCGGAAAACATGATGATTTGATCGAAACTGACAGGGCTGCGATGTCATGCATAGACCCAACAAGACGAGGACAAGATAGGGACAATTATGTCTGGATACAAGATGCCGAAAAGAATGCCTTGGTAGTAGGATCACAAGCACGAATCCTTTATGCTGATGCAGCTGGACGTGTCAAAATTGCCTTGGAATTCAATAAGAGGGTCCGTGAAGGGAAAATCGGCCCAGTTATGATGGGTCGAGACCATCATGATACTGGTGGTACTGACTCCCCCTTTAGAGAAACCGCGAACATCCGTGATGGTAGCAATGTGACTAGTGATATGGCTCATCAGATTTGGGCTGGTAATGCTGCTAGGGGAATGACACTTTGTGTCCTGTCAAATGGTGGAGGCGTAGGAACAGGGAAGGCCATTAACGGCGGTTTTGGACTCGTACTCGACGGGAGTGAGAGAGTAGATGACATCATCCGTCTGGGGCTGGACTGGGATGTAATGGGTGGGGTTGCTCGACGTGCATGGGGCAGAAATGAACATTCCATTGAGACCGTTGTAGATTGGAACCGAATGATGGGTAAGAGGGGTCAGATAACACTGCCCTACGTTCCCAAAGAGGGACTAATTGAGGATATAGTAAAGAAGAGGCTCCAGTAATTTGAGTCATGAATATTCAGAACCGTGCCATGACCGTAGCAGTCTTAACTATTGTTACGAATAGATTCCTGGTTGATAATGAGCGGATGGATAGGAGCCTACGAAACAACTCCGCCATGGGACATTGATCATCCTCAAGGAGTAGTCATTGAGCTTAACGAGGGAGGCGAACTAACAGGCCGCATCTTGGATGTAGGTTGCGGAACGGGTGAGAATGCAATCTATCTTGCAAGCAGAGGTTCTGATGTAGTTGGCATAGACTTCACTCAAAGAGCTATTGAGATAGCGCAGGTAAAGGCATTCGAAAAGAAAGTAGATATCCAATTCATGGTAGGGGATGTATTAGAACTGGACTATCATTTCTATGAGGCTGATTTCGATGGAGTGCTTGACTCGGGACTGTTCCATACTCTTACTGATGAAGAACGCCCATTGTATGTCGAACAGGTTGCGAAAGTCCTGAAACCAGGGGGCTTGTTCCATATGCTATGTTTCTCTGTAAAACAACCCGGACTGACTGGGCCCCGAAGAATGAGCACGAAGGAGATCACAGAGTCTTTCCAGAAGCAATTCCATATCAACTACATACGAGATGTCGTCTATGAGTCGAATGTTCATGACCCTGGCGCTAAGGGGTATCTGACCTCGGCAACTAGACTCCTTTGAAATGATAGAAGGTGAGATTGAATGCCTCATACAGGATTGATTGAAGCTGATCTGTCTCCAGGGGATGAGGCACTGCTACGCGTAAAGCTACACGTACAAAGCGGATGGGACCGCCTTGAGAAAGGAGAGATTGCAGACGCCATAGCGGTGTTTTATGATGCATTTGTATCAGCAATGTGGAGGTATTTCATTTCGGATGAGCTAAGGACCTCACTTGTCATCTATGAGGAAGATGATCTTGCTGAAGACAGGTCTCTTTTTGAAATCCTAAAACGCACCGGAATCATTGATGTATCTTTCACCAAGACTGATTTCGACTATTTCTCTGACTTACTAGATGATGTACTTGATGATCGATCTGTCCACCTTGATGTCAACACGTTTCAAGATAAATTCGAAAATGTGATGCACCAGCTAGGTGCGTTGCCACACTGAAGCAATCTCCGGTAATTACTAAAGTAGGACCTCTATGCTATAGGAAAGGGCACGGAGTCACGAGGTGAATCCATGACTGTAGTCATAGATGGCACTAGTTTAACCATCGAGGATGTTGTCAAGGTAGCTCGCCACAATGAGTCTGTAGAGTTGGCAGAAACTTCCCTTGATGGCATTCAGAGTAGTAGAGATGTAATCGAGAGGGCGGTGAATGAAGGTCGTACTGTCTATGGTGTGAACACTGGCTTTGGAGACCTCTCTGAAGTCTGCATAGAATCCAAAGACCTGGCGAAGTTGCAGATCAATCTTATACGAAGTCATAGCGCCGGGGTCGGGCCTCCATTCTCTATTGAAGTAGCAAGAGGAATGCTGCTTCTACGTGCCAATGCACTCGCGAAGGGCTTTTCTGGTGTACGATTGGACGTCATCCAGATACTCATAGACATGTTGAATGGAGGAGTGACTCCCGTAGTTCCACAACAAGGCTCAGTCGGCTCTAGTGGTGATCTTGCTCCGCTTGCACACATGGCATTGGTCATGATTGGTGAGGGTGAAGCTTACTACAAGGGTGAGCAAATTGACGGAGGAGAGGCTCTTAATCGAGCAGGAATCAAGCCTCTAGTGCTACAGGCAAAAGAAGGCGTTGCTCTGATTAATGGGACTCAGCCGATGTGTGCGGTTGGTTCGATTGTTGTCTATGACGCTTTGACTCTCCTCAAGGATGCATGTATTGCCGCCTCAATGAGTCTTGAAGCACTAAAAGGAACGCGTACTGCGTTTGATGAACGCATACATAATGTAAGACGCCATGAGGGCCAGACCGACGTTGCTCGTGCAATGCTTGAGATACTCAGAGACAGCGAGATAAACCAGTCTCATGTGGACTGCGGTATCGTGCATGATGCCTATTCATTGCGGTGCATTCCTCAAGTACTTGGAGCGTCACTTGATGCTGTTAGGTATGCGCAGACCACGCTCGAGATCGAAATCAATTCAGCAAGTGACAACCCTCTGGTGTTCCCTGATAATGATGAAGTTGTTTCTGGCGGGAATTTCCATGGTCAGCCCATCGCTCTAGCTATGGACTTCGTGGGTATTGCGCTGTCCGAGATTGCTAACATATCAGAGCGAAGAGTGAATCGACTTGTCAATCCCAATCTGAGTGGCTTACCTGCTTTCCTGACAACTGAAAGCGGTCTTGAAACCGGACTGATGATTGCTCAATATACAGCTGCCGCTCTTGTATCGGAAAACAAGGTTCTAGCCCATCCAGCAAGTGTAGATTCCATTCCAACCAGCGCTGACCAAGAGGATCATGTGAGTATGGGGACCATATCAGCTAGGAAGGCTGCTCAGATACTTGATAATGTGAAGAACGTGATTGCGATTGAATATATGTGCGCGGCACAAGGACTGAGTCTGCTATTACCTCTCCAGCCATCTGAACCTCTGAAACTGGCGTTTGACTTGATCAGGGAGGTTGTTCCTCAACTGGATGATGACCGCCCCTTGCAGCCGGATATAGTCGGAATCCGTGCAATGATTGACTCTGAACTCATTGTAGCGGGTGTTGAGAAGATTTCCGGGACACTGTTGGAAGGGTAGGACTGACCATTCATCAAGGTTTATCTGTCTTGCAACAGGTATCTTGTTTCGTATCCAGGGATGTGTGAAGGGGTCTTGAAAGGTCTGACAAAAGCAATGGAGCAGTACCTAGAGTCAATATATGAATTGCAGCAAGAGCATGGCTCTGCCAGTGTATCCGACATAGCTGAGATGAGGGGCGTAAAAGCCCCAAGTGTGACATATGTTCTTCAAAGGCTCAAGAAGATTGGATTAGTCAACTATGAGCGTTATCGAAGTGTCAGTCTGACACCAAAGGGAGAAGAGATTGCAGTAGAACTTGATCGAGCGCACAAGACCCTCAAGTGGTTCTTCTGCATGATCGGAATCAATGAAGAGATTGCAGACGATGATGCTTGCGAATTTGAGCACATTGCCAACCCTGAAACAGTTGAGAAACTCACTCAGTTTGTGGAGTGGGTAAAGAGTGCTCCAAAGAGTCCGAGGTGGCTCCAGCACTTTAAGGAGTATCAGGAATCAGGAACTCGCTCTGAAGAATGCGTTTCCTAAGGTCCAAGCTTGGTATGCACGACCTGACCATTGACCACGACTGTGTGTACAAGATTTACCCCAAAACGCCAAGAGAGATACTCCGGATTGGGACAGTCTAATACGATGATGTCGGCGCGTTTCCCGACCTCAATACTGCCTGTCTTTCCACCCCTTCCTAATGCATGTGCACCGTTAATTGTGGCTGCAGAAATCGCTTCTCTCGGGTGCATCTTCATCTTATAACAAGCCAATCCTATTGTGAAGAACATAGACTCGTTTGCGCAATTCGGATTGAAATCTGTGGCAAGCGCCACAGGAAGTCCCATATCTATCATCTTCCTGGCATCAGCATAGTTTGTATCGAGGCTAAATGCAGTCCCTGGAAGCAGTGTGGCTATTGTTCCAGCCTTGTGCATTGCTTCTAAGTCATCATCGCTTGTCATCAGAAGGTGATCTGCTGACACTGCACCCACTTCGGCAGCAAGTCCTGCACCACCCAATTGTACAATCTCATCCGCATGAACCTTTAGCTTCATTCCCTCACATTGAGCAGCTTTCAAAATCTCTCTAGACTGTTCAATGCCAAAAACACCTTTCTCACAAAACACATCGCAGAACTCAGCAAGATTGTGTTTTGCTACAGCTGGAATCATCTCGTTGATTACAAGGTCAACATAGCTTTCTGTCCTGCCCTTAAACTCAGGAGGGACTGCATGTGCCCCCATAAAGGTTGAAACGAACTCTAGAGGTAGTTTCTTCCGTAGGTCTTCAACTACATGAAGCATCTTCACTTCATTCTCTACATTAAGCCCATAGCCACTTTTTGCCTCAACAGTTGTTGTACCGCTACTGAGCATGCTTTCAGCGTACGCGAACCCATTGGAACTGAGTTCCTCCTTTGATGCTTTACGTGTGGCTTCCAGCGTGTTTAGTATTCCCCCACCTGCTTCCAGAATCTCTAGGTAGGTTTTACCACCAAGCTTCATAGAAAAGTCATTCTCCCTAGAACCTCCGAAGATTAGATGCGTATGACTATCAACGAATCCAGGAATTGCCAGCATATTAGGAAACTCGATTGGTGGGAGCAGTGGCTCTTCGCTGAAACTAGACATGACCTCATTGGTTGGGCCTACCAACACGAATTTTCCATCCTTTATGGCAACAGCTCCATCGCTAATTATCGATAGCTCCTGCAAGCTCTCTCCTGTCTTTGGACTATTGCTATTATCTGCCAATGTGGCTAGCTGACCTATGTGGGAGAGTACAATATCCGGTTTCATCTCTTCTCACATCGAGTGAAATGTAGCTCGCCCTAAATCTACGTTGTGCTCAGGGTCTCTCAGCAGTATTGTTAATATGGAGGAAGCACACTGAGCTGCAAAGCCCATGTGGGGTCATGGAGTAGAATGGAGTATCTAATTCTAACTTGGGAAGACGTATACAACCTAACACTTCGACTTTCAGAGCGCGTGGTTGAGAGCGGATTCAAACCTGATGTAGTGGTTGGAATCGCAAGAGGCGGCTGGATACCAGCGCGGGTCCTTTCTGATGTACTATATGCCGATGCTCTCCAGAATATCCGTATAGAGTACTATAGCGATGTAGGCAAGAAGGGTCGAGAGCCCAAAATAACGCAACCTATTACTGGTTCAATGGAAGGTAAGAGTATATTATTGGTAGATGAGGTTGCAGACACTGGGGATAGTCTCTATTATGCAATAGACCATGTTAAGACTCTTGGAGCAGGCGAAGTGAGAACAGCTGTGTTACACTGGAAGCCCTGGTCACGAGTTAAACCAGATTTCTATATGGTGCAGACTAAGAGCTGGACAGTGTACCCTTGGGAGTTGCGAGAGTCAATCATAGCCCTGGTGAAGGTGTTCAAGGAGGAAGATCCATCGATGGAGCTCAAGCAGATTCGCAACAAGCTCGTCTTCGAGGTTGGTTTTGAACCAACAGTTGCAGACTACTTCCTCAAAAGGCTCTAGATTGCAAATGGTGATGAGAGTGCGTCAAGAGACCCTGACTTACGAAAAGGAAGTCTTTCATATAGGAATCGGGGAACTCGAAAATGCCGAATCCTTACATAAGGATGCTATGATTTCTCTAGCGTCAGAGAAATCTGAAAGCACAATTGCACAGCAATTTCTCGATTCATCACTTATAGCTGGCGAAATGCATCTTCTCTCAGCTGCACAGAATGCGCTGAATGCATGGAAGGGGGATTATGCAATTGCGAGGAGCCTCGATGTTGAGATACTGCTCTATGCATCAGGTCAGCATCAAATCGGAGTTGCACTAGAAAAGCTAGGAATCACAGATGAGAGCACATCTGTTGCTGTAGTTGTATTAGCTACGGATGAGCCAACTATGAAGAATCACCTTGACCATCTAATCAATCGATTAGGCCCAGAGGTTCATCCCCCTTTTGCTCCCACAGAGGAAAGGATTCACTCCATAATGCAGCATTTCGGGATTGATGAAGCAGAGATATCCGCAATTGCATCAACAGACTCACTTGAAGAGAGATATAATGCCCTTTCAGGCTGTGTGACAAGCAGAGTGTCAATGGTTGCTTTGCAGTCGTAGCTTTGGTTAATACATATCATCACGCATGGTCATTATTGAGAGAATGTCTTCATTCTGGTCTAGAACAGAAACCCCGGCCCACTCCCCTACAATCTCTATCCATACAGTCTTATCTGGATGGTCCAAGTCCACTTGTCTAGATATCACAGCAGCAGCCGCCTCTACTACCTCCATATTCTCCAAGTCTGTATGACGGCGTCTTACAGTTACTCTGAATGAGTCATTCTCAGATATTTTTGGGCTCAATTCTTCTGTAGCCTTCACGATCTCCTCCAATGTTGAAGAAACACACCTCTCAAGAGGTGTGAACCGAATTGCGAATCTGAATTGATAGGCGTTCTCTAAGGCGAATTCTTTCAACTTATGAACCACATCAAATGGGTCGAGAGAGGTCAGGGTTGCGAGTAAGCCTGAGATTGGGGTGCGATACACTCGTAGTTCAGCGTCTTCTAAGAGATCGCCAATGAAGTATTGTACCTCTGATCTTGCGGCTCTTTCCCTTTCTCTAGGACAACCCACAAGAAGATTGTAATTATGCAGATAACTCGCCTCACATATCTGGATAGATGATCCGATTAGTCCAGAATCTTAATGCATCTGAATCAATTCTAAGGCTATCTGTTATGCTTTCAACGCTTAAGCTCCCTTCTCGATAGACCTTGATGTTCAGGGGCTCATCTGTCCCTGTTCCTTCTACACCAACAATTGTGGAATTGGCATTTGCCGAGGATGGACCACCATCAATGTAGAGGTCCACTTCATCTCCAAGCTGCTCAATTGCTACAGACACTTCAAATGGGGACTCTCTGCCACTCAGATTTGCGCTGGTGCCAACAATTGGCATCTTCAATTCTCCAGCAATCCTTCGAGGTATGAAGTGGTCGGGCACTCTTATGGCTGCAGATCTACTTCCTCCAGTGATGTATGTCGGAATTGTGTCCTTTGTCGAAACTATCAGTGTTAATGCTCCTGGCCAGAAGAGCCTAACCAGTATTCTCTCGAGGCTCCCAAAGTCATGATACTTCTCACATTGAGCAATGTCTGAGAAAAGAAGGGGCACTCCACTCCCTTTATCCCTCTTCTTTGCTGCTATCAACCGCTCCAGTGCTTGTTCCTGCATTGGGTCGCATCCAATGCCATAGCTAGTATCAGTTGGATAGACTACAAGACCGCCATCCTGAATCGTTCTCACTGCTTCTTGAATCACATCATCACAGCTATCTTCGTCCTTGACTGCAAGGGTTTTTGATGTCAAGATATGTAACCACCCCTCTTCCCTACAAACACTGATATGAACCATGTTATTTGAGAGGCTGAGAGGAGGAATTGGCATACACGCAGTAATTCTGGCTGCTGGACGTGGATCACGAATGGGTGCCCTGAGTGATTCCTTACCAAAAGGGCTCATCCCTATCGCAGGCAAGACCATTATTGCTAGACTCCTTGAGGTCTTGGTCGAGTCTGGTGTGCATTCCTTGCATATTGGCGTTGGATGGAGAAGTAAGCTTCTCCAGGACCACTTGTTAACCTTGACC
>CAJHYO010000125.1_pt1 | contig 17828 bp, 19 predicted proteins | sample 9198741 | NCBI WGS metagenome assembly CAJHYO01 (sample SAMEA7708364, study PRJEB35096) | sediment metagenome | biome: marine neritic benthic zone biome [ENVO:01000025]; feature: sediment [ENVO:00002007]; material: shallow marine sediment [ENVO:03000034] sea grass bed [ENVO_01000059] ... | reverse complement strand
TGTGGACAGGGTTCTACCTCTCTCCTCAGCGAAAGAAGCGCATGAGGCTCTGGAACGCGGGGAGCAATTTGGTAAGATTGTTCTTACCCCGTAGAACATGGCTTCCAAACTGAATAGAGAGCGAGTAATACCGTGGTGTCAATCTGGAAATGACACGCTTTCATTAGCGTGTTTGCCTTCAGACTGCATGGTCAAGAATGAAAGTAGTAACGATTTGCCTCCCTGAATCCTATGTTGATGGTCTGGACAAGCTAATTGGGCAAAGCAAGTACCCAAACCGTTCTGAGGTAATCAGAATAGCTATTCGCGACCTACTTGTAGATGAGTTGTGGGGGAACCGAACCCAATCAAAATCAATTCCATTAATTGCCCAATTACAGGAATTAGCCTCAGCGCAAAAGGTGACTCCTGCTGATCCATCGAGCTAGTTGTACAATCAAATTACCTTTTTCTGCAATGCTGTCATTTGAAGTTTGTCGACTAAAATGTAATGGGTTGTGAATCTAGAGAGTCGACGTTTCAAACTTAGGAGACCGTGTGCAAGATGGAAAGAATCAAGAAACTACTTGGTCGTGACGAAGAAAAGGAAGAGGAAGAAAAAGCTCCTGCCACAGATGAAGCAGCTCCTGTTGAGGTTGTAGAGGAAGTATCAGAGCCTGAACCGGAAGTGGAAGTAGAACCAGATGAACCATTTCCAGTGGATGGAGGAGCCACAATTCCATATCATTCAGAGATTACTGAACGATTGAAGTATATGTTTGATGATTCCAACATCGCTGCTAATATTGAGGGGCCTGATGAGTTCACAATCGAATTCATGGCAATGGGCGAACGTTTCAATTTTATCAAGGAAGCCCGAGGTGACGTCAAGTTTGGAACTGGAGATGCTCCCGATGAAGATGTCTTCATACGTATCTCCAATGATGCCGTTGCAGAGTTGTTGAGCGCTCCTAATTTCGAGGAGTTCCGGCAAATCTACATGAAATACTACAAGAGTCCAGATGCGGGAAAATTCGTGAAGGTCGAACTTCGCAAGGACCTAGTCTGGATGAACCGCCACGGATATGCTAGAGTTCCTCTGCTTAAGCTTCTGGTTGGCCAAGTCCGATAATACCGCAGTCAATGAGCAACACAACTTATTAGCAGATGCATCTCGAAATCCCTGCCCGAATCGCTGTTGAGGCGGAAATCGGCAGGATAGAACAAAATGGCAGCGATAGACCTACCTGTTATTGCGATCAATTTCAAGACCTACACCCAAGCCACAGGCGAAAAAGCTGTACTTCTTGCACAGACTTGTGAGAAGGTGTCAAAGGAATTTGGAGTTTCCATAGTCGTATGTCCCCAGGTGCCCGACCTCTATAGAGTGAGTCATGCCGTTGATGTTCCAGTGTTCTCACAGCATATGGACCCGGGAGATCCTGGCCGGTTTACAGGACACATTCTTGGTGAAACATTAGTGGAAGCAGGGTGTGCTGGAACCCTACTAAATCACTCCGAGAATAGAATGGAATTAGCTGATATCGAGGATGCTGTTAGACGTGCGGAGCAATTGAATCTTTACACCATTGTTTGCACGAACAACCCATTGGTCAGTGTCGCCGCGGCTTCACTTAACCCGAATTCAATCGCGGTCGAACCTCCTGAGCTCATAGGGAGTGGTATATCTGTATCTCAGGCACAGCCTGAGGTCATTTCCGGTACCGTGGAAAGGATACGCGCTGTGAACAAGAACGTGGCAATTCTTACGGGAGCCGGGATAAGCACCGGAGGCGATGTTGAGGCCGCTATCAAACTTGGAACACAGGGAGTACTACTTGCTTCAGCAGTTGCTAAATCGGACAAACCAGAGGATGTCCTGACAGGTCTAATCGAGCCAATTAGAGAATAGCCCATTCCGGTTCATTTTTCACAGAATCCCTCGCCACCCAGACTTGGCGATTGTAGGTGAAGGTGACACTAGAGTGCGCACACTGTCTGCTTGAGAGGGCTATAAACCAGGTCAAGTTAGCGACTGATGATCCAGAAGTGCAGATGAATGTGACTGCAGCTATGCTTGATTTCCTCAGTAAGAGCTTCAATATGGAGTCCGTTCCGAGCCATATTGGCACAGACCGTGACCTCATGGTCCAAGAGATGACTGGAAAAGACCCCTATGCAGAACTGAAGCGCATTTCAAACGCTATGGCCCTGGACCTCCTACCAGAGCTAAGGCAGCTGATGGAAGAATCCTCTGATCCCGCGAGTAGGTTTAGAAGAGGCACACTCATTGCAGCTGCGGCCAATGCAATCGAGTTTGACGTGTCAGGGCGGGACTTCGATTTAGATGAGCTTCGTGGAATCATTGAACGTGTAGAATCGGATCTAGCCATTGATCAAGTGGATGAATTCATGAGTCTGTGTCAGAATGCAAAGAAAGTCCTATACCTTCTGGATAATGCAGGGGAAGTTGTCCTAGATATGATTCTGATATCAGAGCTCAAGAAACTGGGACTGAAGGTAGTTGCAGTAGTAAAGGGGGGGCCTGTTCTAAACGATGCTACTATGATAGACGCTGAAGAAGTGGGTCTTGAAGAGTGCGCAGACAAGGTGATTCATACTGGTGCCGCTGCAATCGGAGTAAATCTCGACAAGAACTCTGAAGAGTTTCTAGAAGTCTTCAGCAATGCAGAGCTGATTGTAGCCAAGGGGATGGGCAACTTCGAGTCATTGACAGAAATGAAGCCTCATTGTCCAATAGTACACATCCTCAGAACAAAGTGTCCACCAGTAGCGCAACATGTGGGAACCGGCCTCAATCAGAACGTCGTTCTGGTAAGAAGACCGTGAATGCTTCATCCTTCACGTAGCTAGTTCTTTGTGAGAGTCTTTGTCACTGAGTCTGATTTTGTATACTCTATCTTGAGGTCAGGAAACTGAAGACTGAGCTGATGCTTCAAGCGGTTCATGCCCGGTTCTTCAGTGACAAATGCTCCTGCTTCATAAACCTGCATTCCTTCTTCAGCTGCTAGGAGTCTTACCTCAGGAGATAACTCACCCGTGACTACGGTAGTAATGTTCTGTTTCTTTGCAGCCAATATCTCAGGCACATCCAAAAGACATCCGGGGAATACCAGTGTTTCACCAACCTCTTCATCTAGATCCCCTGAGAATTTCACGAATTCAATCTCAAGTTTCTCTGCCAAGTAGTTCGCAAACCGTGAGTGGTTCATGGTGCTCTTAGGTTCACAAATTCGACCTGCTGGAACAAGATCCTCACTGTCTCCCATAACAAGAAATTCACCAGTCTTACTTAATCCCAATGACTCAACAAGTGCGTCTGCTATGCCATCACGAGCGCAAATCCATGCACCTCCAAGCATGTAGCTAGAGATGTAGTTCTTGGTCAGTAGCCTAACTCTGATGAGGTCAAGCCCTGAAAGTCGATCAATTGCGAAGGGAAACAGCGGGCGGTGAGTCAGGAGCAGGTTCGCCTTATCTTGTGTCGCTTTTGCTACTACTCTTCCAGAGGGGTATGTTGCTATGATGACTCTGTTGACTGTTGTCTTCTCTTGCTCATTTTCTGTCTGGGGGCCAATCTCGACCCTTGAATGAAGTCCACCAAAGACAAGATGTGGCGGGGCGATCATCTCAAGATGCTTCACAATTGTCAGTAGAGTAGTCACTTGAATCACCTGAATAGGTTGTTAGAAGCACAACATGCTAGTTCTGGGAGACCCCTGTCTTATTCTTTGTCATGAATTGAAACATTGGGCAATTGGCTACTCCTTGAGTTCATCATCGTCGAGTATATCATCATCATAGGAGTAGAGTTCCTTGAGTTCTTCATCAATGACCTCAAGTTCAGGCTCTTTCTCATCCTTTTCGACAACTTCCAGTTCTGGTTCTTCCTTGATGACTTCTAGTTCAGGTTCCTGATCGATGACTTCCAGCTCTGGCTCTTTCTTCTTCTTGGGCTTGGCCTTCTCGACCTCTTCGGTCACAACCTGCGTAGAGGGCTTTTTCTTGAATGCCCAGAATTCTGTACGTGCCTTGCGATGCTTTCGCATCCTTCTGAAGTCTACCTGCTGGGGATTCTGAGTCTTTCTAATACGTATCAGGTTTCGCTTCGCAGTCTTCTCCTTGTTGACCATCAGAAACTCACCGTCTCTTCTTCAGCGTGCCCCCCTGCGGTTGTTGTTATAACTGTGTCGGAGAAGCATCTCGTATAGAGGAAGGTTTTTTGTTCGGGTATTGAGTCAAGTCTAGTCGGAATAGGTGAATATTGAGATGACCCCCGCACGTAAGGAACAAACAGTTAGTATTCGTGTAAGGCTTGAGAGAGCGACCCTAGACAGAATAGATGGAGTGGTTGGCGAGCGGGGCCGTCAGCGCTTCATCAAGGATGCAATTCTTTGGAGACTAGACCAGGATCTACCTCCTATAGTGTTCGAATTGATAGAAAGTGTAGAACAGCTTCAGGAAAGAGTTGAACATCTTGAGGGCACTCGATCTACCAGTGTCTTTGTTGGAGGTATGTCTGACACAATCAAGACTCAGATCTGCAAAGATGATTTGGACCAGAAGATAATCGCCCACTTCCTGCAACATGAAGGTGCATCCACACCTGAGCTTGCTAAGAAACTCCTCAATGATCCCTCAAAGCGGAAGACAATCCATGTCCGGATTCGAAAACTGAATGAGCGATCTGAAGATGTGCTTGGAGTTCGGATTCTAAGGTATGAGAAGGGGGAGGTCAAGGAGAAACGTGGAGCTTGGTGGCTCGTTGAGCCTGATCTTGTGCGAGAGTAATCTATGTCATCTGCAGCAAATCTAAAAAGAAGCCGCCACCGTGGGGTCTTGGGGCCGTAGTCTAGCCTGGATAAGGCACCAGCCTCCGGAGTTGGTTTTCCCCGGTTCAAATCCGGGCGGTCCCGCCATCATTATTTCTCACCTCAAATCGATTGGAGTTTAAAAGTGCTGTAAAGGCACACTTTCTTGACGCGAGGTCGAAATCGATGAGCATTTTGAAGGGGCTACGTTCACATCCTGAACGAGTGGTTGAGCGCTTCACCCGATATCTTAATGGTCCAATGGGACGTACGGTCTTGGAAACCCTAGATGAGGGTGAGAGCTTTATTCTACAAACATCAGAACATACTTTCAGGGTCACAAAGAGGAGGGGCAAAGCAGTAGTAGAACTGCATCTGTTCCAAATGATGTGATTCGGAATTTCATCTGACTAAATCGCAGATTTGCAGCGAAGAGTCTATAAGCCGACTGAGGCCTCCTCCGTTGGGGCCGTAGTCTAGCCTGGATAAGGCACCAGCCTGCGGAGTTGGTAATCCCCGGTTCGAATCCGGGCGGTCCCGCCACTATTTCTCGCTCCAATCATCATCGGCGTGAAGCTTAAATGAGCGTTAAATTCGACAAATATGCTAGTCTTGTTCTGGAAAGACAGTGAGACTAGTTGAGATGCGCGGTATGCAGTTCACCCCCCAGAGATTAGAACGAGTCCATCGGTCCATGAAGAGTGAGAATGTAGATGCTCTTCTAGTGACAAGAAGGCAGGATGTTCGATACCTGACAGGCTACGAGAGTCCTACCAATACTCTCCCCACGGGTTGTGTCATAATTATTGATGAACAACCCCAGTTGGTGATGTCCAGTCTGCAACATGAGGCTTTAGGTCAAAATTCCCTAATGGCACAAGTTCATCCAATAGATGACAAACCCTTCGATGAGTGGGGTCTCTATCGCAGCTCAATGTTCTGGGACTTAATAGTCAAGATTTTGGAGGATTCCGCAGTAGAGAACAGTATGATCGGTCTTCAGCAAGAACGTCTATCCGTCAAAGAATTCGAGTATCTCAAGACAAAGGTTCCTGGAGCTGGCTTTAGAGACCTCTCCTCCTTACTCTGGAGGCTCAGACAAGTCAAAGATGATGCAGAAATAGAGGCGATTCGCAAAGCTGTCAAAGTGGCTGAGATTGGGATTCGAACAGCCCTTGAGATTATCACTCCTGGAAAGACAGAGGCGGATGCGTCTATCGAGATTGAAGCAGCAATGAGGGCCGCAGGTGGCCAACTGAGAGGCATCAGGGCTGCGGTCTTGTCAGGGAAACGAGGAAGATTTCCTTTTGCTCAACCTACCGCCAACAGGATTGGCGGAAATGAGCCAGTCATTATTGATGTGACTGTCAGCGAATCAGGATATTTTGCTGAGGTAGCCAGAACGTTGCATACTGGCATACCTACTGATTCTCAACAGAAGGCGTATGATGCAGTCTTAAGGGCTTGCAAAGCTGCAGAAGACAAAATGACTGCTGGTACTGGTGTTTCTGATGTCTATGGACGAGTAGCAAAGAAGCTTAGCAAGAAAACTCCTATCAGTAGTTTTTTGCAGCCTCTAGGTAACTCAATCGGTCTTGATCTTCAAGAACCGCCTCTAATGGTATCATACAGTAAGGCATCACTGAGAAAAGGAATGGTGATGTCTGTTCACCCTACTTTCTATCAAGAAGGGATTGGTGCTGCAAAGATTGCTGACATGTATCTAATCTCCTCAGATGGATTTGAGAATCTGTCAACTATTAGTAGAGAAACTATGTGAATCAGGGTGCGACTTGCCATCTTTTCAGTTTCTTGAAGACCTGTGAGATTATCTCTGCTCTTTCAGACTGCTTTTCAACTTCTTCCCGGGATAGCTCCCGAATCTGAGATGCTGGCACTCCTGAATTCAAGCTCCTGGGTGGTATCACTACATTAGCAGGAATAATACTACCAGGAGCAAGTTTAATCCCTTCACCGAGTGTAGCTCCATCGAAAATCACACAGCCCTCGCCTACATTTGCGCTGTCTCCTATGTATACACCATGAATGACAGACGCACTCCCTATGACGCTTAAACTCCCGATGATAGCTGGATTATCTTCTGTGTGGGCATGAATCACAACGCTATCCTGAATACAAGTGTTCGCTCCAATACGGACTGAAGCCTGGTCGCCTCGTATCACAGCTCCTGGCCAAATACTTACGCCAGGATCGATTTCGACATCGCCAACTATTGTGGCCTGCTCACTAACATACGCATTTGGGTCAATTTTCGGGTTCTTATCAGCAAATGGAAGAATAGGCAGGGTCTCCACCTCGCTAGACTAGTTGCTGATTAGTCGAATATAAAACATCACATGACATTTGCTATCGGAGTTCATTGGGGAAAGAACTGCTGGATTACCTCTTCGAAGTGCTCAGATGGTCTCTTGCCAATCAAACGATCTGTCTTCTTTTTAAGGCGACCACTTGGATCATCGAAATCTGCAGGCTCTCCATCAAAGAACACTAGGTTGCAAGGTAATCCAAAGATGTCATGTCTTGTGCTGAATTCTGGATACTCTTGGACATTTATCTGGATAAACGAAACTTGAGGGTCGTCACTATATTTCTCGTCAAGCTCATCAATTATAGGCACAAGGGCTTTACATGGCTCACACCATGGTGCCCAGCAATCCACGAATGTAAGCCTTGATTCAGCTATGATGTCATCAATGTCGTCGATTGTGACCTCGCGAACCAATAGTATCTCTCCGGTCGAAGGCATCAATCAAAATAGGCCCTATGAATCTTGCTGCATCCGAATTGAATGAAAACAGAAGAAGTAGCCCGGCAGACCACATATGGTCCAACCGGGTATGTTGTTATTCTATGCTTCAGCGAGTAGTTCTTCTACAATCTGCGTGTACACTTCTGGCGGCATGACTCCCACAAGTCTATCGACTTTCTTACCTGCGCCATCATCAAACACTACACGCTTGCCCTCACTGTAGACGAACACGCTTGGAACACCTGTGACACGATTGCTCATGCTGAACTCTCTATTCTGATCTACGTCCAGCTTGACAACCTTGAACCCCTTGCCCGAGTACTTCTCATCCAACTCTTCGAGAATCGGGGATAGGGTCCTGCAAGGACCGCACCATACTGCGTGGCAATCTAGAAATACGACCTTATGGTCGCTTACAACCTTGTCTAATTGGTTTGACTTAATCTCTTCAACCATGTAAATGTCATCTCCAACATACGGAGCGATTGTGCGTTCTCAACGAACAACCGTTAAAAGTGTTGTTGTGATTGCAGATTGGTTTCCTCCTGCCAAACTTTGATAAGTTCAGCAAAGTGAGGTCGCAGGAACGGTGGTCCTCATGCCCGTACTACATTGCCCGAAGTGTGGCTCAAAGCTCTACATTAAGAAGGGCGGCCACATATGGACAGTGAGATGCTCCACATGTCAGGTTGAGATTCTAGAGGATGGTCGGAGTAAGGACCTCTTTGATGCGTATGATGCATATTCAAGAGCTCTGAAGGAAGGAACGATCACGTCAGCTTCCGAGGTCAAATCCCGAACAAGAGCTTCTGCGACCACCGAGTCCCCGCCTATTTCAGCTCGAGCCAGACGTACAAGAGGAATGCGCGTTCAATCTGAAGAGGAAATAACACGCTTAGTTGAAGAAGGTGGAGCTCAACTAGACAAGATAACTGACTCTGTGCAATCGATTGTTGGGAGCGGGCAAGACTACCTTGTGAAGTACAGGTTCATGCCATCCTCTGATGCGGAGTATGGTCGAAACCTCGAAACAGCAAAGATACCAACAAGACTGAAAGAGCTACTGGCCAAGAAAGGTATCACACAGCTATACAGGTTTCAGGATGAAGCCTACGAAGCCATATTTACTGGGGAGGATGTTGTCATCGCAGCTCCAACGGCCCAGGGTAAGACAGAGGCGTTCATTCTCCCAATTATCCGCAAGCTGCTCATAACTATCAAGGACTCGTTCATGGATTCTGGAATCAGAGCACTTCTAGTCTACCCTACAAAGGCATTGGCCAGGGATCAGTTCGACAAGATTGTTGAGATGTGCAAAGCATCGGGTGTGACAGTGGGTATTTTCGACGGTGATGTGTCACAGAGTCAGAGAAGCAAGATCTACGCAGCCCCTCCTGACATCCTCCTAACCAATCCGGATGTTCTACACTATCATCTTGGCTGGGCAAGCTCACGCTTGGTACCACTCCTACATTCCGTGCGATATATGGTCTTGGATGAAATCCATCTCTACACTGGATCAATGGGCGCTAACGTCTACTACATCCTGAAACGTCTAGAGCTTGAGGCTGGCGAGTTTCAAAAGATAGGTGCATCCGCTACAATCTCAAATCCAAAAGAGTTCGCCGACCAGTTATTCGACAATGAAGTGCGTTTGATTGAGTCTGAGACCGCAAAGCGCGGTCCAATTCATTTCACTATGTTCTACCCCGGTAATCGAAGCAAATACAGCATGATTGTGGACATCGTTCGGAAACTCCAAGATGGCGGATTTAAGACTCTGGTGTTCGGGAACACTCACTCTGAGGCTGAGGTTCTGAATATGCTCATCAGGGATGTTGGTGTGAGATCAATGGTTCATCGAGCGGGTCTCACAAAGAAGTACCGAAGTCAAGTTGAATCTCAGTTCAAGTCCGGTGATCTTCATTGCTTGGTTTCAACTCCGACTCTTGAGCTTGGCATAGACATCGGAGACCTTGATAGTGTTGTCAGTATGATAGTGTCAATAACTCGGCTCACTCAAAGGATAGGTCGTGCAGGCAGAAAGGGTCAGGAAAGTGTTGCAGTTCTTGCCCTTCGCGAAAACGATCCCATTTCTTCCTTCTACAAACATGAGCCTGAGAAATACTTTACAGATATTGATGCAGCATACATGGAGCCTGAAAATGAGGTCGTTGGATTTTATCAGCTCATCGCAGCTGCAATGAGTGGAAAGCTGAATGTATCTATGTTCCCCCGCCAGAAGAAGATAATTGATAATCTGGTAGAGGAGGGTCTCGTAAGGCTAGAAGATGATGGGCTGGTGCGTATTGCTGATTTTGAATCTGCACAGAAGAAGTGGAGGGGATACAGCATCCGTGGCATCGGTGACACTATCCAAATCAAGTTGGACAAGAAGACTCTGGGTCAAAGGTCAATGCCTATGGCAGCCCAGGAATTGCATCCGGGTGCTATCTACCTTCATGGCGGTCGAAACTACATGTCAGTGGACTTCCGCTATACTCCAGGTTTTGGAAGAGCTACGGTGGTCCCATTTACGGACCGAAGTGTGCATACAAAGCCACTATATTCTACAATGCCCAGGATTATGGACATCGTGGAAGAGAAGAAGATTCTCGGGATGAAAGTCATTTATTGCACCCTCGAGATGACTCAGACTGTGTATGGTTTCGTGAAGAAGGAAACTAGGTCCGGAAAGGTTGTTGGGAGATCAGATTTGACCACGCCTCTTACATACAAGTATACAACTCGAGGGTTTGCGTTTGGTGCGCCCGAGCCTGTGAAAACTGTTAACACCTACATCGATGGAAAACTCCCTGGTGCAAAAGGAACTCGGATGGGACCTGCAGAACTCTATGGTGGAGCTTTTCATGCGCTAGAACATGTCGTGATTGAGTCAAGCGACATGCTAACTGGGGGCAGTACAAGAGAGATTGGTGGAGTATCTATGGGTGACTCTGGTATCATCTTTGTCTATGATGGCAGTCCAGGAGGAAACGGCGCATCAAAGCTACTATTCACAAGACTAGATGAGGCATTCAAGCGCTCAAAGACAATACTAGAGAAGTGTGATTGCAAAACCATTGATGGATGCCCTCTCTGCACCTATTCCTATCAATGTGGTAACAACAACCGACCTCTCTTTAAGCTGGGTGCACTAGAGAGTGTGAAACTCATTCTTGGAAAGACCAAGACAGAGGTCGACACAAAGGGTTATGCGGGATATGAGCCGCTTGTCTAGAATGTGAGGCGATTGAATGACCGAGTTCTTGATTGGCAGGGGCCATGACGGACCTGCTCGCATGGGGTCCTATTCAATGGGCGATATGGCAGTCAATACGCCTGCCCTCCTAGGACCGTCTCATGCTGATGCCCTCACTTTCCACTACGGCACTCATGGAAGAGACGAATTTCTCAAAGACACTCCTATGATTGCAGCAGTACCAAGTATCCATGATGCCTTAGTGGACGAATTGCGTGATTCTGACTCAGTATTGCTACCTTCATTGATGGGGGATGAAATCCTCGGAATTGAGGCTGGTAAGCTACTCCTGGAGCAGCAGATTACATTCCTAAATGATAACAAGATCATGCCATCACATGCGATAGTCCGAGTGCCTGGGTCACTTGATGCAGAATCACTTCGCCAGGGCTTGCAGCCATTCAACCAAATAGGTGTAAGAGCTACAGCCTTTCACTTCGCAGGAAACCTAGGTCCCAGTGACTATCACATGCTCCATCTACGGAGTCATATACCGCGCAATTGGCTCACATTAGCTATTGGCAAGATTGAGCCCTATTTCGTACCCTTGATGCACTACTTAGGATTCGACATCATTGATGCGAGTCGCGCACTTGAAGCTGCTGCGCAAGGAATTAGATTGTGGCGTTTAGATGCAGAACAGGTAATTGATGGAGCGATTGCTAGGCATTGTGCATGTTCAGCCTGTGTAGTGCACTCCGATATTCTAAGCTTGGATGATGCTCAACTCTTCGAAACGCTGACAAGACACAACCTTTCAACATATCAGATGCTGCTCTCTGAGAGCAAACATGCAATGCGTTCTGGGCGCTTACGATGGCTAGTTGAGTCCTTCACTCATGCATTGCCCTCTGCAGCATCGATTCTGAGAAGGGTTGATAGAGATCTATATGCATTCTTGGAAGAATTCACCCCGACTGTCGGAAAATCTATGATGCCGCTCATCGGGCCAGAATCGTATAATTCCCCAGCAATTAGACGCTTTCGCGAAAAGGTGGTCTCACGATTTATGCCACCAACTCATAAGCGGCTTGTTTTGCTTCTCCCGTGTTCAGCACGGAAGCCCTACTCTGATTCCAAATCGCACAAACGCTTTGCTAGGACAATAGAATCTGCGATTGGACGCGCAAAGCATGGAATAGCTGAAACAATTCTGACGTCACCTCTTGGAGTCATTCCGCGAGAGCTAGAACGAATTCACCCAGTGGCTCAATATGATATTCCCGTGACTGGAGACTGGGACAGTGAAGAGACCGAAATTGCAGTCCAGGCTCTTGCTTCACATATGGAGAAGTTCGAAGAGTCAGTGGTTGTTGTAGCACATGTTTCCGGCGGCTATCTTGATATTGTGAGGAGCGCAGAGGACAATCTCAAACAGACATTGATCTATACGTCATCAGATGACCGTGCTACGAGTGGAGTTTCGCTCGATCTACTGGATGAAACACTCAGAGATATGCGTAAACTGGTTCTTGATGGTGAATACAGGCGTACAGACCTCGAAGACACGCTCCGTGCTACCGCGGATTTTCAATTTGGTGCCGGTGCAGGTGAGTCACTTGTCCCTGAGGGTGCTGGTTTGCGTGGGAAGCTATATCGAACAGTAATTTGTCAGGTCGGTAAAGAGCAGATGTGTGCCTATAATGCCGCTTCTGGAATGTTATCTTTAACCCTTGAAGGCGCTCGAAGAATTGCAGGATTGGGCCAAGGCTGGGTACGCTTCGAGGGTAAAGAGGTCAAGGGTGGGTCGATCTTTGCAGTTGGAGTAAATGAGGCAGACTCTGGTATTCGCCCTGGCGATGAGGTCATTGTCATTGGTCAAGGTGACAAGGTAGTCGCAGTCGGTCGAAGCGAGATGTCTGGTGTAGAGATGTGCGAGTTTGAGAAAGGTCGGGCTGTGACAGTTCGTCATAAGGTGGGGGTGACAAAATAGATGAGCAGCATTTCCGATGGTCTCAAGGACATTATCTCGAAAGCCAGTCTCAGCGCTCGTGGCAGTTCTCTTTCGCGAATTCGTAAGAACGCCCTCTCTGAACCTGCTGCAAAATGGGTAGCTCAAAGCCGCATCGGCTGCGAGGTGGGACACGCGCTATCCATCGTATTGGCTACTCCAGGTTGCACCCATGCGCGAGGGGGGAAGGGTGGTTGCACAATGTGCAGTTACATCTTGGATGGTGCAAGCCAAAAAGTGTCTGCCGAGAATCTCATTCAACAATTTAAGCATGCAATGACTTCACTTGAAGGTCTCTCAGGACCGATCTCGGTTAAGGTGTATACGAGTGGGAGCTTCCTTGATCCCGAAGAAGTCCCTTTGGAAGCTAGGGTTGAGATACTGAGGGTCATAGCTGAGGACGAACGAATTCATCAGGTTGTACTCGAATCACGACCAGAATTCGTGACTGATGAAGTTGCAGAGTTTGTTCGTAAGAGTCTAGGCGATAAAGAACTCGAATTTGCTATTGGCCTAGAGAGTTCAGACGATAGAATACGGTCTCTATGCATCAACAAGGGCTTCTCACTTAGTGAATTCGAAACAGCACTAAAGAATGCAGCAGACCATGATATCGGAACAAGAGCATATGTGCTAGTTAAACCGCCCTTTCTCACAGAACGGGATGCTCTTCTTGATTCTGTTCAAACCATCATTGAAGTGGCAAAAATGGGTGCTACGACAATCTCAGTCAACCCAGTGAATGTTCAGAAGCATACACTTGTCGAGCGCATGTGGTCTAGAGGCCACTACAGACCTCCTTGGTTATGGACTGTAACAGAGATCCTTCGAAGAACAAGAAATCAGGTTTCTCTCGATGTGAACATTGTCTGTGATCCTGTTGCGGCCGGGAAAACAAGAGGCGCTCACAACTGTGGAAAGTGTGACGATACTTTCGTCAAAGCTATTCGCAAGTTTTCCCTGGACCAAATAAGTGAGCATTTCGAAGGTCTTGATTGTGGATGCAAGCGAGAATGGAACCATGCTCTCGAACATGAAGATTTAGCGCAGATTATACATTCTCTCAGGTTCCGAATACCTTAGAAAAGCCTTAAGAGAAACATAGTAGCGGTCCGTTCTGTTCTGAAGTGGCGAGGTCGTTTCAATGTCTGAATACGTTACTAGAGTTTCAGTCTGGTTCAATAGCGAGGGTGCATCCCCTAGCAAATTGATTAACAAGATGCTAGAGTTGGGGTTCATCCCGATACGCGGAGCTTATGATTTTGTTTACGAACACAAACAGGATGACATGAGTGAGTCCGACCTTAGTGAATCGATTCTTGAGATAGGAGACGCTCTACACAAGGCCTTAGCTGGCTTTCAGGTATTCTATACACTTGACACGCATTCCAAAGATGAAACTGCATACATTCCTTTGGCTGACATAGATGCCGAGCTAGATGCAACACGGAAAGAACTTGCAGAGATGGAAAAAGAAGTAGAGTGACCTACTAGGCAAGGGGGGAACCCCCTGCCTAGCGGGAGGGTGGGTGAGTGCTAATCAGAGGTCACTTCTGGCTCGCGACGCTCGTATTCCACAGCTTCTTCGCCAGCCTGCACTGCAACATTGATTTTCTTCTTGTCGCCAGGATTCATTCGAGTCCATGTCCAAACAAGATTGGTGCCATCATCAACAGGCTTCTCAATAGGTGCTTCCTCTTCAGGGTCAGTGGATACGTAGTCAAATCCAGCAGGTATCCAGTCTGTCACTTTGACGTTCTCAACTGTTACCTCGCCTTTGTTCTCAATTACCAGAACAACAATGAATTGACCCGGATCTGATCCCTTGTTGATGCCTTTTTTGGTCGAGATGCTTCTCTTCTTGTAGAGAATACCAATCCTATGACCATCCTCTGCACTCGCAGACTCTGCTGCAAGTCCTTCAGGATAGGTGTGTGCTTCAGTGTGGATTGGTGATGGATATTCCTTCTCAGGTCTGTTCCTCCACGCCATTATAGCATAGTTGATCTTAACTGAGTCGCCAGGCTTAACCTCACCCACAGAGTCCTTGAGATTCAGAATCTTGAAGGTAATCTTGTGTGGCACTTCGGGATTCTGGTCATCTGGATCCACAGATACCTCGAACTCACCGCTGTATTCTTCTCCTCCCACCCAGACCGTGACATGCTCTGGCTTAGGAGGCATCACATCATCCGGCAAGTTGTCCTTAATAATGAACGAATTCAGACGGGCTGAACCCACGTTCTTGATATCAATTGTTACCTCCACTGGAGTCTTGTCGAAACTACCGACTTCTGGAGGGTCGAACTCCTTGGTGTAGTCAATGCGTGCAACAGGTACTGGCTGAGGTGCTTTCTCAACAGTACCCAAGACACGCTTAGTGATGACTCTCATCGGAGTATAGACAACTTCTTGGTTGCATTTTGGAGGTGATTTGCTTCCAATCTCGAATTTCGAGCTCCACTCCTGGTCTGGAAACATCTCCAGTCTAGGAGCATCATCAATCATCTTTTGCTTCACTCCGCCATCCTCAGGCGTAAGATAGACTTCTGCTTTGTCAAGTCGAACCATAAGGTCGCTTTCATTCGAGCATTCCAAGATGCATTCCCACTGGTTCGGTTCAGTTTCAGCTGTTTCGATGCCAGTAAGAAACTCGGTAAGTGCAGTCATATCCGGAGTGAGACCAGATCTCTGCTGCTCCTCACCCCTATAGGTGACTACTATCTCACCAGCACTCTTGTCGTCAGTGTCTTCAACATTTCCAGTTGCTGAGATGACAAGAGTTGACTCTTCCCTTGGATATACGACGAAGTCTTTCCAAATGATGGTCCTTGTTCCCTCATCGAACTCTGTACTCCCAGAGCTGGTAGATTCGACATTCACCATTGTGAGCTCTGGTGGAATGGTCTTGTTGAGTACGATGTTGTCAAGTTGACCATCTGTTTCATTCTTCACTTTGATAGTGATCTTAACGGGATTTTCCTTTCCGTATACATATGCCCAGTGTGGATCGTCAGTTGGAACAGAGCCACAGGTATCAAATCTCTCAGTGAGAGTGAGAATTGGCTCGTTGATGTCGACCTTATATTCGGTCTCCCATTTTCCACCAGCATCAATCTCGCCTGCCGGTAAGGAATCATCAGAGAAGCTTGTGCCCCCCATACTATCCTCTAGCAACACGCGGACATTCCAGATGCGTGATCTCTCCGAAACATTGTTGACGGTTAGGACCCCTCTTGCCTCGGCGCGCTCAAGACCACTTAGCTCGCCAATGGCTGTTTTCTCGGTTTCCTCTAAGTCGATTACGACAGTTTTCTTTTCACTCAATTAGGACACACCCATATTGTAGCTGATCACCCTCCCGGGTGACTATTCTGACTCTGTTGACGCAGAACTTACTGAATGTCGGAATTCGTGTCCTGCCGCCCACTGCACTTCTAGTGTCTGTCCAGGTTCCATCAGAAGAGGAGTTGTCTTTTGCCCAAATTGTTCAATGTACTTGGCGAATTTCTTGGGCTGGTCCATTGAAATCCATCTCACTGGAATGCCTACCTGGGGTAATGCATCAATACAGAGACTTACAGCATCTTTCACAGGAAATGCGTGTTCGCCTCCGACTGGTACAATCATCACATTGGTCTCTAGATGTCCAAAAGGACCACGTACGAGGCTATCACCGAGATATGACACTTTCATTGTCGACATCTCGATATGAAGGCCCAGATTCTCAATGGTCTCACCTGTTTCCACACTCCGTTTCTGGAGAGGGAATGGTGTGACCTTCAGACCTGGAATTTCGTATGGTTCCTCAGGTTTGAGGACATGTAGGAGCCAGGCTTTTGCACCTTGCTCCCGGGCTCTCTCGATAGTAGATTCATTACCGAGAATCCATGCCTTGGAGTTCACAGCGATCTCAGCAGCGTTTCCTAGCGCATCTTCCTCGTGGTTTGTTACAATGATGACTCGACAGTCAAAATCGTCCGGGACAACTGAACGGCCGTCCCATGTTCCCGGATTGAGGAGAACCGTGGTTTCCTTAGATTCCAATGCGAATGATGTCTTCCCAAAGTACGCTATCTTGAGCACTGGACCACTTCCCGTAGTTCCGCTTGGTCGCCAACTTGCCAGAATCCTTGCGGTCAAAAAATCGTAGGTTCAGTCCCTTTTAAGAAAATCTCCGAGGAAGGGTGGAAATCCTTAATTTCGATGAGAACGTAGCCTTTCCTGAGCATGTAGCTTTCTTGTGGGGTATCCAGAGTATGCAAGTTGTGCAATTTGGTGTTAGTATGCCAGGGATATTGGCTACAGGTTTTCTGATAGGAGTCATTCTGATCATACTTGGAAATAGGGAAAATCAGAATCTTGAGAGAAGAAACCATTTGATTGGGTTGGGAACTATAGTCATTGGAATCATGATTCCTGTGACCCCTCTCTCTTGGTACCTATATTGGGTAGGAATTATTGGCTTACTTCTTCTTGGGGGAGAACCACAGATAGTGACCCTATTTGCTTTAGTCATAGGCATCATTGTAATTTATCAAGGTATACGTATCTACAGAAGAAAACTGTAGATCCTTTCTTTAGAGAAGTAATTGCATTCTGTGACTCGCTTCTTCATCTCATTATCCTTGAAACCACTCATCCACCCCGAGAGCTATGTTTTTATGAACCAACCAAGAGAAACTGATGAGGTTGACCTAGGTTCACTAATCGGCTGACTGAGAGAGGGTTCCATGCTAGAGAAAATTCTCACCGACAAGTTCAGAGAAATCCTGAAACTGGTCTTTACAGACATAAACAATCAACAAGACCGGCGTGATGCAGAGGAGTTCTCAAAGGATGAGGTCCGAATCAAAGAGCACCTTCTCGATATCGTTGAACCCTACCCGCCTGATACAATCCTTGAAGATGACTTTCTTGTAGCTGCAGTGGATGGATCTGGCACTGATAATCTGATGCTTTTGGATGATATTAGGGTCCATTTGCTGAGCACTGCTACTACTGTTCTAGACACCAACACTAGATCCGAGAAAT
>CAJHYO010000032.1_pt1 | contig 17955 bp, 17 predicted proteins | sample 9198741 | NCBI WGS metagenome assembly CAJHYO01 (sample SAMEA7708364, study PRJEB35096) | sediment metagenome | biome: marine neritic benthic zone biome [ENVO:01000025]; feature: sediment [ENVO:00002007]; material: shallow marine sediment [ENVO:03000034] sea grass bed [ENVO_01000059] ... | reverse complement strand
TGTCCCTATTTTCAGGGATTCAAAAGGCTATCTTGAATGTACGGGTAGGTGAAGAGATAATCATTGGGGTACTACACCATCGATTTTGTGACCCTCAATGTGATTATCGAATGAGCATCAACTGGAACAGTCACCTTTGAGCCAGAGCTTGACAGTTCTCCTATAACTCTCTCACATAGGTCTACTAGTTCTACTTTCCCAACGGAAAATGGAAATTCAATCTTTGCGCTTCCTGTTTCACCCGCCATCTCAAAAAGTCGGACTGTCAACTCTCGCTCGGAGGGCCCCATCTTATGACATGAGAGTCCCAGATCCATTCCCTCAATGCCCAGCATAAAACTCTCCAGCGGCAAGGTGCCACCAGGACCTTCAATGGGATACGCTATAAGGGGCAGTCTGTGCTCAGCCGCAGTTCTCCAAACCGTGGCATCCTTCCAGGACCCTTTGTGCGGAACTAATGACATTCTGAATGAGTGCTCTCCTTTCTCCATAGCAGTCTTGGACTCCAAGACGTCATCATCACGTCCATGAGACAGGTGTTCCACACTTCGCAATAGAGTCACACTGAGAAGCCCGTCTCGGAATTGAAACTCATGCAGGCCAACTGCAGACAAACCGACTCCAAACTCCGGCCCTGAACAATCCACCCAATCCAGCGCTGAGAACAGTCCTTGGTTGCCATCAGTCCAATCTGGTGGGTCGGGTGGCGTAGCAATCTTGGATTCCGCTCCAAATTGAGAGCCTACCGTGACTCTCTTAGAGAATACTGTTAATGGAAAATTGACTCTAACGCGTTTGCTCTTTCCGTCGAACTTCAAATCCGTTTCCAAGTCAATTCTATGAATATCCTCATACAGAATAACACGATGCATTCGCTTCGAATCTTTGAAATCACCCTCTACCACAGCAGTTACTCTTACTGGCCCGGACTCAACAATTGTGAGTTTCCCTGAGTGACGGAGTGTAGTGATGTCAAATTCTTCATCTGAAAGCGGAGACCTTGAATGTCGATACAAGTCACCCACGTCACTTTCCATGGTGATGTAGTTGCCTGGCCCACGAAGTGCTTCAAATTGGTTACGCTTGTCAAACACTCTGGTCAATGCTCCGCTGAAGTCATCAAATTCTAGAATGAAGTCGTCTGATTCTGCCCAGTTCTTGCCAGTACGAAGAGAGGATTCAAACTCTGGAAGCTTCTCAGAAGGCTCAACAGTATAAACTCTATATCCCAAACTCGGCATGCCGCGTGCAATGAGAGTTACCTCTACTGGACTACTTTCAGGGGTCTCCCCGAGTACTTGATACGGTACATTGTTGCCATCTGGATCATGAATCTCAAAGTAATGTGTATGAATCTTTGAAGTATCTATAAGAACTCGAATCACATCGCTTCGTTCCCATGGTAGTGGATTGAAAACTGCAAATGACGCGCGAGATGCGTCAACGGAGATCTTAGATGCAATGCCACTGACTGCTTCCTCCAGAAACTCCTCAACTTGTTTTAGGGCTTGTCTATATCGTCTCTCAGCAAGGAGGTAGGGCTCGTCTGCAAGAGCTCCTCTGATTATATTATGATCCTGATTGAATAGCAAAATTAGCCACGCACTTTCAAGATCTCTAGTCTTCTCCAAATCATCAGACATTGATAGATAGAGTTCGGTAAGATATAGCATAGTCTCGAGTTGGCGGTTCATCTGCTTCAACTTAACACGAGCACTCAATCCACCAGACCTTATGGATGAATATCGACCTGAGGAGAGTTCTCCGGATATCATCGGCATAGAGGCTTGTACGGCTTTCATCTTCTCTGTAAACTCTCTAGGAGTCACGATTGACATTCGCATATCTGGAAAAGTCTCATTCCACTGAGAAACAATGTCTGCCAGATGCGGCAGTGGTGGCACAAGCTCACCTCCAACAGGCACCAGTACATTGTTGGATGATGCCTTTTCACCAGAAATGTCTGCTACTTTGAGTAGATTACTATAGGCTTCTCTCAGATTCTCTGATAGCCATGCTGAGCTGTCATACCCATTGGAAAGCCACATAGCATTGACACGACTACCATCGAGTCCCTTCCAAACGAACTCGGTAGGAGAATCATAAGGCATCCCTCTCCAAAACACGTATGAATCAATCCCGCATTGCCTTAGAATCTGCGGCATTTGTGAACAGTGACCTGAGGAATCTATTGCCCAGCCCGTTCTGACGTCAACTCCCAGCTCTTCCCTGATGAATCGTGTGCCAAACAGAAACTGACGGACTAGTGACTCTCCATCTGGAATGATTAGATCAGGCATAACATAAGTTCCGCCCACGATCTCAATCCGCCCTTCCAGCACTCGCTGGTGTAAGGAGTCCCAATAGTTTGGAAAAAGCCGCTTGAATCCTTCGAGAAGAGTCACTTGATCTAAACAGAATTTGTGACTTGTATTCAATTGAAGATAGTCTAAGATGCTTTTGACATTCCAAGAAACTATGCTAATATTATGCTCATAGGTCTGCACTCTTGAGTTGTCAAAATGAAGAAATGGGCATAGATTAACTATCCAGCGTTGCCCCATTGTAAGTCACTCATTATTGTGATGGGTCGGATGAAGACCAAAAATGTTGCGACCTTAAAGACATTCCTTGTTTTTGGAGCTATGTTGGAGGATCAGGCTTATGACCCTCCATTAGTGAATTGTTAGACGTATAGATCAGATCGTGTCTTTCTCTCGGGCTCGATTTGACGCCCTTCCAATGCTGCAGAGAGTTTCTCGTAGTACTCCATCACATTGGGCGTTAGCGTGGCTCGCACTGATTTCAGGGCTTCTTCGAAATGCATCATCTCGATGTCCCTTGCCTTCATTTGTATGCTAGTGGGTGTCGATCCCTCAGTGACTGCAATCATCACTGCAACTCTGACTAGTCCCTCAATGTCGGCTCCTGAGAAGTTTGCAGTTTTCTTTGCCAGGTCCTCCAAATCAAGGTCTTCCGACCCAGGGATGCCCTTAGCGATTGTGTGAACCTTTAGTATCTCTAGTCGAGCGTCTTTGTCTGGTGCCTCTACGTGAAGTAAAATGTCAAACCGACCAGGACGTAACATTGCAGGATCCATAATGTCTGGACGGTTTGTTGCACCGATAACCAGAACATTCTGCAAGGTCTGAAGTCCGTCAACTTCAGCTAAGAATTGGTTCACGATTCGCTGTGTAACTCCAGTTTCGTCTTGCTGTCCTCGCTGACTCAGCAGGGCATCAATCTCATCAAAGAAGATCACACAAGGAGCCACCTGTCTGGCTTTCTTGAAAATCTCTCGTACTGCCTTCTCTGATTCTCCAACGTACTTGTTGAATATCTCAGGCCCCTTTATTGAAATGAAGTTCGCTTCACTCGTAGTGGCAACAGCCTTTGCAAGTAATGTCTTGCCAGTGCCAGGAGGGCCATAGAGAAGTATTCCCTTCGGTGTTCTGATCTTCATCTCCTCAAACACATCAGGATATCGGAGTGGTCCTTCTACAGACTCTAGTAACGCCTTTTTGGCTCTCTCCAATCCCCCAATGTCTTCCCACTGGACGTTTGGCTTTTCGACCAGCACTTCTCTCAATGCAGACGGAGAGATACCTGAAAGCGCAATGTCGAAATCATGCTGGGTCACAAAGAGGTCTTGAAGCACATCTGGGGGAATATCTCCTGTATCTGGATCTACATGAGGTAGAACCCTTCGGAGCGCTTCCATAGCCGCTTCTCTGGCGAGTGCTGCAAGATCAGCACCAACGAATCCATGAGACACTGAAGCCAGCCTTTCTAGATCCAGCTCTTCTTCGAGAGGCATGGACCTAGTATGAATCTGCAAAATCTCTAGACGACCTTGGCGATCTGGCACACCAATCTCAATCTCTCGGTCAAACCTTCCTGGCCGCCGGAGAGCCTCATCTACATCATCAACGCGGTTTGTGGCACCTATAACAATAACTTGTCCCCTGCCTGCAAGTCCATCCATCAAGGCAAGCAGTTGGGCTACAACTCTTCGTTCAACTTCTCCGGTGACTTCTGCGCGTTTTGGAGCAATGCTGTCAAGCTCATCAATGAAGATTATACTGGGAGCATTCTTCTCTGCTTCTTCAAAAGCCTCTCTTAGCTTCTGCTCAGACTCACCATAAAATTTCGACATAATTTCGGGACCATTGATTGTCTTGAAGTTTGCACCAGACTCATTAGCAACAGCCTTCGCTATGAGTGTCTTTCCTGTGCCAGGAGGGCCATGCAGCAGAACACCTTTCGGCGGAGATATGCCAAGGCGAGTGAAGAGCTCTGGTGATTTGATAGGAAGCTCCACCGTCTCTCGAATCTTCTGAATTTCCTTTCCAAGTCCACCAATGTCTTCGTATGTAACCTGTGGAATCGATATCTCCTCAGGCTTAGCAGGCCTTGTGAGAACCTCGACTTTCGTTGATGCTGTCACTTTGACATGTTTGCTTGGACCAACTGAGGTAGCATTGAACTGAAGACCTTGCCCAATGGAAGCAATAAGAATGACATCGCCTCTAGTTATAGGTCGGTTCATGATTTGCTGCCTAATATAGTTCTCAAATCCTGGCTGGAATCGCACTGGCTGACTTGGAGCTAGCACAATCCTCGTCGCGTCAGGCACATTGGTTGTGGTGACTTCTACCATTTCGCCAAGCTTCACGCCTGCATTAGCCCGAATGAAACCATCCATGCGCACCATATCAAGAACTTCATCCTCCTTGAGGCTTGGCCAACAAACTGCTACAGTTTCCTTTGTCCCCTTAAGTAAGACATAATCCCCAGAACGCACTTTGAGAAGTTCACGCACTTCAGTGTTTAAGCGCACGATTCCGCGACCTTGATCTTTTGGCATTGCCGCTGCTACTTTCAATCTAATTGAGCTATCTGTACTTTCCGTCATTCATACCCACTCTCTACTCAATCGTCAATATCCTCTCAATGTTATCAGAATCTCTCTTTCCTTCATCTTTCTCTAGTCGAATCTCGGCCACTCCATTTCTACACGAAACAATTGATCGTTCTGCATCAATGATAAATGGGGTTTCAAACTGCTGAAATAAGGCAGCAGGGCTGTAGGATATGGTAGCCACTTTTCCTCTCACACTTACTTGGAGTTCTTCTTTCATAAGGCACTCATCCATTACTAGGATGACTGAATCCTCGAGGTCGATGCGTTCCACCCTAGGATCAACATTGGTCATATCCACTTGATAGTCATCATTTTCATCCGAAGGTATGTCCCACATCTTATCTACCCCACTCCCTCCGGGTTGCATTCCAAAGGTGCCGAAGAATTGCTCTATCATTCTACGGAAAATCTTCTGAAACTCGTCATCGTCAATCATTAAGTTTGGTTCCTCCCGCTTCTAAAGATTCCATGCTCATGCGAGGTCCCAGAACCATGGGCCGCAGGTTCAATATACAAGCCTGGAAATCGAGCGTACGTTGGAGAAGTACATTAGAAAGTATATGAACTTTTACTAATATGCACGAATTTCTTAATAACTTCTGAGGAGGGTCCGATTCAGGACAGAGTATGGACGCAGGGTTCCACTACGAATACCCTTAAGAAAGCCAACAAGAGGATAGAGGATGAACTCTTAGAGGCAAAAACAATGGCCAACTGCTCCCTATGCGGCAAAGAAGACCTGATGTTTACGTGCCCGTATTGTAGAGGGGTCTATTGTGCAGACCACAGGCTTCCAGAGGGCCATGGATGCTCAGGGATGCAAAAAGTAAAGGATGGTGCACGGCAGAAAATCGCAGATTCATTCACAGGTCAATATGACGACGAGGAGTATGATGAAGACATCATCCGACGTGAACGCCAGATAAAGGTGAAGAAGCCCAGAAGACGGAGATTCACCGATGCAGAAATCAAAGATTTAGGGATTGCTTCTGTTTTGACTATTCTTGTAAGCATCTCCATTATAGGAGGACCACCAATTGGAATCCTTAATGGTATTATAGCTCTTCCTGGATTCTTTATTGTGGGCCTTTGGTGGTTTCCCTTAGCACTGATCTTTGTCTTTTGGCTGTCATTCATGATTCACGAGTTTGCCCATAAGTTCACAGCGCAGAGATATGGCATGTACGCACATTTCCGGATGACAATTCAGGGCTACTATCTTTCTGCCGTAGCAATTCTGTTTGCAATTCCGATATTTGGCACGGGGGTGATGGCTGTTGGGGGGGTAAGTGACGTCGATGATTATGCTAAATCAACAGTCGCAGGACCATTTTCAAATCTGATTGTTGCAGGTTTGCTCTTTATCTCTGCCGAGATAATCGTGATCACAACAGGGTCTCTGTCTATTCCTATTGAGTTCATCATCTTTTACGGGATACTGCTGAATTCATTCCTTGGTTTATTCAACATGATACCCATTCCAGGCTTCGATGGTAGTACTATATTTCGCTGGAATAAGCCTCTATGGGTTCTTTTGACGGTCTCCTTGGTATCCACACTTCTAGCAGGGTACTTCGTGATTCCAAATCTATGAGTGTGTCAGTGGTGTGGTCCCGCTGTAACACCCAAGGCATTCAAGCCGTTTGGGTTGCCACTAAATCAATTGAAATCAGCATATTTGAGATACATTCAGGTAAAAGCGCGTGACTATGATGTGAAAGTGATATAAGATACTGAATAGTCAGGCATGATTGGTGGAGATACTATGGCTTTGGATAAAGAGAAGACCCTCGCAGAATTCGATGAGTTGAGGAACAGCGTCGTCAGATTGCTGGAAGAGCATGAACGGTTGTCAGGCGACATTGACAGATACACAAGCGAAACAGAAGAACTCCGCTCAGCAAAAAGAGAAGCTGAAGAAAAAGCCTGGGCAGCAGAGGAAAGAGCAAACAATGCCGAGTCGGAACTAGAGTCAACAAAGGAGTCTCTTCAGAGTTCTACTGATGAATTAGATGCTTTGAAGGCAGACACGACAAAAGACTCTGAGATTGACGAGCTTAGAAGAGAGCGTGATGAACTCCGAGCTGAGATGGACGAGATCAATTCGAAGCTTGAACGTGTTTCAGAGCTGTATCGTGAAACCTCAGCAGAGAAGGAGAAACTCCAAGAGAAGGTAGATGTTAGTGATCTGTTGGCGATTTACATCATTCTTATCGAGAACATTTTCGGAGGGAAGCCTCACGCCAGGGTACTATACACTCTGCACAACACAAAGACCGCCATCACTAGGAAGAATATCGAATCCAGCACAGGGATTATGGCTACAGCTGTTATGAAGGCAATTCATGACCTAAGGAATGCAGACCTTGTATCTTACGATGATGATACGCAAGAGGTCAAGCTGACAAAAGAAATAATGTGAGGCCAGAAAACTGCCAGGCAATTGACCTTGAGAGTGTAGACAAGTGGGAAGAATCAAGTATGCACCAGAATTGAAGAAGTACGTTAGGAGATATAATCTAGGAGAAAAACTCAGCTCTATCTTCTATCTCCTCGGCAAAGACACTCAGAAGGTTGTGGACTGGGCTTTCGAGGAGTCCAAAAGACCGCAAGATGGAAGAAAGGCACCTCAAGGCATTGAGCTAGGGAAGGCTATGTTTCATCTCCTAGGACGAACTGCTGCGATTAACCTTGTCCAACAAAATCATGCCCGGCGTAGGCTAACCACGAAAAGCGAGGTGCGACTAAAGACTGGTCAAAAGATGGAGATGCCAGTCCTCTATCAAGAGGCTGGTCTTCGCCATCCTCAAGAAGCGCGTAATCTCAGGCATAACTTATTCCATGAGGCATTTCTTGCATTAATCATGCATCTGTTTCCCAAAGCGGAAACGAGTGTGCCGTCGACAGGAGAAGGTCTGACTCCAGATCTTATGGTCAATCACAAGAATCCAAATTGGACAATCTCTGTAGAATACAAGGGGTATCGTTCGATTACACTCCTTAGTGAGTCGGAGATACTGAAGGCAATGCGCTACCAAGCAGCTTACGGGACAGCATGGTTGGTGACATCAACAACAAAAGATGTGACAAGTCTATATGGTTCCACCATTACATCAGAAGAAGTAGTCGAAAGAGGTTTGGAACGGCTTCGAAATATCTCAAAGAGAAGAGTCTATACAACTGAACAAAAGGAAAACAAGGGTATTGCTAGAAAGGGGATTTCCCACTTGCAGAAGCATGTCGATGATGGACTACGCTGCAAAGTGTTCTCCGCTGCCGAACTTCTTGATTCATGCAAGGCAGGCAAACCACTGAAAGGCTTAGCTGTAACAACAGGTCTTGATTTTGTTGACATGCTTTGTGATGTTGGAATGGAAAAGCATGCCGACAACGTACTGAGAATTATGAAAACTCCTGCCCGTTCCATATACAGTGACACTGTGACATCAGTCAGGCTAATAGGATAGGATGAATAATCTCTCTGGAACATATGCTCCCAAGCTTTATTTGCTGCCAGCCTACCTTCAGATAATAGTGCCTGATTTAGAGATGGCCTAATCAAAGCGAGGGATGGAAATTGGTACAACCTGGCGCCACAGAAGTGCCCAACATTCTAAAAGAGGTTCTAAAGAAGCTCTCCAACAATTCGCCAATACTGGGTGCTGCCATTCTCTCTGTAGAGGGACTGCCGCTCGTAAGTCATTTCCATGGTGGAACGGAAGATGTAGCTGTGGCTGCTATGGTTGCTGGGATTCATTCAGCTGGAGAGCAAGCTGTCCGAGAGCTACGTCAAGGAGACCTCAGATCCATCATAATTCAAGGAAATAGAGGCACAACACTTGTCATCTCGATGCCTTCCGAATATCTGCTTGCAGTAACAGCCCCCGAGAATGCAAGATTGGGACTAATATTCAATGATGCCAAACGTGCAGCTAGGGAAGCAACCAAGATTCTGCGCGACCTTTGAGTGATTGGGCAATGGGGCAAACGTATCCTTTCGACTTGCATCCATGTTGGTCTCATTCCAGCCATCAAGTATGGGAACGTATTCACCTTCCTGTCGCAGATTACTGCAACGTAAAATGTGCATTTTGTGATAGGAATCAAGCTTCGAGCTGTCACACTTCATCACCAGGAGCATCAAAGATTCTTATGACTCCAGAAGAAGCTGTGAAAAGAACTCTTGAGGAAATAGAAAGACGACCGATGCTGAGAATTGCCGCTGTGTCAGGTCCAGGAGAACCGCTAGCAAATGAAACAACTTTCAGTACTCTAAATAGAGTCAAGACAGAATTCCCAGACATCCATTTCTGCCTTAGCACAAACGGAATTCTTCTTGCGGAAAACGTTTCCCGACTTGTGGATTTGAATGTCGAAACAGTGTCCGTATCAATGAGTACAACGAATCCTCTTTCTGCCGCGAGAATCTACCAATGGGCGATTCTTGATGGAGAATTGCACCATGGAGAAGAAATGGGGAGAAGAGTGATTGAGAAACAGCTTGAGGGAATCAGGAGAGCTAATAATGTTGGTATTCGTGTAAAGGTGAATACTATTCTAATCCCCTCCATTAATAGTCAAGATATCGATGATTTGAACAGATTACTTGCGAAATTCGGAGCGGCAATTCAAAACATTGTACCTCTTGTTCCAAATGATGATATGAAACATCTTCAAGCTCCATCACCGTCGGACCTGGCAAAGATAAGGCAGGCCAGCTCCAAGCATATCAAGCAGTTTTACCACTGTCAGCAATGTAGAAGTGATGTAGTGGGGATTCCTGGAAGGGATTCACCCCTCTAGCCAACTTACACCGGTGACAAGCAACCATACTCGGTTAGCTTGTTAATCAGGAACCAAAGAGCATTGCGGTCATAACGATTACTTTGAAGTGAATCAAAGACTTCACTGATTGACTTGACACCGTCAAAGCTTGCTATTAGTTCATCCACCGCATTAGATTCGTATTGAGCCCGCAGCTTCTCTATATCAACGTCGTCACATTCAAGATGTTCAAGAATATCGTTTTCAGTAAGTCTACGTTTAAATCCAATCCACTTGTATTTAGAAAGGGCTGATATGGCAGCAAGAACTTCCTCCTCAGGAAGACCGATTAAGTCCAATATCTCTGCGACCGTTCGCTTTCCGTTAATGAAAGCCTCAACCTGCTCCAGCTTCTTATCAACATCACCAACTCGAAAACCTATCCGAACTCCACCAGTCCTACGGATAGGCACTAAATCAAGGTCAACCTCTAGATATGGAAACTCCTTGATGATGTTGAGCGCAAAGTCCCTGAAGATTCTCACATCGCCCTCGAAATCTCTCAGTTTTCGACCATGTGTTTCCTCGACTTTATTTAGAATACTTGTCAGTTTCTCACGGTATGGGGCTTCGTCTGGGACTGGATCAACTACGAGAAGAACCAGCACGGTCTCTCCAACCTCAATCAGAATGTCGTATGCTGCCTTTCGAATTGTCCTGATGGGTGTCTTTGCAAAGATAATCACTGCTGTTACGAAGCCCGCAATGAGGTCAGGATCAACTGTCATCTCAGCATAAGGAACATTGAGAACGGACTCTCCACCTTCCATTCGGATAAGAGAGATATATCTGACCTTTGATACATCAATGGGCAAGCTAAGCCATTCCTCCTATCCAGAATTCGTATTCATGAGTGCCTTGGGAAACTGGGAGCGATAAAGCCCTGCTAATAGGCTTTGTCAATGAATGAGTAGCGTGACGCTTATGCAGTTTCCAAATCATGATATCCTAGCACCCCCGCATCAATCAGGTTTTTCGCTACTGTTTTGACCGCCTCCATATTGTATGGTAGTGATTCGCATACTTCAGAGAGAGTTCTTGTGCCATCACAGAGTTCTACAAGAGCTGTTAGTTGGTCTCCATATACTCCACGCATTAGAAGGGAAGGCTCCATCACCTTCACAAGTATACTCTTATCATCCAGGCGCCTACTCAGGGTGATCCACTTGTATCGGTCAAGCATTGAGAGCAATGCCAATGCTTCACCCTCCGGTAAATCGGACTGGTCGATTATTTCTCCGATTGTTCGTTTGCCGTTGATGTAGCCAGAGATCAGCTGCAGTTTTTCATCTGTTTCACCAACACTCCAAGGTATATTCGCTTGGAGATCAGGAGTTGCTTCAGACTTGGTGACCATTCGCGGAACTAGTTCCCAATCCAATTTTCTATACGGGAATATCTCTAGAATACTGAGCGCGTATTGTCTGAAGGGGCGAATATCACCTTTCCAGCTCTTCAAATGAGTTTCATAGTCAGACTCAAATCGCTTTATGAGCCTGATCAGTGCATCCCGATATTCGGCATCGTTTTCCACTTTGTCGACAATGAGTAGTCCTACTACATAATTCCCTTCTTCTATAACAACCACGTAGCCCTCTTTTGTGAACGTTTTCAGCTGCCTGTTCTCAAATATGATGATAGCTAAGACAAAGCTTGCGACTAAATCCGGATCCACAGACATCTCACGATAAGGGATGCCAATTATGGGTTCTCCACCCTCCCTTCGCACCAAGGAGAGATAGCGGACTTTCGCGCTTTTATCGTTAGAATCACTCATCGCCGTAAGTGGCTCTACAATTGTCCAGATATACCTTGTCTGAACATCATAGATAATCCAACAGACCAGTTTGAGACACTACTCTTACTTCTGAAGTGTCATCCAATTCGTATCCAATCAGTTCTGTGAGGTTTGCGACCGTAAAAGCTGTGCCAATTCGAGTCACGAGAAGAGATCCTTTCATTCCTACTACCTGCCCCATTAGTGGAAGACCTTCAATAGAGGTCTTTCCAGATCTCCACCTCTGAGGTTCTGCGTTCAAAGCATCAATCCGATAGTGAAAGGATAGGTCTTGCAGTGCTACTTCAGAATCAATTTCTGGGTCTCTAACTGTGCTTAGATAATCCTGAACAAGTTCATTGGCTCGCTCTTCACCAATCGGCTTCAACAGATACATTGCCTTCCGTTCGGTTCTGACCTGCTTCTTGACATCAGGACTAGACCCTAGTTTGCGCTCGATCTGACGTGCCTTCAAGCCGCCTTGGGCAATACCAATAACACAGCCATAATCTGCTCCCTGTTCTACCCAACGCGTTACGACTCTGGATTTGGATGACACCCCAATCTTTAGTGTATCATCATTGAAGACGGCAAGATAAATCGCGTATTTCGTGGATAGGCATTTCTCTTTTCGAGAATCGCTGGCATTGCAATTTCGACCATCGCATCTAATGCATGGATCCATCTCATCCATTGCAGAGCATGGACCACATCTACGTGTCCCACCACGAACTAAGCTGTTCTCAGGACATTTTAGAGGACGTCCCGATACATCTACACTGCCAATGCAATGCTTCGGACCATGGATGGTCCATGCCACCTCATATCCTGGTGGAAGAGGCAAGAATTGAGGTGTGTCTGCATCCTCTCGCCAAACTCGGATGCCTGAATCAAAGGAGTCTTTCCCCTTAGGTTTCCACAGGGCATTCATGACTCGCACTTCAAAGGCTCCTAGATGAATGTCAAACGCGAAGTACCCTCGCCCATCCATTGCACTCCCTGAATATTCAGATCTGCATTACACTTGGGACATCGACCATGTTCGTTAAGATGATTCTTCTTCAGATACACTCCATAGCGCTCTATTGCCTTGAATCCACATTCAGGGCAGTATGTGTTCTCATAGTCATGTCCGCCTATGTTTCCTGAATACACAAACGTCAGACCAGCCTCTTTTGCTATCTTGATGTGCTTTTCCAGCATCCTTGCAGGAGTCCGCGGTAGATTTGTAATTTTGAAAGAAGGAGAGAATGCGATGATATGAAGAGGAGTTCGAGGTCCAAGATTATCGGCAACCCACTCTGCTAATTTCTTGGTATCCTCCTCATAATCACCAATCTCTGGAATAATCAGGTTCGTAATTTCGATGAAGATGCCCTTCTCCTTCATGCGAATCATTGAACTGAAAATAGGCTCAGGCTTTGGTACCTCCATGAACCTCTGCATGAACTCCTTGTTTGCACTCCCTTTCAGATTGACAGAAGCAGCATGAAGGTACGGTGCAATGTAGTCCACAGCTTCCGATGTCATGTAGCCATTAGTTACGAACGTATTGAACATACCTTTTGAATTTGCAATCTTTGCAGTATCATGAGCCAGCTCCATGAAGATAGTAGGTTCAGTATAGGTGTATGTTATTCCTACGCATTCAGTCTGCTCAGCTTGCGTGACTATCGCTTCTGGACTCATATGATGACCTACTGGACTTTCTCTATGAGAGGAATGATAGTTTAGACAGAATTGACATCGAAAATTGCACGAGGATGTGCTTATTGAAAATGTCCTAGAGCCTGGTGCGAAGTGGAATAGTGGTTTCTTTTCTATGGGATCTGCGGCCATTCCATCGATGAGCCCATAGACAGATGTGTAAAGCTTGCCCTTCTTCAAGCTCCTGACTCTACAGAAACCGGTCTCACCTTCACGGATAACACATCGGCGGGCACACAAGTCGCATCTGATGCCTTCCTTCAAAGTAGAATATAGTACCGCTTCTTTCATAATCACGGTCTCGTTTCCGTTGGTTCTTATCCATCTTATGGTGTGTGTGCATAATATGGAGAGTGAAGATTAAAATGAGATTGTTCCTTAATGGTGGCGGTTTCTCCTATGAGAGCACCGAAGGATCTAGAAACGTTAAGCGGCTTGTTTGGTTCTGTCACACATAGAACTAGACCCTTTCTTGACCTGTGTTCTGAAACTAAGTATCTTGCAGTCACCAATTTTAGCAAAGCTACTGATCAATATCTTGAACTAGCAAAGCAAGCATTAGGAGGACATGAGAGGAGGCTGGCATCAGCCAAAAAGTGTAGAGAGCAATATCAAGCAGTGAAGGATGCCCTTGAGTCGGGTCAACTAGAACCTAAACTAGTTGATGCACTTCGTGGTCTCAGGAGTGCATTTGTTCATGATGTCTTAAAGCCAGCAATGCATGAATATATGAACAGCTCAGGAACTTCTGATCAGCTCGAGAAACTCTATGAGAGTGTGCTGCAGATAGATGGTCTGTTGGAAGTGGTCCAGTTCTTCAGAAAGGTGCAAAAGGCTTAGACTATCACTCTTCTTCTTCTTCAAGCACTACTAGCATCTTGTCCAAGACTATTGTTTGTCCGTCATCTTCTATCTTTGCAATACCTAGTTTCTGGTAATCTTCAACCCACTTTCTGACTATTGGTTGAGATACACCCAACGCATTGGCTATCGCCTTAACAGACATCTCAGTATTTTCCTCGACCATCAAGAAGCCCTTTGTCTTATCGGTCGCTTCCATCAGTCCTAGATACCCATCCAGTCGAAATTCTGTGTACCTCAAACGGGCCAAGGTCTTGTTGTGATCTGTTTGTAAACGTTCAAGAGTGGCATTTTGACGTTCATGTTCACTTTTCAGACGCTCGAACTCTCGCATCTTGTCACCGGACTCATATGATCGAAGACGTGCCCGAAGGTCATCCACTTCTAGAAGTTGCTCCCGTGTAGTGTCAATTTGAGATTGCAGTCCAGTTGTTTGAGCTTTCAAATCACCAATTTCGATATCCTTCTTTGCAACTGATTCTTTCAAATCAGCTGCGGTTTTTATAGAGATATTTGCTCGTCCTTCTTCCTCTTCAAGTCGCTTTGTTAGAAGATCGCGTTCAGTCTCAATAGATTTCACCTGCTGACGGAGATCTACCAAGACATCCGCATCAACTTGAGGGGTGGCTTTTATTTTTGCTATAGTTTCCTCAAGCAGGTCTTCTTTTGCCTTTGCTTCAATGTAATCATTCTGGACTCTGGCAATTTCCTCTTCCCTGTTTTTGAGACGCTCTTCAGAAACTCCAAGATCACGAGTGAGTTCTTCGACTTGCCTTTCAAGATCCTTGAGTCGTGTAGTGAGTTCCACCGAGGTGATTTCTTTCGGTTTCATAAGCAGCTCCTTAGACAAGAACTCAAGCTCGGTCGTTGCTCTCTGAGTGAAACCATCCACACTTGTCTTCAGAGTAGTCATTTCCTCGAAGGTGGTCCTCATTGAGCCCTTCAGCCCTTCAGTGATATCTTTCACCTTCTCCATCACTGGAGCAGACATGCCTGATGTGAGGGTTTCCTCGACCTTCTCAAACTCTTCCTCAACTATGGACTTGACCTCTGTTTCAACATAGGAGGCTTGCAAGTTGGTTTTAGCTCTACGCTTGCTCCTCCCAATTATAGAAGTTCTGAGATTGACAAGATTTCCCTTGAGCCCAACTAAGAATGAAAGGACAACTGGAACCAGATCTCGCTCAACCCTATCAACAGTCGCATCAACATTATTCATGTTCCTTTCTAGAAGTACAAGACTATCTCTGAGTTTTTCTGCACTCCGCTCTATTTCCAAACGACGACGAACTTGCTCTGCAGATTCAACCATGAACACGTCCGTCTGCAGTCGTCCTGAGTCGATGAGTTCCTTCTTCAGACTATCATCGACACCGAGTTCCTCTAATAGTTCGTCGACCACTCCCGTTCGGTCGGGAGTGTCCTTAGGATCTTTGCTCATAAGCGAACCTCACTAACCTATCTCAACTTGAGGCAATAGGTCAGGAGTAGCAGACAACACATAAATCTATTCGCAGTAGGAACGACTTGTTTGATTTAAGCGAGGCAGGGCAGTGAGACTACGAATAGAGATGCAAGCAGACATACTGAATCGAGGTAGTTCTAAGATTCGTGATGGAAGACTGACTTGGCATCTATTCACTGACATGGGCAATCAATTCGTTGAAACAATTGACGTGTTTCCTCCAGCCCGGGTGATGGAAAGAGCGGAAAAGAATATGGTTGCAGTAATGAAGGTACCGCAAATAAGCCCTGGTGAAAACTTCTCACCCACTGTTATACTTCGATTAGACACCACATCCAGAGATTGGCTCATCGAGCAGCAATCAATTCCAGAGCCTGTAAGAAAGCAAACTGTTGGGATGTATAGCTCAATGCAGAAATACTGGGAAATAGATAACCCAGCAATTCAGTCATTGTCTCAGAGCATCGCAGAGAAGAGTGATGGAGATTTTACGTTTGGCAAACTTGCCTTTCAGGTAGTACGAGAGCAGGTGAAGCTGAAGACTCATCTTGACGAGAGGAGAGGCGCAGCTAGAGCCGCGGTGGAAAAAGAGGGAGATTGTGATGAGCATGCGGACCTATTCATTGCACTCACTAGAGCTGTCAGAATTCCATCTAGAAGAGTTATAGGTCATTTCTACAAAGGCAAACCAGAACCTGAACCGCATGCGTGGTGCGAGATTTTCCTTGATGGAAAGGGCTGGGTTCCGGTAGACCCTGCGTTAGGTCGTTTTGGTGTCCTCAACGAGAACTACTTCTCGCGTATCCGAGAAGGTCTTGTGTCCCAACGACCGACAATTCAGCTAAAGACGAGGAACTCAGATTCAGGACTCTTCAGTATAGAAGAAAGTGTGACTATGTCAATAGTCAAAAACGGTCCAGCTTAGAAGCCTGAAATCTTGCCGGATTCCAGTAGTACCACAAACATCTCTGCTCCAAACTCCCAGCATGCATGAGTATCAAATATGCAGCATCGAATCTTAGGCAGTAGCGGAGCATCCAACGCGCTCCTTAGAGTTCCAGCAAGGTGATGGGCCATCATCTCGCCATAAGCAGCAATTTGTGGAATTGATTCTAGGAATCTATTGCCAGTTGACTGGAGTGGTCCTGGTTTGTAGTCGCACACTTCTACAGTACCACCCACATACCGAAGGAGGTCTATATGCCCTGAGAGACGATACCGATCAGACCAAACAGGAACTTCAAGGGCGATGGTACTTGGGTCATTATACAGAAACTCTCTCAGGATTTTGTGATCGGCGTTGTATGTCAAATCATTGGTAGCCCGATGGTAGTCCCTGAGCTTTTCGATAAGGTCACTCTCCTCTATACGATTCACTGATCCTGCGCGAATAAACCGATTCTTCATTGCAGCCTTCTTGGCGGCATTCATCTTCGGTAGCTTAAGAGAAGATGCTCTAGCGAAGAACGGATCTGAGAATGGTTCATTTGGAACTTTGCCAGAAGTGATAGTTGTCAAATGAGCCCATAATGCTGCAAGGTCTCCATCATGTTTTCCTAGGTTTTCATGATGTGTCCTATTCCACTGAAAACCATATGCAACCTTACCATGCTTAAACTCGCGACGTGTAATCTCAGGATCCTTAGATGACATCACTCACCATATTATTGCCAGGGCTCAATCTTTTTAATTCACCGAACACATGGTGAAATCAGGGACTAAGATGACGTATTCGTTTATTGTATTCTACCGATTCCAATTAATGGACGAAGAAAAAGCAAAAAAGGCTAAGAAATTCTGGACCATCTTCTCAAAGGATGACTGGCCATCCGATATCAAGATTATAGGAGACTATCGACATGCATGGGGAAGCGAATGGAGCGGTTTCCTCTTTATAGAAGTCGAAAAGCCTGACCGTTTCTTCGAGTTCTGGCCGAAGTTTCGTAACAAGACTCGATTCTATCTGGAAAATACGCGAACGATCATAGGCGTGAAAAGAGATTCAGATGAATGGCTATAGCTAAGCTTCATCTGACAAAGTGAAAAACGATGACCGGGAGGGGCCATATGGGCCCATCCCGAACTATCGATATTGTAGAGCGGCGTCTTCCATCAGTCCGACAATCCAGTTAAGGTCCTTCTCCGCGATGCCCTCACCGCTGCGATATATCATCAGCGAACCTAGATCTGCATTGACAGTAGTTGTATGTTGTGCGCCACTTGGATATGGAAACGTACCACGGAAGCGCGAAATCTCACCTCTGTACTTTCGGGTATAGAGTCCAATCTCCGCTTCGTTCTTTATGGACATGCCACGGAACTCAGCTGAATTGAGATTGCCTCTCTCAACGCCAGTTAGCATGACGGATGCGATATCTGTAGCTTCAGCATAGACAT
>CAJHYO010000194.1_pt1 | contig 18634 bp, 20 predicted proteins | sample 9198741 | NCBI WGS metagenome assembly CAJHYO01 (sample SAMEA7708364, study PRJEB35096) | sediment metagenome | biome: marine neritic benthic zone biome [ENVO:01000025]; feature: sediment [ENVO:00002007]; material: shallow marine sediment [ENVO:03000034] sea grass bed [ENVO_01000059] ... | reverse complement strand
CCTACACACATCTCTAAGCAAATTCCTCAAATTCTTGCCATTTTGGACCAATAGGAATCAATGAGGTTATCTTGACTGAAGAACATTACATCATATGGAAACAAGGGAAATCCACTGTAGATGGTGCGAGAAGCCAGAGAATCAATGGAGTAACACATTTCGCTGGAGGAGTATTAGGGGAAAAAGATACTGCTCAGCTAGGTGTTATGCTGCAGCTGAGCCCCAAGTTCTTGTTATCTTTGCAGTCTGTTCTGTCCCGCTTCTTTGGCTTCCAATCTTGAGTTTCGTAGCATCGTTGCTGTCTGAAAGATCTACATTCTATCTAGCTGTATCTCTATTTCTCATTGGGATAGCGGTTACATTTACAGGTTTCTTTTTCTACATGGTCACGATTGGGAACGAGGAAAGGAGAAAGATGAAGTTGGGGAACACGCAAATCTTTGCCACCTCGAAAGCCTAATAAGCAGTCTACAGGCTGACGTGCCGAATTTGGTGATTCTGTATGAGCTTCGAAATTGCGGCAGAGCCCCGCGTGAAGTCACCTAGTAAAGCTGTTCCACGCCGTGGTCGGGGATTCAGCATTGACGAAACAAAGAAGGCCGGACTCGCGATTGAAGAGGCGCGTCGCATGGGACTCATAATTGATCTCAGACGGAAGACCACCCATGAAGAGAATGTGGATGCTTTAAAGCAGTACATCAAGGATTTGGATGACCTCGTTGCTGAATTAACTAAAACAGAAGTGTCTAAGCCACTGCCCAAAAAGAAGGCTGACAAGGCTGTGAAAGAGCTTTCATCTCTAAGGGCAGTAAAGAAGGCTGAGGCTGAAGAGTTGGTGGCTGCTGGAATAAGGTCCCTCTCCGATCTGGCATATTGCGAGATTGACAAGGTAGCCAAGAAGACTGGTATTGATGAAGATCGAATCACGGCCATGGTAAAGGCCGCACTGAAGAAGATCTGAAATTGATTCAGTTCTCTGATGGAGGCGATGGAGCTGGAATATGACCGGCTCATAGAATCTCTTGAAAATCCTGCTGATGTAGGACGACCAGTCATTCTACCTGATTTCTATGTTGATCACTTTGTCATAGCAGGACAATTTGACGAATTCATTAAAGGTTTGAAGGAGTTAGCTGAGCAAGGAGGAGGGAACCTCCTGGGCAACAAACAATTCATACGTAGAGGTGGAAACTCTGTAAATACGGCTTCTGCACTTCTCACACTCGGTCTTGATCCTGTTCTCATCGTCACAACAGATGAGGAAGGTTCAGCAATACTCCCTACTCTAGTAAGTCCCGACCTTGATCTCAGTCATGTTCACACTAATGGTAGATTGTCTTCGACAGTATCAATCGAGCTTGAGCATCAGGGCAGACGTGTGAATCTCATGGTGAGCGACAGTGGCTCAGCTGCTGAGTTCTCTTTCTCAAACCTCACTAAGGACGATCTGTCAGCAATACGTGAGAGCAATCTTGTAGCCTTGCTCAACCTGAATCACAATCCAGATGCGCCCCAACTTGCGCAAGAGCTATTTGAGATGGTTGGAGAGTCTTCTAAGGCGATTAGATTCATGGATGTTGGTGACCCGTCAGGCAATTTAGAGATAGTCGATCCGCTTGCGAGGAAAGTTTTAGGTGAGGGCTTGGTTGACATCGTGAGTCTGAACGAGAATGAGGCACGCTGGTTTGCTTGGACTATCAGTGGAAAGGATAGTCGGTGGGGACGGCTCTCTCCTGAGCCAGAGGAATGGCTATCTGCTGCACAGTTTGTGACCAATGAAACTGGAACAAGGATTGACTTACATACTCCTCATTTCACTGCGTCCATTTTTGAAGACAGTTTTACTCTAGTTCCAACTTTTGATACAGTTAGCAGGGTTACATGTGGTGCAGGAGATGCATGGAATGCAGGGAACATCTATGGCGCAATTCAGAAACTCTCAGACCGCGACCGACTGACACTTGCTAATGCCATTGCATCCCTATATGTTTCCTCAGTGGATGCCTCTCATCCCTCTCCCACAGAGATAGTCGCATTTCTGCGTTCTAGCCCCTCATTGAGTCTCTCTGCGAAAGACTTGTTAGACGTTTTTGACACTTCCTGAGCTACCAGAAAAGGAAAGCAAGGTGTACGTCTTCTTGGAGCTTGAGCGGGTGCTGACTAAACTCAAATTTGATGAAGCAGTCAGCGGATACGCTCTCATAACAAACGATGGACAACCATTTCTCTCATTCTCCCTGCCTGATGAGGTTCTGCCACAAATTCAGGGTGTTCTTCGCATTCATGCAGACTCCCTAAAGATGATGAATGTCATGACGGGTGAAGGGACAGTTATCCTATCTAGGATTGACGGGAATTGGGTGCTTGCGGTACTCTTCTCGCCTGATTTACAGCTCGGATTGGCACTCCAGAAAGCAGCAGACGTGATCAAATTAATGGGTGACGTCAACCTGCCTCCGCCTCCTACTCCTGTATCAGAACCAGAGCCGGCTCAACCTATACAAGTTGATGCGACTCCTGAATTTGAAACTCCGGTGGAAGTCATTGAAACAGTTGTGCCTGAACCAGAGGCTGAACCAGTAGTCGAAGTCGAACCCGTCGCGGAAAAGCCACCAAAAGTGGAGATTCGCCACGGTTGTGTAGTCTTTCGAGGAGACTATTACAATGACACGATGACTCTTGAGTCTGGTCTCAATAAGCAAATCAAGGAACGATTTGCTAACCTCGGCATCGATATCTTGCTGATGGTAGATGAAAAACGCACCATCTTCAAGATAGCTGAGAGTCTTGGACGCGGAGTCGAAGAAACGCTTGCCGTAATTCGCTGGTGTGTTCCAATGAACATAATTCGACTTGAATGTCCTGAGGAGCAGGAGACTGGAGCAGTTGAGATTATTGAGCTGCCAATCTTTGAGGGTGAGCTGAAGAAAGCAAAAAAAGAACATCGAGATCTGCTATCCCTGTGTAATGGCAATCGTCCACTACAGGATATTGCTAAGGAGCTTAACATTCCTTATTTTCAGGCATTGCAGAGCATACTTCCCTACAGAGGGAAGACGCTCCGATTCATACGGAAAAGCAAGAAGGCGGACAGCTGAACCTGAGGTGAAATAAAAATGGGTATCAAAGGCAAGATTGCTTGGTCATTCATGACCGATAAGGTGTCCAAGGTTTTATTCCAAGCAAGTTATAGAGAGATGATGAACCTGCTAATGGCTGGGAGCACTAGTGTTGAGGAAATCAATCGTAAGATGAAACAGATTGGGTTCAAGGTCGGTGAAACCCTGCTCATGGATTATGCCGACAGAATTCGAGACCATGCTGGTGAGTTTCACGAGTTTGCCAACACACTGGGGCTTGCATACAAAGTCAATTCCGGTCAGGTGTTTACTCAGATTCGGGTGAGCGATGACAAACAGACAATCAAGTTCACGGATGCGGAATGTCCGATATGTGCTGGTGTTGTAATTTCGGACATGCCTGGGCTTCAATACTGCAATATTGTGAGTGGGGTTTTTGATGCCGTGATGGAGCTCAGAGGTTTCAAAGCTGATAGCTTCCAGGAATCCTGTAAAGCACTCGGCGATGACGTCTGCACATGGACCTTAAGGAAATATCCTGAATCCACACAAAATTACTGATTGTGACGCAAATCTAGTCATTTCCTCCCCTCACCGTCGCGCATATGTATATAAAAGCAGGAATCGAGAAGAGCATATTAGACATAACGGAGGACCGCGCTTGGGTCAACTTATCGGCACGTTTACAGGTTTAATCACTGCATTCGCAATCGCATTTGTCATATTGACCTTTGGTGGAGTCATGCCTGAAGATCTCATTTCATCGACCATAGTGGCCGATTTTCTGTCCCACACTGATTTGGAGATGCGTATCGCTGTCGTGGGTACTGTGTTATACCCCGCTACCGTAGGATTCACAGGTCTTGGGGCTATCCTAATGACAGGCGCTCAAGGCGCCACGGTCTTGATGGCTCTTGCATGGGGTACTGGTGGCCTTATAGCTGGTTTCTTTGCTCGTGATATTCTCTCGGGAATTCTAGCAGCACTTTTTGCAGTAGTTGCTGGTGCGTTTCTCACATGGCTTCTGGTCTTTGTAATTCAGACTGCTGACTTTATGGCCTTATTCGGAGGGCCTTCCATGATAATCCTTGAGGCCGCGCTTTACGGTTCAATTTACCCTGCGATTGCTGCTGTAGTAGGTGGCATCCTTGGCGGTGGCGTCACCAGAGAACGGTAGCATTAATCATTCACAGCAATCTCTTCAGAAATCATCCTACCACACTCAGAGCACACTAAGGGTTTGGATTTGAATACCGCACCACACTCACAGATAGTTTCTATTTTTTCTGGTACTGGTAGTTCTCTCTCGCGACGAGCTGATTTGATTATTCTAGCAACTGGATAGGTGGTGACTAAAGCTATGTTGGCAGTTATTATTGTGGATGTGAACAGGATCAATAGGTCCCAATTCCGACTTGGATCATTCCAAAAGGTAGGATTCAGAAGCAATATCGATGTCAGTGCCCAAATACTGATCCATACGCCCGTCCAGACTGTTGTTCTGACTGCATTCCAGCCGGACTTTGAGAATGGTGCCAATACAAGACCTATGACTAGCCAGACCACCACATACGCTACAACCATGAGCGGATTGAATAGCGCTGCATAGCTCTGACTCAAGCTGTAGCTGCCAGCAAGAAGTACCCATAGTGCAGCCACTTCTTGTGGATAGGTTGGCTGGCTCAGATTCAATATGAAGACCAATAGCCACGAACCAATGAGTGTGCCCAACAATCCGCCTAGTAGATTTCTCATGATGTGGCCTCTTCAAATTCTCGAGTCTTGCTCTGGCGTACAAATAAGACTCTTAACCATTTCCTCGGGTCCTATATGTGGACAATCAACCGCAAGTATTGGACGAACCATCGGTACTAATGTGAAATCATCCTTCGTGGGACCACAATGCTTTTCAGACCACCGCTGATGAAAGCCAATCACAAGTAGTCTAGATTGGTCTAGAGTGCCATGCAGGTGCAGATATGAGCAGCGATTTGGAACGAGCCCTCTCAAAACTAAGATTTGATGAACAGGTGCTCGGATATTCACTAATGACGAAGGCCGGAAGGCCATTTGTGAGCTTCTCCTTCCCGGATGAGCTCTTTCCACGAGTTAGGGATAGTATCAATCTATACAGGACCGATCTGCGCCTGATGACAATCGATACTGATCGGGGTCTTGTAGTTCTCTCCCCTGTAGATATGAACTGGATTCTCACTGTTCTTTATGTGCCAGAGCTGCAACTAGGTCTTGCCATTGCTAAGACAAAGAACGTTCTGAGATTGTTGGAAGGTACTGAACTTCCGCCGCCACCGGAGGAGTTCGAAGAATCGGCTGAATCAAATCTTAAGGTTCTTGAAAGCATTGCAATGCAGGCGGCGTCCACAGCACCTGAAGTGGCTCCAGTAGCACCTGCAGTTACTGAGCCTGTTACTCCTGCTGAACCTGAGCCTGAACCTGTAGAGGAGGAAGTGGCTCTGGCTCCTGAAGCTTTCAATGTGCAGCCTGCGACAATCCCAAAGCGAGGCTCAACATATAGTGCCGCTCTCAATCTTGATTCTGATCTGCATAAAGAAATGAAGCAGACTCATCGCAACTTTGGTTTTGATGTCCTGATGCTTGTGGATGGTACTGTTTCAGTTGCACAAATTGCTGATTCAATGTTTCAATCAAATGAGCGTGTTGTGGCTTTTATCAAGTGGGCTGCGTCACAAGGCATTGTTGAAGTTCCTTTGGGTCAAGAAATTAAAGTTGCTTCTGAAGTTGCTATGGGTCGATTCGTTAAATGTCCAAGATTTGTTGGAGATCTCTCGAAAGTCAAAGGCGGAGATCTTGAAATAATGAATTTATGTGATGGTACAAAGACCACTGAAGAGATAGCAGCAGCAGCTGGAGTTCAGAATTCGAAAGTGATTCAAATAATCGCTCGCAACAAGAAGTTTGGTGTTAAAATGATTGGCAAGACGATGTAGATAGAAAGGGGCTGAACATCAAATGGCAAAGATAGAAAATCCATTACTCATAAGCCTATACTCTCAGTGGGTCGATAGGATTCTTGGTGAAACTAGCAACATTGACGAGGCTAATCAACGACTGCGGGAATTAGGCAAAGAGATGGGATCTCATCTCTACTTAACAACCGAGCTTGCGACAAAGACGAAAGACAATGTGATGACACGCGAAGATGTTGCCAAACTTATTGAGAGTATTTACAGAATGTTGTTTGACAAGAAACCTACTGATGTTGACATGAAGTCTGCTAGGGGCTCAGTTAGGGTTGCTGACAAGGACTGCATATGGTGTCAAGAAATCACCCTAGAAGGCATGAGAGGATTTGGCTACTGTGAAGCATTCAGTGGCATTCTTGAGTCAATCCTCGAGTTCAAGGGCGTTGATGCAAAGGTCTTCCAAGAGCTCTGTAAGGCCACCGGCGCTGACAATTGTACATGGAATGTCCGTCTGGTATAGTTAGTCAGCACAAAGCACTTAACACGCATTTGCGTTTCCTCCTCCGGAGACGCTACAATGTCCAAACAGGATGATGTTATTCCTTGGTGGCAAAGCCGTGTCAAAGAAAAGGATTTGATGAGAGCATTCTTCGCAAAAACTTGGAATAAGATTGGCAATCGCATAGCAGTGATGTTCCCTGATCGGGTCAAAGACCTCTATTACAGCGCTGGCCGCTTAGCTGGATTGGAAGCGCAGCGCGAGTATTTCAAGGTGGGAAATCAAAATCCTCCAGGAGATTTCAAGGGGATTGTTGAGTTTCTCAAGATGGCACTCAACAAACTGATCATTCCGTTTGCTGATGTTGAGATCGAGAATCTATACAAACTGTTCCTCGATGAAGAAGCTGTTGTACGGATTCAAGACAATCCTTATGCGTCAGGCTATGATGCTGATGAACCATCCTGCTTTTTCCTCAAAGGATTCATAGAAGCTGTAATGGAGTACCTTACAGACTATAACAGGATGGAATACGAGAATCTGCAAATAATCGAGGACACCTGCATGTCAGCCAAGGGCGATTCCTGCAGATTCAAGATAACCCTCACTTATCCGGCACGTGGATAAATTGATTAATAGTACGTCCATTAATCATTCAAATCGCTTAATTGATATTGACAACACTATCTGACAGGCGGAAGACAGACAATGGGCTCAAAGTGGAATAGGAACTTCATAGTAGGACTGTCCTTTCTTCTTCTAGCGACAAGTCTAACTGGCCTAGTCCTCTCTGAGTTTGGATCTACAAGCTCCCAATTCATAGCTCAGGATGTGTCTGATTCTTCTGCTGTGCCTATTATTGACATTCAAGTTGGCATACAATGGCTTCACAATACATCAACCATTGATTTTCGTTTGGCTTCGATTATGTCCGGTATTGGAACTTCTTTGGTGTCTTTTGACAGTCTGACTGGTACGATCTTGCAAGGATTGCTAGTGTTAGCTTTAGGAACTATCTCTTTGGAGAGGAGAGACCAAGAGAGGCTAGAGAAACTGCGGGATCGTGTGATTGACGAAATCTCCACATGCCCTGGCATTCATCTTAGAGCGCTTCATCGTAGCATGGGCTGTGCAATGGGAGCTCTTCAATATCATCTGAACAATCTTGAAACTGAAGGAACGATAATATCAGTTAGAAACGGCAATGCCAGGCATCTGTTCCTTAACGGCTATTCTTCAGAGGACCAAGTTCTGAAACTCGCCGCTTTCACAAGAAATCCTACAGTTCAGTCAATCCTGCAAGAATGTGTGACAAATGGCAGAATCACTCAAGCTGAATTGAGCAGAACGCTCTCAGTTGACAAAAGCCTTGTCAGCTATTACGTAAGTGGACTAGTGAGCGCTGATATCCTACAAACTATACGAGTCTTTGGAAGAGAAAAGCCCTTAGTGCTTAGTGATTGGGCCCGGAATTCAATAATATCCCTAGGGCTACTAGTACAGTAGTTGATGTACCTCTAGATTTATCTTTCAACCAGAAGTGACCTGAATGAGGCCGGGACAGCACTACACTGTGCTAGAATGACACTGGAGAGATTTTACATATGTCAGATGACGATGCTTGGGTAGCTGACGAAACCTACGATACCATTGAAAGCGTAAGCAGTGACGAAGTGAAGTTCGCAGTGCGACTTCAGGGCGTATCACGATTGTACTCCCTAGGTAGACGCGAGATAAGTGCTCTCGACAATGTCGATTTAGAAATTGGAATGGGCGATTTCATTGCCATAACTGGCGCATCAGGATCAGGCAAGACAACACTGCTCAACATCATTGGGGCAATAGACTACGCCACCGAGGGTCGAGTGTTCGTGATGGATGTCCCTATAGGTGATTATGATGAATCATTTAGAGCGACCTTCCGCCTTACGAATACCGGATTCATTTTTCAAAGCTATAATCTGATTTCCACACTGACTGCACTTGAGAATGTCATGTTTCCGATGCAGCTGACAGACAAGAGCCTAGAGGAAATCCAAGATGACTCGCTCAAGCTCCTTGACAGGGTAGGACTTGCAGAACGGACAGATCATCTTCCTTGGCAACTAAGCTCAGGCGAGCAACAAAGGGTCGCCATTGCACGAGCAATGGCCAATGACCCTCCAATAATTCTAGCTGATGAACCAACTGCTAATTTGGACTCAGAGAGTGCTAAGATGGTTCGCGACCTTCTGCAATGGCTACATCGGTCCGGTAAGGCAGTGATTGTGATGACGCACGATACTGCTATTGTGAGAACGAAAGGCGCACGTCACCTCGTTATGTCCGATGGAGTGCTGTCTTCCAATGTCTGAGCAAGATTATGCGTCAAAGGATCTGAAGAGGCGGCCATTCAGAACCACCCTAGTCTTCGCATCATTGGCTACTGTAGTTGCTACGACAACATTCCTTCTTCTCTTTGGCAATGCATTGCTTGATGTAACATCCATTATCACATCGGGAGGCACCACCAGTGCATTTACTATATTCTTTGAGACTTTCATCTGGGCAACGCTGCTCCTAGCCTTATCACTTGGAGTCGTTGTGGTTTCCAGTACGATATCTCTCGAGGTTGTGACGCGACGCAAGGACATAGGACTCATGAAGTCAATTGGTACTTTGATGGACACTATATTTGATCACTTTATGGCGCAAGCACTAATTCTCCTAGGATCTAGTGTAATCGTTGGAGTTGCGGCAGGAGCAGTTCTCTATATGCTAGGCTTAGCTTGGTTAGCATCACTTGTTCCTTCCCTTAGTTCCTCTCTGGATTTTCCGTGGCTTCAAGTTCTTGCATATGCAGCAATCTATCTCATTATCGGTTTCTTCGCAGCTCAAAAGCCAATCTATGATACTGTGCACGAATCGCCAATTGCTGCATTAAATCCGGAGGTCGGCACAAAGGTGCGAAGAGTTGGATATCTGGATAGTTTTGGCCTCCCCTTTCGTATTGCTACCAAAGGCACAGGACGCAGACTCAGGGGGTCTGGTCGCACCCTGCTCTCTTTGTTTCTGAGCATTTCGTTGGCATCTATGCTATGGATTGGCGGAGGTGTCGTAGAAGCGACGACTGACGCATATGTCATCAGATCGATGGGTTCGGATGTAGTAGCCATTGGTGATCCCGACTTATTGAACCAATACTATGATGCATACTCTCTTAGCGGTGATGTGCTGAGCGATTCGTTTGACTTCATGGACAGCTCCTACATGTTACCCTCAAATCTCATTGGAAATGTGACAGAGCTAACTGGCGTGGCGACAATGGACTTGCGGCTGTTGAGACTCGCTGACATTCGAGAAGGTCCCGGCATAATTTGGAATCCAACCTTTGAGCAATATGAAAGCATAGGCCAGGGTCGAAGCGGCACAGCTTTGATTGTCGGTCTTGATTGGGACTCCACTGTATCAGACTGGTTCTTTGAGGGTCAAGAGGTCAGTTCTGATCTTGAGGTTTGGATTGGAGGACAGATAGCAACGACAATGTATGATGACCCTCTCGTACAGAAGCTGGAGGTTAGTGGGTCCTCATTGAATGTTAGCGCAATTGCATTTGATATTCTCAATGGTGGAGAAGTTGCATTCTTGGACCTTGAATTGATGCAGAGCCTCTACGGTGTTTCAGGAGTTAATATAGCACTTGTTCAACTTGAAAGATATGATCCATCTACCATAGCTCAAATTGAGAGTCTTGCTCATGAGGCTGGCTTTGAGATTTTTCTTCAACAAGACCTGCTTGAAGCGAACCTTGACACGATTGGTGCATTTTGGTTGCTAATTCAACCACTTCCCATAATGGCGCTCCTAAGTGCGTTCCTCAGTCTAATGAATTATCTTCTTGTTTCGGTTTTCGGAAGGTTGCGTGACTACATCATCATGAAATCAATTGGTGCCAAACCATCCTTCATCGTCAGGGTGATGATTGCTGAAGGTGTTGACATCGGAATGAAGTCGGGGATTCCTGCGGTCTTCACAGCCATTATCTTCAGTATCTACTTCCTAATTCCTGAAGCGGCAGTTCCATCACTCCTCTATCTTCCAATATCGATGGTCACCACACTTCTTGCTCTCATGATAGTCGTGGTGTTGGCTGCTGTTCCAGTTTACCTCCTATTCCAGAGTAAATCAGAACTTCGCGTCACAGAGTTCTCCGTCTAGAGCAATCTTCTTTACTAAAGATCCAAGAGCGAACGTGGTGACAGTTAGTGTGATGTGAGCACGTCACAACACGTTTATTAACGCAAGTCAAGTGGGCGAAGCCCGACCTCGCGTCCTGGAAACGTGAAGCTCATGCTTGGAAAACTAAGAGAACGATATCAGAAAGTCATGATGCCTGTAGGGCGCGTGCTTGCAAGTACCGGGATTACTCCCAATATAATAACTGGACTCACTGTTTTGGTCGCCCTCATTAGTGCGTATTTCTTCTTCTTGGGTGACCTCATTGTTGGTTTCGTTCTAATGCTTCTTACAGTTGTTATGGACATGTTTGATGGAGCTGTCGCTCGTGCAGCTGATTTGGGAACAAAGTTCGGGGCTACATTCGATCACACACTTGACAGATATGCTGAGTTTCTGTTCATATTAGGATTGATGATGGGACCCACAGTTATCACGCCTGTTGCATGGTGGACTCTAGCCTCAGGGGAGAGCTATCTCCCATGGTTTTGGGGAGTATTCTCGCTCTTTGGCATGATAATGGCGAGTTTTACGAGAGCCAAAGCTGAGTCTGTTGGAGGAATGGATAACTGCTCAGTGGGGATTGCAGAAAGGCAAGAGAAGCTAATTCTGACTTTTGTAGGAATACTCCTTCTAGCCCTTCCTTCGACGAATATTTGGTTGGATTTCTTGACTCTACTACCTGTTGCTGTAATGGACGTGTTTGTTGTACTTGAAATGACAAACATCCTCACATTATGTGTCGTTATCGTTGGAGTATTGTCGCATTTCACCGTAGTTCAACGATTGGCATATGCCAGGAAAGTCATTCTGCAAAATGAAGGGGAAGAACGAGTCAATGTATGACATTGCTGTGATTGGAAATCCTGCATACTATGAGAATAAGGAACTGGTACTTGCCAGTGGCGCTGTATATGCCGCTGTCACAGCATCTAAGCTTGGAGTGGAGAACATCGCCTTTGTGGGTGCTGTGGCTAGTGACCTGCGGCATCAAGTAATTCAGGTCTTTAATGAACATGATATCGAGTTTTTCTTACCTGATTCCGCGGAAACAAACAGGTTTCAGGTATCCTTAGATCTTGAAGGAACAGAGTTAGTAAACCTGCTAGGGACCAAAAGGGAAATCAGGATTCGCGATGTTCCAGATGAGTTCTTAGATGCAAAGATGATTCTGCTAAGTCCTATCTTGCGTGAGGTTCATGCTGAATTAATAGAATGGATATCAGACTCATCGGAATCAATGATTCTCCTTGACCCGCGTTTCAGAAGGATCAGTGATGATCTTCGGGTTCGGCTCTTGGGCAACCATCGGGTAGCAGAGGACATATTGAGTTTCGTTGATGTAGTCAAGCCGAATCTTCTGGAATCAATGATAATGACTGGAGAGGACGACCCGTTTCTGGCTGCTGAAGTACTTGTAGAATCTGGATCTGAGCTAGCAATAATCACACTCTCAGATGAGGGTAGTATTGCGTTTGATGGTAAGGACTTCTATCGAATCCCTGCTTTCAAGATAGACAAAGAAAATGGAATTGGCGCAGGAGACTCGTATCTATCCGGATTTGCAGCAAAGATGCTGGAACGCAGCCCGATCGCCGAATGTGGAGCATTTGCTTCAGCGGTCGCTAGTATTGTGGTAGAATCAAATGCAGGAACTGACTTCATATTGGACATTAATGAAGTGCAACGGAGAACTGATGTCTTGCTCGAGCAAACTACTGTCCGATAATCGGAACAGAAGTCAATCTGTTATGTCAAACACTTTCATCATGGTCGAAGAGAGGAACTCCTTGGCCAGCATCATCGCTTCCCTACCTCTCTCTGTTATATCATAGTACTTTCGAGTTGACTCACTGGACTCTTGACTCTGGATGAGGCCGTCTCTTTGCAGGCGATATATGATAGCATAACCACTAACCGTGGCGGGCGAAAACCCAAACCTCTTTGTTACCAGCTCTTTAATCTCATATCCATAGTGTGGTCTCTCTTGGAGCAATCTTAGAATGTAAATCCAGAGCATTTCCTTAGTTAACTTGTTCACAAGTCTTTCCACTGCTCTTGACTGCCTATCGGGTGTTTCACCGGCTTGCGACATCATTAACCATCTCTTCATACATTGCTATTATCGCGGCAACACAATGACTCGTAAGGTAGCTAGTGCTTCCTAGAGAGAGTCGATAAATGCTGTGGTCATCGAATGCTTTCAGCGCTTCGGAATCAAATCCTCTATGGTCACCAATAATGAAAATGTTCTGCGCATTCATGTCTAGAATATTCCCTTGATTAATAGTTGTCCCAGTCTCTTCTAGCACCCAGAGGTAGACACCATCGATTGCCAAAAACTCTGCTATAGCATCTGTCAAGCTTGCATTCTCAACAGAGATGAATGGAGGAGGATTTCCACTAAGTGCATCCTTGATTGCATGCGCCCACCAGACTTCGCCCTTGGCAGTATCATTATCAGGATTCTTGACGCGAAGACACGAGTTCTCGCCAACAAGGGCTATGATCTCAAGTTCTGATTTATCTAGAGTTGAAGGACCCCAGTCGAAGCAAGCAGCAAGCGAGCGACATAGCACATCTATTCTTCTGCCTGAACCTGGGAGGTCCTTGAAATGGAACTTCCCGTCTTCAGAGAGTCCCGGAAGGTGGAGAATGAAACTCAGATGCGCTACTTTTTCCATCATTTGGAGAACCAGCTAGTATGATGGGTCCAATGCTATTCGCAGGACAGTAGTATCTGACATGTTGTGTTTGGCCTAATATCGGCGTCGACTAGGTTTGGTTTTCCGCTCAGACGCTTGTCTAATCTGGACTTTTCCAGAATGTACCGCGCAGCTGACACAGTAGTATGATGTCACTCTGCGAGTCTGAATGAAGCTTCCTTGCTGCCTGAGTTCACGTGCTAGCTGTGGATCAACAGCAGAGACCCGCTTTGTGTATTTCTTGGCCTTATCAGCTGGGACCATACGTCCGCACTTGGAACATTGGACGGATTTGGACTTTCCCGAGCTGCCTTTACTTCGGCCACCGGATTTTCTCTTTTTACCCAAATAAGCTCACCATTGCTGGTTCTAAAATCGCCCAAGTGGCTTGACCTTAAAACATTGTGCATGGCACAATTCAACGCTCGCCTCAGAAGGTCATTGTACTCTTCAGAAATAGGGTGAAACAGTTTCCAAGACCTTCTCAATTATCTCTTTGTTTGATTCAATTAGCATCTCATGCTCTTGGCGATCGATCTGGTCCTCTAGATTAGGAACCTTCCGCCCCTGCAATCCTTCCAGACTCGCTCTAATACTTGGGCCAAGTGCAAAGGGGCTGTAACCACCTTCAAGAATCCATAATGAGCCTCTTATTCCGAGAGAATTAACGATATTCTCAATCTGTTGTCCGATATACCAGTAAGTTCTCGAATCCACATCCATATTTCCTACAGGATCTGCAAAATGGGCATCAAAACCAGCTGAAACTGCAATGACATCTGGTTTGAAACTCTCCAATGCAGGGAATGCAATCTGTTTCAATGCCGATTGATATGACGAATCATGGGTTGATTCAACTAAGGGAATGTTGATGTTTGTCCCCTTTCCCTCACCATGCCCTATTTCGTCAAAGTGGCCTACACCGAAGTTCTCATAGTCATACTCATGTAGGGAGATATACTGGACATTGGGATCTGCATAGAAGATTTCTGCTGTTCCATTTCCATAGTGGTTGTCTATGTCAAGAATCGAAATGCGCTCTACATCTTTTCTTGCCATCAAAGTTCTCGACGCAACAGCTATATTGTTGAAGTAACAAAGTCCCATCGCTGTAGATGTCGTTGCATGATGCCCAGGTGGTCTGACAAGGGCGAAGGAATGTCTTGTCTTCTCTTCTGCAACTAATTTCGCGGCTTCTATAGCCCCACCAAGTGCATGTAAAGCGGAGCGAAGCAAATCTGGACTCGCGTACGCTGACTCACCCAAGTATCCACTTCCTAGATCGGACATAATCTCAACTGCATGCACAAGATATGGTGAGTGGACAATTAATGCATCTTCGAGCTTCGCTCGATTTGCCTTTGTCACGGTCATTCCATCTAGCACGTTTCTTTCCTGAAGATACTTGAAAGCCATTTGGACTCTGAGCGGGTTTTCAAATGCCTCGATACTCGGCTTGGGGAATGGCTGATTGTGTGTATCCGACATTGGTTGATGAATAAAGGATAATCTTTTGGTCGTCAACTCAAGCTCCACCTCTAGAAAGAATATTGTTCTCCTTAAACACTTTCACCTCAAGTGAGGAAATGTTGGCTCAGCAAGAAGAACCCAATCAGCCATGATATTGAGAAGCTTTGCGGTGGTCTCTGTCTTTTTCGAGGATAAAAGACCAGCTATGGAAAATTCTCTCATAAGAGAATCAATATGACTCTCTGCTGAAGTCCACTTCCTTGTTTCTCTAATCCATAGATGCCCCTCTCTCTCGAAAGCATTCGGGTGTACACTCCGAAAGCTGTTAACGGCTTCTGTAAGAGAAGTTGGTGGACCTCTTCTCTCAAATTCCTTTGCTATCGATGGGTTTTCAACAATGAATCCAAGTGCGTATGATTGGCCTTCAAAGTATACTTCAGAGAGAACCTCTCCGAATCGTTCTTCACCTGTGTTCTCACTAGAGAGCTCATTTGCCACTCTTCTTGCGAAACTGTAAAGCTTGTCTCTAAGGACAGTATAGTGAATTGTGCCATCCGACTGGAACTCATGCACAAAACTATGTTTTACAAACCACTTGGGTGCAAGAGTAGTTGGTATTGGTTTCTCTAAGAGCAGCTCTTTGACCAAATCATAATTCTTCTTATTGGCTGCATCCATTAATCGATTCGACAATACTTTCAGTAGTCTAAACGACCTCTGGTCGAAACTTGAGGCGACATTTCTGCTAGGATCAGTTGGATCCATAATGAAGATGCTATCATCTCTGAAAGCAGGAATCTTCTTGAGTTCGTTCAAACTTCGATTAAATGGGTCAACAGGGGTTGTATTCAGCTCGAGTATGGAGCTGATGGCATTATCAACTCCGCCCTTCAGAATCACGAGGAGCTCTAATGCATAACCAGTGAATCCCATTTGACCTACAGCACATCTGTCTGCATATGTATGGCCAGCCCGAACGAACGACTTCAGAATCCTTGCATCATCTCGAAGGTCATCAATATTATTGAATACATAATCGGAGTGATGAATTGTCCTATCCATCGCTGTGATTGGACCATTCTTCTCCAAATCCTTTGGATGAATTTGGAAGCAGGACACGATGTCGACTTCAAAACCCATCATCTCTAATGAAAGGTAGGGATGTTGAGAGTATGTCTTTTGAAGGGCATCAATCTTCAGTCCATCCATGGCTGGTATGAACCAGTTGTCCACCATGCTGTCCATCAGACGGTCTATAGCCTCTCCTCTCGCCTTGGAACCCAGTAATAGCTCCTCTCTGAAGTCGTCTTGTGATAGAATCACAAAGAGATCAATATCCGATGCTCCTCTGAGCTGTGTCTGTTTCTTCCCTGTCGAACCCTGAGGTTCAATCGAATGGTATGAAAACCCGTTCTCCTTCCCCCATTTCTCAAGGACCTTCCTGAGGATTTCAATTACTTTGGTTTGTTTCTCTATCTCTTCATTAGTTGGCATAATCTCTGAAAGAACTGCAGTCGCAATTGCATCAGAGATAATAGAGCCCACCTTGAAAACCTACGAGCTAAGACGCCGCTGGTGCTTTGAATGTTCTCCTCCTTTTACTCCTTAGGTTTAAAGCCGAGCTCGTCGACATATCAGTGGTCTAGAACAAACAAGAAGAGGAGTGCCCAGTGACTTCCATGATTCCAATCGTAATCAGCATTCTCCGCTGCAAAGGGCAGTATCTTTTCCTTAAGCGTGCAAACTCTCCTTACGAAAATCTATGGAGCATGATAGGCGGAAAGGTTGGAATTGGAGAGCATATACACGAAGCAGCAAAGCGAGAAGTGCTAGAAGAGACCGGCGCTGCCACTCTCTCCAATTATGAATATAGAGGACTGGTTTCAGAGAGGCTTGTTCGAAGTGATGGTTCACTCGTGAATCATTTCTTGATTTTCATTGGTCACGGGGAGATTGATAGTTATCGCGAATCGCATAGAGAAGGCGAATTAGCCCTTTTTACGTTGGAGGAAATCAACATCCGTGGTTCCGAGTTTCTGCCCTCTGACAGGTTCATGTTTGATTGTTTTAGAGAAGCAAGTGACATGCTAAATGTATACGAAGCCGAGCTCGAGCATGACCATGGAAATTATACACTCAATTATTACAGGAAGGCTACATAGTGCAAGTTGGCGAAATCGAGGTTGTGCCTCTGGCCGCAGAGAGTCTTGGAGTGCGGTCTTTTTGCACGCTGGTGAAAACTCCCGACCTTCGTTTGGTTCTTGATCCCTCTGCAGCACTAGCAATGCGTGAGCGTCTGGAACCACATCCGTTTGAGTATCAGATACTAATCAAGAGTCTTGAGAGAATCTTTATCGAGTCCAAAAAAGCGGATGTACTCTCAATATCTCATTATCATTATGACCACGTTCGCCCAGGCTTTACTGATTTCCGTTACAACCTGAGTTCTCGAGAGGAGCTTCAAAGGCTGTTTGATGGAAAAACAATTCTCGCCAAGGACAACAGGGAGAATATCAATGCATCTCAAAGGCGAAGAGGATTTTATTTTGAGAAAGATGTTAAACCGACATCGGAAAAGATTCATTGGAGTGATGGTAGCACTTTTGATTTTGGGGCAACGAAAGTCATTTGTTCAAAGCCACTATCTCATGGCCCCTCTGATACAAAATTAGGCTACGTTGTTGCAACCACAATCGAATACGAAGGGAATTCTGTAATGTTTGCCCCTGATCTCCAGGGCCCAATTGTGCAAGAGGATTTAGCCTACATTCTTTCAGCTTCTCCTGATTTACTGTTAGTTGGTGGTCCACCACTCTATCTGAAGAAGTTCGAAGAGCATCACAGACGGTCAGCATTCCAGTCATTGACAAAACTAGTTACCGAAATTCCTCTTGTTGTCGTTGACCATCACCTCATGAGATCTAAAGATTGGCTCGAATGGCTGAGTCCTATCAAAACAGCGGCGGAGAGAGTCAGCAATCAAATCTTGAGTGTTGCAGACTCGCTAGGAGTCGAAAGCAGATGTCTGGAATCGATGAGGTCCACGCTCTATTCTGACCATCCGCCAGGCTCTGAATTCATTCATTGGACTGAGGCTACTGATGAGTACAAGAAAAACAATCTCCCACCATTAAACAGTGCTTAGAACATTACGAGGACATCATAGACATCTTTTAGGGCATTTATCACAAGAAGAATCGGAAGTCATGTGAGGAGCCTATGGGAAATTAAGAAAGCAACGAGACAACATTGATGTACGCTATCTCTTGGTGAGAGAGCCGAGGACTCCCAAAAAACACGTACTTGTCCTGTACTGCTCCACTGTATCAGTCGGTGAACGCTAGTGAACCTGAAGCAAAACGATGAAGCAAAAAAGCCAGCAGACGGTTCCACTCGCAAGCTGTTAGATCGATTCAAGAGCGCAGTGAGTGAAGCAGATGAGTTGCTGGCTAGTGAGCATCATCAACAGGCGATGGCACTATACTATGAAGCCAGCCAATCTGCAGATGAGATGTGCGAGCGTTTCCTCACCCTTCTTGTCAGAACTTCGCCGAACAATGACTATCGTACGCTTCTAATTGAAGTCATCAGCTGGCGGTTAAGGTACATCACCGCGCAGTACGACTATCATCTTGCTGTTGCTCAGACTCTTGGTGGGTTGCCACGTGAAGAGTGGATTGCAAGACTCGAAACTCTATTGGTTCTATCTCAGACTTGGGT
>CAJHYO010000065.1_pt1 | contig 19366 bp, 21 predicted proteins | sample 9198741 | NCBI WGS metagenome assembly CAJHYO01 (sample SAMEA7708364, study PRJEB35096) | sediment metagenome | biome: marine neritic benthic zone biome [ENVO:01000025]; feature: sediment [ENVO:00002007]; material: shallow marine sediment [ENVO:03000034] sea grass bed [ENVO_01000059] ... | reverse complement strand
CATGGTCAGCTCTGGACTAAGTGTCCACATGACTAGGTACGTTCCTATCATCGTAGCGATGCCCACGAAGATTACGCGATATCCCCAAAAGAGAAACTCACGCATGGTTGTGACGTCTGTTGTAACTCTGGCAAGGAGTTGTCCCGTTTCATTCTCGTCATAGAATGCAAGGTCTTTCTCCATCAAGGAATCATATAACTCGGCTCTCAGGTCATAGATCACGTGTTGTGCCATCAATGCTGCCACATAACGTCCTATCATGTCAAATACCATGTAGCATGCAGTGAGAGAAACATAGAACACTGAGAGAGTAAATAGCTCATTTCCACTGATTGTGGGCACAGGTATCAATGAATCGATTATCTGTACGAGAACAAGTGGAGATATGACATTGAATATGGTGCCGACTCCTGCAGCAGCAAGAAAGCCGAAGAAGTGGCCACGATGTCTTAGGGCGTAGCCCGTGAGTCTTGAAACATATCCCATGTCTTCTGCCCATCCGAGTCCAAATTCAGGTTTATGATAAGAGTTGCGCTAGAATAGGTGCTGATTCTGCATGGTAATAGCATTATTTGCAGTTCTCAGCTAGCTTTCGGCCTATTTCCCTGCATGCATTAAGCCCAGATTCGTCTGGATAGTCCTTCACTCCTAATGGACTATCTACTAGAACTCCTCCAAGTGACTCTAGTTGTTGTCCGATGAAGCCCGGTGCCTCACCACTCCACCCATATGATCCGAACGCAGCAACTGGTTTTCCATCAAGTTGCTGCAATTCAGAGAGAATCTGACGGACCTTGGGAAGGGGTCTCTTCATCCTCGTTGATGCCCCCACAGCCAGAGCACAGGCATCGCTTAGTCCTTTGAATCCGGGTGCATTTATCAAGTCACAGTCTGCTCCCGCGGACTTCACACCTTCACAGATCGCATCAGCCATCGCTTTTGTGCGACCTCTAGTACTCTCGAACACTACAACAACACGCATCTTCAATCAACTCTGGGGGAATCAAATCCCAACAAAAGGCTTCTGAAGCGGCAATCTCATACAGGAAAGGTGGTGACTTCTTATAGGGAGCATGCTTGTTCTACTCGAGTGATACTGTGGCGACCAAAGCTGAGAATGAACGGAAAGTCGACACCATTTGCAGGCTGCTAATTGAGGAGTATGGTGACGTTATAGTTGAACGTGCATTAGACCCAATTGGTGAGCTCGTCTTTACTATTCTCTCTCAGAATACTGCCGATATCAATACAGAGCGTGCATTCAATTCATTGCAGGGTGCATATTCGAGTTGGGAAGAGGTGTTAGATGCACCACAAGATGAACTTGCTCAAATCATAAAGTCGTCTGGACCTTTCAGAGTGAAGGCAAAACGAATCAAAGCAACCCTTGGAGAGATAAAACGTAGAGTTGGAGATCTTGACCTCTCGTTGCTAGAAACCATGGAGACCAACCAAGCTATGGATTGGCTGACTTCTCTTCATGGAGTGGGTCCGAAAACTGCTGCAATTGTTCTTCTCTTCTGCTTCAACCGACCAGTTCTGCCTGTTGACACACATGTCTGGCGAGTTAGCAAAAGACTTGGCATCATTCCAAGTACATCCACGAGAGAGGCCGCGCAGAAGATGCTAGAGGATATTGTACCTGAGTATTGTGTTTACTCAATGAACCACAACCTCATCAAACTTGGAAGAACGATCTGCAAGTCACAGAACCCTCTATGTCCGACCTGCCTCCTAAGAAACCACTGCAATTACTACTTCAATCTCTCTGACTCTGAGAAAGCTACCTAACTATTTCATTGTATGATTCACCTTCCACTAACTACAAAAGGACACTGCAGTTTTCCTAAGATAACAATCTATACTAATCCCGGAGCGACGAAAATCATTGCAAGCAGCCTTCAACCCAGCTACTTTGTTCCTAATCGGCGCAGGACTGGTTCTTGCCTTCCTTGGTGCCAAAGTGATGAAGAGAGTAGGGATACCGCAGATACTCGGGTTCATGCTTGCTGGGCTTGTCCTTGGTGTGTCAGGGATTCTAGACGTTGCTACGAGAACCACGCTCTTCCCTCTAGTTGACCTTGCACTTGGTCTGATTGGGTATAACATAGGGCTTGAACTCAGGGCGGAAGTCTTCAGTGGACAGACAAGAAGAATGTCAATCATTCTCCTATGCGAATCTATCCTTACCTTTGTTGTTGTCACGTTCCTGGCCAATCTTGTACTTGGTCAGCTCCATATTGCTATCGTCTTTGGCGCACTTGCAAGCGCTACGGATCCCGCCTCGACTGTCATGGTGATTTGGGAAAGAAAATGCAAGGGGAACCTTACGGACACCTTGATGTTTGTTCTAGCTATGGATGATGTGATAGCTATTCTGCTCGCTAACGTTTCCATATCTGTTGCTGTTCTATTCTATTCAGCACCTGGTACAGTCACAATGATTGACATGATACTTGTTTCTGGCTATGAAATCGCTGCGTCAGCTGCGGGTGGAGGTATTCTTGGTGGAGCGATGGTCTGGTTCATCAACCGTGAGGACGACAGAAAACAGCTGCTTGAATTAGAACTGGGAGTCATTATTCTACTCGTCGGACTGATGTCGTATCTGCATCTGAGCTCGATCTTTGCATGCATGGTCTTTGGGTTCATAGTTGGCAACTATGTGGAGCCCGAGAAGGACCCCGTCAGTCACACACTGAATGTTGTGATGTCACCTATTGTAATGCTCTTCTTCGTCATCGTAGGTGCTTCTATTGACCTGTCTGTAATTGCCAACATCACGGTCATTCTACTTGCCAGTCTATATGTTATCGGTAGGACTGCATCCAAGTATTTTGGTGCTTACGGAGGAGCAAAGATTACAAATACTCCACCACTTACATCACGTTATCTAGGTCTGTGTTTGATGTCGCAAGCTGGTGTGGCCGTGGGATTATCTCTGGTAATTGAACAAAACCTCGTAGGTCTTGGACAACCCGATGCCGTGTTCTATGGTGTGCTAATCCTAAACGTGATAGTCCTCACGACGATGATTCTACAGGTCTTCGGTCCTATCGCTGCCGACGAAGGACTGAAACGTGCCGGTGAGTTTCCTGCTGAGGCATATATCGCTCAGGATGAGGTCTTGTTTGGAACTTCTCTTAGATTTGAGCCGTGTTCAGACGACAGCAATCCGGACAACATGTCAGAATACCCGCCACCTGATTCTCCATCGGATGATGAGAATGATACGTGACTCTTATCAGAAATAGATGTTACTCACACACTCATGACAGATGATAATTGCATTCGAGATGAACCATGGCCAATCCTGTGTCGTGTCAAGAGTCAGAAGGGCAAATGCACTGCAGGACATAAGGAAGGCGATGAAGTCTTCTTCACGGGCATGGAGGTAAAGGGAAAACTATGCATCCATGCATTGTACTCTATGATTCCAAAAGTCTTTGCAATGATGTACAACTCGCGGTTTCCGTGGCTCAAAGATCAATGTGTGGTGCCCCATGCCTGTCCTGATGGGTTCAACCCAGTGATGTTCGAGCTAATTCGAAAAGACCTAGAATAGCTATTACAACTATAGGTCATCCATCGGAATCTCTTCGTACTCATCCTGTGAGTCATCCATCAACTGAGAAAAGGTATCTTTCATGTCTTCTAGAACCGCATCTGGTTCGGGTCTATTGCTCATGATTGTAATTGAACGGCCATACCAGCCGCAGTCAAGGCAATAGAAGGCAGGTTGAAAACTCCCAATATAACCTAAGTCATGATAAGACGTCAGATCCACCAGTCTTGGACTCTTGCAATTAGGACAGATAGGAATGTCAGCAGAGATTCCCCTGCGCTTGTACTCATCTAGCGCTTCTCTGACAGCTCTCATCCTCTTCAGTTCTTCCAGTTCCTTCCGTGAGAGCTGTCCAGTCTCTTGCCTTTCCATATGAGATCCTCTATCAAGCTCTTTTCTTGTATGTTTATACACATTCCGCTAATTGCGATTCTGTACTATCGTAGTCAGGGTGACAAGAAACTGCCATAGCCACTAATGTATACAATGAATCCAAGGAGAAATGTCACTATCCATAAAACGAGAATCATGATCATTAATGGTCTTGTCCTCTTAAGCAGCCTTAGAGGCATATCCCTCCTGATGATGAATGTCATCCCTACAATGATTCCCAATACAACTGCTATAATCCCTAGAGTGTCATGCAAAATCAAGTACCAGTTTCCAACAGGGTCTGACATGATATAGCTCAGCAATCCTAACGCCCTTGGAATCATCCATACTCCAACTGTTATCGAATGGATGAGGATTATCGGATATACTATCCGATGATGGAGAGGGAACTCAAGCCGTCTTGCACCCAATAGCCATCCGATTAGGAGCAAAATTACGATAATCGTTTCTAAGATTAGGACCAAGGAAGCAACTGGCAATAGCTCTGCTTGCAATTTATCCACTCCGTATCATTTTGTCTTTACTTCACTCACACTGCCTTTAGTTGTGAAGACGCTTGATTCAAGATTAGCTTCTTTGCCCTCATGTGCTGCTACAATTGCTGAGGCTATCATCCCCCAAGGACAGAATCGCACATTGAGATCCCTGTAGGCTTCAGAGTCGTGTATTCTAGCATATTCGCACTTATTTGCTGCCATCTTAATGCCATCTTTGGTGACCACAGCCCGGGCATAGCCGACAAATCCATGCTCTTTCAAGTATCGGGCATAAGCCTGAACTTTTTCGAGCAGACTCATTGTAGGATCTGTAAAAGCAGCTGGTAAGTAGGCAGATAGGATGTCTGATATTCTAATGAACACATAGTTCTTAATCGCCGCATCGCCTAGAATTTGGATGAAGACGCTCTCATAACCAAAGATGGCTGCTCTAAGTTTCCAGATGTCTTCTTTTATTAGACCCTCTGCTGTCCCCTTTTCTCTCGCGTTTGTCACTCGTTCCTTGAAGTCTTGAAGGAAAACTCTTAGCTCAGAAACCAATTCTGTAGAATCGCTCCTGTCAGAGAAGATCTCAGGTAGGAACTCTTTGACATAATACACCATCCTCGGAAGTACATGCTCATCCAACACATTGGGGCCAATCAGTTCAGTTCCCACTGCTTCGTATGCATCTAATATACCCATGTAGAAGAAGACTGCATCCAGTGCACCAGCGCCGCTGTCTGCAAAGATGTCTCTTGCCAAATTGCCACCTCCAAGAGTTTGTACTGTTCTTTCTACACTGGATTGGTCTCTAAAAACCGTTCCCTATTGCGTTTTGTGACTGAGGATTTCAATGTATAATTCGTTAGGCTTCTTTCTGCTTATGCGGAGTTCTTGTATTGGCTCGCTCTTCGATATTATTGTGCAATTCACGAAGCTGCGACGTGCAACAGTCCGGAAGAAACCATCCAGGTTATTCGCCAAGGTCGAAAGGAAAACGCCACTAACTGATGGCAATTCCTGGCCACCTCTATGGACAAGAACCCCGTCTTCTTGAAGTACTGCCTCAGTCAGTAGGACTGGACTCTTTTCGAGTTCTGCAAGGGACTCTGTAGAAGTGTGATAGCAAACTGCTGCGGCAGCGTCAAGAACACTGTCCTTAGAAGTTCTCATTGCGCCACTTGTTACACTAAGAAGGGTTCCACTCCAACATGATGCGATAGTGTACTCAGACGATTGGATTACAAAATACTTGTACTCTTCAGAGATGCCGAGTCTCGAGAGAGTTCGAAGTAGTGTCGAGTGAGCAAGGAGGAATTCTCTCACATGTTCTTCTCTGAAAAGCGGTCTCGGACGAGCGAATTTTGCAATAACCTCTTTTTTCTCCGAATCAAGAAGAAAGGCTAACGAAATATCAGTTCGGCTCTCTAATAATTCATTGACATAAGCATCTAGGTATTCAGTCCCAAAGAACTGGGACGAGAGACTATCAAGTTTGTTTCTTAGGATGTTCTTTTGTTCATATTCTAGCTGTATACCTGATGTAGGTATCTCGACGGTCGATATTACCTCGTGCGCCTTCTCAAGTGCTTCTCTTGCAACTTTCTCTGGCGCCTTTCTATCAAACACACCCACAGTGACTACTTCTGTATTTGCCTTGGAAGTGAAAAGTATGTATTCGGTTTCAGTTGAGAGTGAATCAATTATCTCAGACCTAGTTTCTTTCCCGAAGTCTCTGATTGCACTCATGAACCCTGAAGACAGAACGGCTAGGTCGCTGTCACTGGCATCACGGTCTTTTGTGTAGTGAAAAAGCAAGACGCCGCTGTCAATGACAAAGATCTCTTTCAGCATTATGATAGAACCCTAAATCAGATTGTAGACCAAAGGGCGTTGGTAACATGAAAGCAACAATACTGGTGTGATTTATTCTTTGTTCTCAGGAATGGTTGCCCAAAACATAAATCCGCCAAGTCAATCGTTCAAGAGTGGTCACCTTGGATATAGTTGAATTCGTTCAAAGCATGGCAAATCGTACCCGTTTATGGCGTGAACGGGCCATCAAGAGCTATCGTGAACTTGGCCATGAGAATCTGGGATATCGTCCTGATTCAGGAATGTCATCCTTCGGATGGCTACTGGCCCATCAAGCAGCAGTGTATGATTATTCACTTAATTCTCTGATTCTGGGAATATCTCCTAAGAACCTTGAGATATTTAGAAGTCATACCCCAGGGACTGATGGAAACTGGACAGGTCTGTCTGTAGAAGCTATTGAGGAATATTACGCAACAAGTGAAGCAGCCCTTTTGGAATATGTAAAGGATGCAACTGATGAACAGCTTCTGACAATACCTGAGCATGATATGCCAGCGGCATTCAAAGGAATGCGTATCATTGACCTGATAGCGAACACATTCGCTCACATAGGCCATCATAATGGTCATCTAAATTCGATCGTGCAAGAGTTAGATAGGAAATCGAAGAAGTGACTTCATAAGGATGAGTTATAGAACTAGGTCAGGTTGAACCAATGAGCCGCGCCGATAGTTTGAGCAGACGCATCGATGTGGTTCTTGTTCTAGTGTCCATCATAATTCTGACCGCAGCATTGGGGATTTGGATACTCGCTCTTCCAATATCACGAGAAACGGTAATTCTAGCAGTCACAATTGCTTTAGTGATCTCATTGATTCTTGTTTTGAACGCAGCCATCTTGGTAGTTCTTCGACTTCAGCGAAGAGTCACTCAGCTGGAGGATGCAATCACAACAAGACCCGAAGTAGCTGAAAAACCACCGGAAGAACAAGTCGTAGTTGTGACTCTGACTAACACCGAGAGAAGGATCATCAATCGGCTAGAAGACAATGGAGGCTTTATGGCTCAAGACGAGTTAAGGAGAGTCACTGGATTGAGCAAGTCCACACTAAGCGTCACCCTCTCCACTCTTGAGAGGAAGTCCCTGATCACCCGAGAAACTAGTGGAAGGACTAAGATAGTGCACTTGACACGCAAGGTTACCCGCTAGCTCTTAGCGCTCTTGGAACGGTTCAGGGCTCTGATAGCTCTGTATTTCCATTTTAGGGCCAATTAAACGCTGTATCAAGGATCTCTTTGAACAGTTCACTGAAAACCTCTATTATAACTCTGAGCAAGTTCTGACTTAGCAATCTTTGAGGCACAACATAATGAGCGCCACAACTAAATATCTTGCAATGGGTGCACTCCTCAGCATCATGCTGGTTGGAGTCCTACCTACCGTGACTTTGGCTTATCCCACCGTCTATGAGCCAAACCAAGTTGTTGCACCGTACACCGAGATGCTTCCCGGTGTATATGTTGCATATGAATGGTGGAATGACACAGGGGAAGACTGGGGTGACGAGATATATCCTGTATATTCTGAACCTGGTACAGCCTTTGGAAATATGACTGAACCGGGAGATCCAGGCAATGAAACGGATCCGATCTATCCTCCCTATATGCCATACATCTACGTTGAGGATGTTGACAATAACTCCTACTGGATTCAAGAAGACTATGTATACGACTACTCTTACAATTGGTCCTTCTCTAATCTCCTTGTTTCCGTGGTCCTCGATCCAGATGGTTCCTTCATGGCATGGTTGTCAGAAATTAGATGGTTCGTTGAACCAACCGCTGTTGACATATGGGGGTTCGTATGGGGTCCTGATCCCTTGGCACTAACAGGGGATGAAGTGTTTATCTATTCAACATTCTATCTTTCTGAGTATAATTCGAGTTACTACTACAGTGCAAACTACACATGGTATGACGACGAGATGAATCCTGTAGACGCCAATGATATCATTCCCAACTTGAGGGAAGAGTATTCTTGGGCTTCATGGATGAACGAATCATATGAGTATGACTATGAGGGGTCCTTTACAAGCTATGGGTTCGATGTCACTGAGATGTTTAACGATGGAGAAACCTCTCAATCAATGAATCACTATTTCTCAGGACTTTCTGCTTTTAATGACACCAATGGCAATGGAATCATGGACATTGTCTATGATCCAATAGAGATGGACTATGATGAGGACGGAATCGTTGACTGGATCTACTACGAGATGAATGCGACTGCTTCTGAGCTAGTGTATGATTTCTATGCGGAGTCAGCTGAGCTCGGCAACGTAGTTCTTCCAACGCTGAATGATGATGACCAAATCGAATGGAGTGCTGAGGTCGTTGACATTGAGGGCAATCTCATGACAGCGTACCCGGAGCCAATCTGGTGTTTCTGTGGTACAGACGCGCCACCTGAGGACTTCGTAGAGCCAGAAGCTGTTCCTACGGCTGTGGACCGGTTAGAGATGGTCTACCGCTTTGAGGTGACCAATGACGCTGCAGTCCTCAAGGTGGACCAGCACTTTGGTGACTTCACTAATCCAGAGACCGGAGTTATTCTACCTGAAGAACAAGGCCTCTCTTTAGCTGCAAAGTACTGGAGTTCCTTCTCCAGCTATACCATCACTGGAGAACTCTATGATGGAACTGAGCTTGCTCCCTCGATGCCCGAAACCGAATTAGCGCCTGAAGGTACAATCAGATTCGAGGAAGTGCGGGACCAGGAGACAGAGCTTCGTACTACAGTTGAGTTCGGCGGAACCTACCTATGGGGGAAGAATGGTGAAACCTACGATGTGGGTACTGCAATCATTCCAACCTATTTCTATGCCATACCTTTCGCCGAACAGGGCGCACCTGCTGCAGACCTTGCATTTGGAGCTGACATGTGGAATATGCAGACTTACTACTACGCATCCTGCTACGCGGAGTGGGACGGGCACGCCATCACGCACGACCCAATCTTTACTGTATATCCGCTAGAAGCTCCAGGTCCCATCACATCGTTGATTGGACTGATAACTAACTCTGCCATCTTGATTGGGGCAGTGGGAGTGGTAGCAATTGCAGTAGTTTGCGTTCGCGTCAACAACGAAAGGAAGTCTTTCTAGGAGCGGGACGCCCCGCTCCACCCTTTTTTTCTTACCTGAACCTCTCAAGGCAAGAATCCGCATAGATTTTCGACTCGATTATGTTGCTTGGATTCCTATGAGATACTTCGACGGTCAAGGCTCTGTCATAGCCGCCTTCATGAAGTGCCTGAAGAGTGCTGAGAAGGTCAACTTCACCACAACCAGGAACTAGGTATTTTCGATAACCATCATCATCCACAAGACTTCCATCACTATCTCTAAAGTGGACATTAAAGATGAGTCCATTGAAGTCTTTTACAATCTGGTTGATGTCTGACTTATTGATATGCAGGAACTCCAAGTCGATAGTGACTCCTAGTGGTCGTCCACCATTTTCTGAAATAAGATCTAGGATAAACTGGTCCACTCCAGGAAGATATGGGACATTCTCAATGGCCAATTTGCAGTCAGATTCCTCTGAAAGGTCTAGAAGTTGATTGAGTCTACTCTTCCAGTCATCGCTCTCTTCGATCATCTCTTGGTCCGGCGGATGAAAGACCGCCACCTTGATTCCTAGACCCTGTATGAATGGAAAGATGGCATCCGTAGATTTCTTGAAGTCATCATCATCAAACGCTACTAGGAACTTGGGTAAGTGTATGGAGTAGGCTGTGAGGCCTATGTCCTCAATGGTGTGCTGGAACTTGTTTCTTAGCCAGCTTGGTTTCTCGTCCATCCAAACTTCGATATTCTCATACCCTGCACCCTTGATTCTCACTAGTGTATGGTTGAGGTCCTGCAATAGTTTCTCATCTGGAGAAGCGGATCTGATTCCACCGAGGACTGAGCAGGACACAAACATATCCGTCACCACTGACAATTGACAGCTGCGATTTGATACTAATTAGCATAGAGTTGCAGGAACTGATTCATTCGCATCTCTCTAATGAGATAATGAGGGGGTGCTGACAAAGAAGCCAACACCCGCTTTTTCTCTATTTGCCCTGTTTTTCCTGAACATAATAGACACAGGACTCTACACCCTCGCTAATTAGAGTGCGCCTCCCACTGACAAAGGTGACAATCGTTGTGAAGAACATACCAATGAAGAAGAAGATCAATCCAACGCCAAGTGCGACAGTCGTACCAATCATCCGCTCCATGATGAAGAATAGTGGGTCAGCTGGACCAACCATAGCTCGGATCCAGGCAAGTGGAAATGTTCCTACCCATGCAATTATCGCACCTATTGCGATTCCAAAGTAGAGCTTCTTCGGTGCAAGGTCCATTGGATTTGCTACTGCCATGCCTGGAGCGCTCTCTACCGATTCTCCCCTGATCACACTCACAATCCTAGAGAATGAACCAGGTAGCATGAATGCGGTGAGTCTGAGATTCACTACAATTGTCATAAGTACCAAACCGATTCCTAAGAAAATAGTTGTCAATCCGATAGCTTTTCCTGGTCTGACCAATGGGCCTAATGGTCCAACCAAGCCATTTGCAAACAACCACCCGAATAAGGCAAAGGAAATCATCCAGAGCAGGCCGATTCCTGCCAATAATGGAGCTATCCTTGTAATTCGCTGTGACGGTTCTATTGCAGGAACCTCATATCCTGCAGACTCACCGACTGCATTGCTGAGATTGGTTCTTTGGGCTCTAAGCCATTTTACAATTGTCAGCAACCAGAAGACTATCGAGAACAGCATCAATCCAATACCGATAAACATCCAATTCTCCCACAGAGGGGTTGGAATATCGACAGTCAGTCTGATGAAGCCTAGAGGAATAAGCCCCGTCGAGGTGACAAGCATTCCAAGATATGTGATCATCAGAATCCATTTCGGAAAAAGACCCTTAATGCTGCCTAACTCCGCCTCCTTTCCAGTTGCCATCTCAATGAGTCTGCCTGGTAAGACAATTGCCTGTCTGCTCAGATTCAAGACTATCGTTGCTAGACCAAGTGCTATTCCTCCAATTAGCAAAGCCACTCCAACGCCCTCAATAGGCTCAGCAAGCACCTCAAAAGTATGGAGTAGTGTACCATCAATAATCCCCGTAGCGGCAGCCATCCAGCCAATGGCAAATAAGACCGCAATCGTTTCAATCAGTATCCCCATAACCAGCAGACTCGGGAAAATTCTGGCAAATATAGGCGGATCAATATCTGGTGGTTGTTTATCAATTTTCGACAGGCTCTGGCGTGCATTGTCACCAGTGGCTCTAAGATTCATCACTATTGTGGCGATAGCAAATCCAATTCCAAGCTTCAGTATTCCAAGTCCATAGAGAGGTATGATCTCAGTGTAGGCTTTCAGTACCTCCTCGGTGACTCCTGCTCCAACAGTAGCTTGATTGTACAGTCTAAATAGACCAACAAAGAAGGAAATGGTTACTACCAGCATTCCCAAGGTCAGAATCGACTTGTATCTCTTGATCATTCCATCCATCATAATTATGCCCCCGTAAATCTAAAATCGTAAGAAAGCTGGACTCGGCCTGATTCAAAGAGGAACCAGGCAGAGCTCAACTAATTATCCTTCATGCCATTCAAGGCATGTCTGGCATTGGCAATCCCGCAGTATCGAATGCTTTCTTGAGACCTTGCTTGAATGCCATCTGTTTATCCTCAGGATAGTCCTGTATTGATGTCATCGTGTACTTCATGTCACCCTTATTGACATTCTCAGGCAGCTTAGGTCCTGCCTTAGCACGAGCGACCATCATGGCCATTCTCTCTTCAGGCGAGAGTCCCAATATGGCCTTTGTACGCGTCTTGATGAACGGTCCTATCTTCTTGTCATCGAGCTTGAAAATCGCCGAAACCATGCCCTTTACGGACTCAACTCGTTGTTCCTCAGGTTGACCAGCGATCATCTTGACACGTTCAGTTACCATCTTTAGTCGCTGCTCCTCAGGAGCATCAGCTAACATTTTGATCATATCTTCCATGACGTTTCACTTACTCCATTAACGATAGTTAATAGTTAATAAGATATCACAAAATCTTAATATAAATCTTGGCATCGTTCCAATCTGCTTTTTTCAGCTGAAACTCAGTCCCATCTGCCAACATGCAATCTTTATATGGTTAATTATCGTTAACTAGATTGTGGGGTTCTCAAAGAAACCTATTTTTCTCTCAATGTCAGGGACTGAATCCATATTGGAGGAAAGAGAGTGAGCGAATACGACGCACTGGGACAGAGCTTGACCGACCTTCTTGCTAGATATCGCGATCCTGCTGGCAATCTTAGTTATATGGCAATGCTGGGCGACAATTCCTCAGTAAAACACGCAGAGAGCCTATCTGACTTTGATGTTGGGTCACTGAAGAACAGAGAAGAACGACTGGCATTCTGGATCAATTCGTATAATGCACTCTCGATCTATGGCGTTATCAAGAAGCTGAAGTCAGATCCGAAATTCATCAATAAAGGAATTGGGAACTGGTTTGGGAGAGTCAGATTCTTTGCTCTACAGAAGTTCAATGTAGGAGGCAAGACGTATACCCTCCGTACAATAGAGAACATGATTCGCAAGAAATTCCAGGATCCAAGGATTCACTTTGCACTGAATTGCTCGACACTTGGATGCCCCGTTCTGAAGGATGGTCTCTACAGCGCGGAAAACATTGAGAACGAATTAGAGGAAGCAGCACGACTCTATATCCGCAGTCCGCGAGGCAGTAGAATTGACAGAAACAAGAAGATACTACATCTGAGCTTGATTTTCAAGTGGTATCGTGATGATTTCAAAGTATCAGGAAAATCAATGCTTCGATATGTGGCACAGTATCTAACTGCAGAAGACGCAGACTATCTACTTGCCAACGATGGAGCCATCAAAATTAAGTTCATAGAATATGATTGGTCATTAAATAATTCAGGGAGTTAGGAGGTTTGTCATTTGCGAAGGTTGAGTGACACACTATTTGGGATTAAGAGAATTGGTAAGTATCTGACTGATTCTGAACTAAGACAGGCATATTCAGAGTTTAGAGAGTCAGAGAACACAGCTTTCCGCCTTATACTCAACGCCATCTTAGCTGAGGGATGGCTTGTAGCACTCTCACAACCACTTGCTGTTGCAGAGTTGGGTCGTGAATTAGGATACTCAAACCTCAACCTGCTGGCAGAACTTCTGAACTTGTTAGAAAGCCGCGGGGTCGTGAAGAACGATAAAGGGTTCTACTCGATTGCTCAGGTGAAGACTGAACCGATTAGACCAGAAGACGTCGGGACAGTATTGACGAATTTTTACTACGATTGTGCTAGCTTCTTAGCTGATGCTTTGAGAGGAAAAAGTGTTCCATTAGGAAGCGTTCCCCGGGTTGTATTGGAATCTGTGTTCAGTAGCAAACTGACAGATATTGGTCGCGGAGTTCTCTTGAAATCTTTCTCAACAAAGAAACCACGCGAAATAGGCGTAGCAGCATTCGCAGATGTGGGCCTTCCTTTCGCAGTCAGGCAAATCAATGACTTACTCAATCCAGAAATCATCCATGTATTTCTCAGCGACTTTAGATGGCTTCCATCAGTTGCTTCGGTGCTTCGATTGCTATCAGAAGATGATGTCACCTCGAAAGTTCGTCCCCACCTATATGGTCTTGACATCGAAGTTGAACTAGACCTTTTCTACGGGGAAGAATTCTTTGCATGGAAACCAGAACTGCTTGATGAGAAGATCAAGACTATCTCATCTCTTTTGAAGCCAGGCAGCCGAGTAATCACAAATGACCCTACATTCATACCTGAAGAACCGCATACAAGCGCAGCGTATGTACTCATGAACACCATTGACGGATATCCGCAGCCACTTGCGAGGACAACTCTAAGCGATGCATTTGAAGCCAACTTGTTGCGTGTTCAGACTATTGGTGACAATTGGGTGATTGCTGAAAGGGAGGCGGCTGCAAAGTGAGTGGTACAGATACAGTCAGAGAGCTGTTTATCATTCATGCTGGCGGGATTCCAATCAATCATGTTGGTACCGGAACCGTTCAGGTGGATGATGCACTACTAGGAGGGCTTCTTGCAGCTCTAAGCGAAGTGAGTCTCACCTTAGGATTGTCTGAGGGAGGGGACCTTGAGGCAATTACGTTCAGGGGATATCATCTGGTCTACGCACGCACTGCGAACTCGCTTATTGTCTTACTCACAAGTGACGAATCTCCAGACTTCTATAATAAGAGTCGGTCAGAGCTGGAATCGATTGGAGAAGACTTGGAATCACGCGGATTACTATTGGATCCAAGCATTCGCACACCTGACAAGCTAGCTGATATTGCTCATTCCATTGCAAGAAACGCACGCTCGATTTTTGCTAGACAGAATGATGTCTTCATATGGAATGATGATCATACATTCCAACTCACCGAAAGCGCTAATGCGAGATGGAGTGGTGAAAATCTATTTCGGAATTATCTCATGCTCTCTCCCCTTAGCAAAGCACTAACAATACCAGTTGCAGATTTGAGACGCATATGTCAACGTCTGACAAATCTTAGAAAGCCCTCTGAGCTTGTTGATGATCCTGAACTTAGTATCAAGGACCCACAAGTCATTGAAGACACTGTGCGTTTCATGCACTTGTATGGACTTGTCCATTGTTTTGGATCACGCATTGCAGAGTAAGGAGCAAATCATATGGTGCCTCCTAAGGAAAGCGATGCACCTCAGGACAGTATACAATCAATCTATGCTAGCACTGCAAAGTACTATCGGATGCTTCTCAAAGCATATCGCATTCTAGGAGTCAACCTGGAGAAATGGCGAGCTCGTGCAATTGCAAGACTTCCAGACATAGAGAGCCCGAGAATTCTAGACGTGGGTGTTGGCACTGGAGCTAATCTGCTACATCTTATCGACAGATATCCAGGCTATGCTGAAGTCGTGGGTGTTGATTACACTGCAGAGATGCTTGCTAGGGCTCAAAGAAAGGTCAAAGATCATGGTTGGAAGAACGTGCATCTTGTCGAATGTGATGCTCGAGAGATGCGAAACTGCATCCGGGATGATTTTGACTTAATCGTATCTACATATTCCCTTTCGATAATTCCCAATTCACTTCTTGTATTAGATGAAATCAGAGCGATGACTGGAAAAAGTGGATACATACTTCTTCTTGACTGCCAGAAGTTCAAAGGACTACTTCGCCTCTTCAATCCAATGGCAATTTTCCTTTCTACCAAGCTTGGGGGAAATTCTGAAACCTATTCTGTTCCAGTGAGTAAAAATGCATCCATGATGTTCAAACCGATTAGGCGGGAACTTCTCTATTCCGGCTTGTTCTACGAAGATCTCTACCAACTAAAATGATGGCAATTCATTGTTCTCATGCTTTCTCGAAGACCAAGACATCATAACTTAGGTTTTTGGAGTGTATCTGCTTCTCAATCAATTCAAGAACTCTCAGAATGTCATCCCGTCTTTCCGCTAAATATTCATCATCCTTTGAAAGCGCTGCCCCACTTAGATTGACTCTGTTTCGAACCTTACCAACCATTTCACTGAGCAAATCACTATGCTTCGACGAATCTATCAACTTGAAGTCTACCTTCTCGAACAAATCAACATAGCCCTCGAAGGGTAAGGCATCAGCTACACATGCAACTCTTCCCAAAAGCCCTTTCAGCTCATCATCTAGCTCATCACGACACATTATGGTCACGTCAGAGATTCCCAGGACCCCGCCCTTCTTTACAACTCTCGAAATTTCCTTTGCTGCAGTGGTCTTGTCATAGAAAGTGCAAATTGCACACTCACTAATAATGTGAGTAAACTCTCTATCATTGAATGGGATCTCGCTTGCCAATCCTTTTCTAAAGGTGACCTTTCCAGATAGCTTGAGATCAATTGCTTTCGTGTTTGCTTTCTCTATCAACTCAGTTCCAATATCCAATCCATTCACGGTACTCCCAAACCGTTGAGCTAGAAAAATTGCAGTCGTGCCATCTCCACATGCTAGGTCAAGAACATGGGAATCAGAACTCAAATCCATTTTATCTGCGAGAAGAGCTGTAAGTGCAAGACCTCCAGGGTGAAATACGCCATCGAGAAGCTTTACGACTATAGGATGACTGTAGAAATCCGCACAGCATTCGCCAACAACTAGCTCCTCGGACTTCTGAGTATCCATACTCTTAGCCCCCTCGACGATTATGAATAAGGTTGTAGTTACAAAACGGCATCATTTTCCCATCCGGCTGAATGACATGGATACAACACTTCTGTGCTCTCTCAAGTTGATACGTAGGAGCATCCATGAACGAATGAATACTGATTGCTTTCACAGATTTCTTGAGGACTTCAGGAAGACTCAATCCACATGCTTTGCAAAAGGCTTCTAGATTCGATTCGGATCCGGGGACAGCACGTGTTGAGAACAATGTTTCAAATGCACTATCAATGAGTATCTTCTCACTCACCAGAGTTCGATTTTCAGCATAGTTCATGTATTGGTCAACATCAACAAGGTCTGTCAGAGGTGAAACTGCTCCATCCTCCACTAGGAGATAATTGATAGATGTGCAGTGAGGATGTGGACATGGAATAGGTCTGAAGTCTTGAACCTCTATATTCCCCTGAGTCTGCTCCTCAATAGCTGCTAGAATTTCAGGGATTGTCAGTGAACGTAGAGGATGAGATGTAGCGATGCGACCTGTTAATGATATAGGCTGAAAACTCACACCGAAGACTTTGGGCTGAACCAATGCATACTCGATTATATCTCCCATCTCGTCATCATTGAGGTCTCTAACCAGTGTGGGAACCAGAACAGTGGTCATGCCTTTCTTATTGCATATTTCCACAGCCGCCCTCTTGATGTCTATCAAATCCCTACCTCGCATCTCCATTGACACTTCAGGCCTAAAGGTGTCAAACTGCAAGTAGATGACAGGATCGGCCTTTGAGAGCTCATCTGAGAAATCTTCATCCATGAGCTTCAACCCATTTGTAGAAACAGCAACATCATCGATACCTAAACTCCTAGCATATCTCACGATTTCAATCAGCTCGGGGTGGAGCGTTGGTTCTCCCCCACTAAGCTGCAGTATTTCTGGATCTGTTTCACAAGATACGTACTGATTGATCATGTCTGCGATCTGAGTGAAACTAAGGTGATCTCCAAATGGTGCCTCAGCAAAGCATACGTTACATTTCAGATTGCATTGCCCAGTGATCTCAATGATCCCAATACAGGTATGCTGTTTGTGACTAGGGCATATTCCACAATCATTGGGACATCCCTCCGTTACTTCACTGGTCCATTTGAAAGGCTTAGCACCAGGACGGTCGTATTTTTCTGCCCAGCTCCAATAATCAGCATCCGATGATGCAAGTGTTCTTGAGGTGCCATGATTTGGACATGTCTTCTCAAGATACACTCGATTGCCATTTATGACCTCGACTATCTCTACAAGTTGTCCACATTCAGGGCATATCCCAGCCATATTGAAGGACCTCAGTTCTTGCGCGTACTACATCTATTCTGAGGGATTCAAATATTTGTAGGTATATGCGGAGTACCGTTGCCTGAAACTTATACAAACTTGGACATCGCATTCCATGTTTGATGTTCGGTTCCTGATTCATCGAGGCTGCATCACAGGTACATGACCTTTGACGTCTAACGCCCTCTCCAACAGGCGTTTTCAGTCTCCGTGCAACTCGCGGCGACTGCAGAGTCAGTTCATGGACTTGGTTCTTGCCCTAGACCAACTTTACACCCTACTGTCCTATCTGAATCATATAAACACCGACAATAAATTGTACAAGTCTCTTGCAGCTGTTGCATACCCTCTAGACGGAGATATCTGCGGTTTCTTCTTTTCTTATTGCTTCCTCATCCAGTCGAGATAGATGACAATGAAGGTTAGAACACCAAGGACAATCTTGAGTGTGTTTAGAAAGTTACCAAATTCAGGTACACCACCCATCAAGAGTGGGAAGAATGGAACCATGCCCATAATGAAAAGGATTAGTCCGAGTGTCAACAACCACATCTTGCTATTAACTTTAGACATATCACTCTCAAGAAATGCCACAAAGATGAGAATCAATGCAACAATCATCTTAACTACACTGAATGGGATTGGTGGAATCAGTGCCATGATCTCAGGCACAAAAGCGATAGCTCCGAAGATTATCAGAGTTAATGCGCTTATCCATAGCCATAGACGAGACTCTACTAGTTTCATGAAATCCCCATGTAACGATAGTTAATCATTGATATATAACTCTTGTCAGAACACCAAATCGGAATTTCAAATTGGCCCACCGTTCGCTATATATTGGAGTACAATCCAGGCCAGAGTACTATCACAATCGGTGAGAGAATATGGCAACTGATGAACAGATGTTAGAAGAGCTAAAAGAGATCAAACGTCTCTTAACCCCTCCGGAACCTAAACCGCCTCCAGAGGGATTCATCAATGAATTTACAGACTTCCTGTCCAAGTACAAAGTTCTTGGATTGGCTGTGGCTTTCATTCTTGGTATCTATTTGGGTGCGCTTGTGCAAGCGATGGTCGGAGACCTGATAATGCCGCTAATTACAATCTTCATCCCAGACATAGCATGGCAGGAACTAGCATGGGGTCCTTTCCTATATGGCCATTTCATTGGTGAACTGATCACCTTCATCATCATCGCATTCGTTGTCTTTGTGCTGGTGAAGTTCGCATCAAAGATTGGAATTGAGTAACAAAATCTTGCTCTCATCCATCTTTATGATTCGGAGATGGGTGAGACAATTCCTTTTTGAATCCGATGAGCACAATTCATAGAGGGAGCAAACAAGATGACAAAGCGATACAAAATCACAGCTAAGATTTCCGAGCTCCGCGATGAGCCTTCGGGAAACCCCTGCAGCCTCTACCAGCTTGGTACTGAGTTCGATCTATCTAAACCTGAAGAACGGGCAAAGATCTGTAGATGGGCGTACAACTCACTGCTGCCTTTCATCGCAGTACTGGAGTT
>CAJHYO010000176.1_pt1 | contig 20460 bp, 17 predicted proteins | sample 9198741 | NCBI WGS metagenome assembly CAJHYO01 (sample SAMEA7708364, study PRJEB35096) | sediment metagenome | biome: marine neritic benthic zone biome [ENVO:01000025]; feature: sediment [ENVO:00002007]; material: shallow marine sediment [ENVO:03000034] sea grass bed [ENVO_01000059] ... | reverse complement strand
CAAGCACTATATGGGACTCCCGAAGGGGCATATTGTGACTACTGTGGACAATGGAATACCCCACGAGCATTTCTCAATAGGACAAGGTGGAATGGCAACTCTGATGGTTGAAACGCGCGCTCCAATCCTGAATATCTTGGACATGATCTGGGTGAACGCTCATCCTATGGAGAGTTCCACTCAGCGAGGGCCATGGAGCAGGTATACAGATGCAAGTTTTACAGACATAATTGGAGCAAGTCAAGATCCTGTGGCTTTGGATTATTGGGCGTCCAAAAACGTACTGTGTGCCACTTCGGAGTATCTGAATTATTCTACGTATTCGTCTCTGGACCCAGATTATGCACCTTTGAGTGACCAATACTACGGCCCTGAACCGATGGACGAATCTTTTCACAACTATCTCGAGAGATCGATGAATGTATTGACCGATGCCGGGTACGCTACTACGATGGACCAGACCAAGATGAATGTGTATGTGGCGCAGCTAGTCGGAACAATAATAACCGACCCAACCACCACACCGACTGGGCCGCCGGGAGGCGGGATTGATATCCCACTCACACTCGCAGTGATTCTTCCAGTATCCGCAGCCATCATTGTGCTTGCCGCTGTCATGGTCAGAAGAAGAAATACATAGATTTCGCACTACTTCACGCTAAGAACGCTAGCCAGACGAAACTCGCTATCCACATTGTCCTCTGTGCGATACCCTTCCTAGAAGGCTCAGCTTTGCCATAATACATCGCAGTCAGTGAAACAAGAATCAGAAAGAGATAATGTGGTGCAGCTGACATTAAGGACTCGGTAATAAGAGCCTTCAGCAGTATTGCTAGTGTGAAGAATACGCCCCCAGTCTGCGCGCAGAACGAGTGGATTCTGTCATCTCTTTTAGAGTAATCCTCTGTTCGGATAAATGGTCTAGTGCAGAAAATCCCTGATAGGGATACTAATGCTGCATAGATAATGAGTGGAAAATCAGTGAACCAGTCCACTTGAAACTGAAGCATTTGTGCAACACTACCTATTCCGAGGAGAAGGCCGAATCCAATAAGCCCAAGTTGCATCAGCCACTTCTGATCATAGCCTTGAGCGGCTAGATCACTTATCGTGTTTGATTTCCAATGATACTCGTTTGGTGTGATAAGATGCGCAAAAACGGCAATAACAGCTATATAGAATACTGAAATGATGGTGTAGAACTGAAGGTAGATGTCAAGCATATTCAGTATCACACTCAGTTCTGTTAACGTTGAAAGGGTCAGCGTCATGCCTTATAGTTTCTCTCGAGTCCTATTCGCATTTGGTTTCGTAAGAAGATCTAATTGTGTAGAATCTTCTTTCCAGCGTTGAAATGAACAACTATATTGTCGCAACACTATGTACTTCTATTACTTCAAGGTGATTGAAATGGCTGACGAACTGTCCTTCAGGGTTCTGTTCATTGTCCTTTACATTCTCTTCATCATTCCAAGAGGATACTATAGGTTTGTCAAACCAAGACGTGTGGATGCTGAGAGGGAAACAGAACGAGCTCCTTTTGGAGTAGTCCAAGCAGCCCTAACTCTTGTTATTCTTGGCATTCTAGCATCATCATTACTATACCTAGTTGGCCTCCCATGGATGGACTTGTTTCAAGTCCCGGAGTATCCTATCTGGCTGCGTTTCGTTGGAATGCTTCTTGCACTGGTCATGACACCGCTACTTGCTTGGATTCATCATGAGCTTGATAGACAATACTCAGCAGTTCTAGAGATTAAGAGGGATCATCAGCTGATCACAACTGGTCCATATGAGAGAGTGCGTCATCCAATGTACACAGTTTTGACTCTATTCACTATCGGAATATCCTTAGTCACAGCAAATCTGTTGGTCATTCTCTTTGGATTATTGCTCATGATTGGATTTCCATTTTGGGTTCGCATTGAGGAAAAAAAGATGATTGAAACGTTTGGTGATGAGTATATTGAGTACATGAAACGCACAGGTCGTTTCTTCCCTCGATTTCGTCAATCCAAGGACCTATCGCAGTGAATATCGGTGGTCACAGCAGTCGTCGCCTTCCATCAGGGTCTTGGTTCTGGTGAAAACAATCCGGGGATTATATCCGGCGACAATATGTTCATCCTCATTGCAATGGAATTGCACACCATAGTCCACTCTACCAATAGCTCTATAGGAATCAGCCATCGGACATTTCGTGCAATGGATTTGAACGCCATCCTCAGTCTTCTCGATGGTGAACTCTCCCTCTGTCCAAGGTTCCCATTGAGTTCGCATCAGGTCGTCTATTGTAGTCCCCTCACGCGCAGAGATACTACGCCAATACTGACAAGCCGCATTGGCAATCAGCTCATCTACTATCTTCTGATATTTGGTGCCAAAGTCCTCTTCCCACTTGTCTAAGAGATCTCTGAGTCGTTCTGTATCGTTGTAGCTGCCCCGTATTTCCTGTAGTCGAGCCCATAGAAGCTTCTGAGTGACATCCACACTACTACTCATGGTGTCAGAAAAAGCCCTACCATAAAAATAAGTCTAATCGAACTCCTCCAAAATGGGCTTCATAATCTTCTGGATTCGCACCTTGGTCGTGTTGAATTTGAATCGCTCTGCATCAGAGAGTGGTTGTTTCGGCGGCCCCATTTGAAATCCTCTCATCTCCATTGCAACCTTGAATCCCAAAGGAAATGCAACTGAGAACATCGCACGGATGGCTAGGAGGATTGAATATTGTAGTTCTAGGGCCTGAGTGTATTCACCGGCCTTCCAAGCGTTATAGATGCCCAGCATCTTCTCCGGAAGTATCCCCGCTGTTCCGGTCATACAACCCTTGCCCCCGACCATGAGAGTCGGAAAGAGTGTTTCCTCTCTCCCAGCAAGGATGTTTAGGTCCTCTCCAATAATCCGGATTTTGTCCATGAAGTGCATGAAATCGACCATACTTCCACTGCTGTCCTTCATCGCAACTACATTCTCACGTCTGGCAAGGCGTTTTACTATGTCATAGTTGAGGGGCTGGGTGAAAAGCGGGATATTGTAGAGAATGATTGGGATATCAACAGCATCAGAGATGGTCTCATAGTACTTCTCGATGTTTTCTTGGGACAGCTGGAAGAAGTAAGGTGGTGCTACAACAACGCCGTCGCATCCAATGTCCCTGGCCTTCTGAGCCAGATGAATTGATTCTGCTGGATGACTGCTGCCAACACCTGGCGTGATACGAACTCTTCCTTTGTTCTGATCCGCAATGACTTCCATCATTCGAATCTTCTCATCCGTGGACATATGGATGAATTCCCCAACCGAGCTTATTGGGAAAAGGCCATGCACTCCGGAATCAACCAGAAAGTCAACAATCTTCCTCAGCTCTTCCTCGTTGAGAGACCCATCTTCCTTGAATGGTGTGAGCATCGCCACAAAAACGCCTTCAGGTTTGAACATGATGAAACCTCATCTCTGTGCAATCACGGATTAGCAGTACTGCAGGTTATTTGAAAGTAGCTTATTCCTTGATGTCCAGTTCTTCCATCTTCTCCTCTGTAGGGACACCATCCGAATCCCAACCCCGAACTGAATAGTATTCCTCCATCAGTTGTTCTAGCTCGACCACGCGACCCTTGCTCAGGCCCTCATCAAGGGTCTCTTCGAAGAACCTCTTTGGTAAAGTGTCAAGCTCCTTTGTCAGACCTTCTCTGATGTTGAAGAGTCTCACGAGATTGTTGACGCGCTCTCCTATCTTCATCAGCTCGTGGGATGATGCGAAGGTCTCTATTCCAGTGACTTCATGGAGGAAAGCTGTGATTTGCTTCAGATTCAGAGCAAATGTAGCAAAGAGACACATTCCAATAGAGTTGATCAGACAGAATAGGTCCTGCTGTGTCTTCACCAATTCAGGCTTAAGCTCTACCGCCATTATATCCAATCGGTCTTCAGTGGCGAGTAGCTCGTCACCAATGGGCCATGAACGGAGATGGCACCCTCCACGGTCGCTGGTCGCATAAGCCAAAGCCATACCTGTAGAACCCCTCGGGTCATAGGCTGGAAGCTCCAGTCCCTTGACATGCATTGCAAAGCTTTCACTACCTTCAAGCTTCTCTGTGATTCGTCTTACTCCCTCACCCCATAGCTCTCCCGGACCTTCTCTCTTTCCTATCAGATGAATAGCTTGGATGATTGACTCATGATTACCAAAGCTCAGAGAGAACCCAATGTCTGATTCAGAGAGTATACCTTTCTCAACACATTCCATCAGGAAAGCAATGACACCACCTGTGGAGATGCCATCTAGACCATAGTAGTCACACAGATACTCAGCCTGGACTATTGACCCCAAGTCCGCATTTTCGCAGTTGGCTCCAAACGCCCAGACATTCTCGTATTCGGGCCCCTCAGTATGGCTACCTTTGTATCTCCCATCCTTTACTTCAGCAATCTTACTGCAGTAGATAGGGCAGCCAAAACAAGCCTTGTTTCGGACATAGAGATCTACGATGGTGTCTTCGTTGACATGGTCAAATCCCTCAAACTTCGCCCTCTGGAAGTTCCGCACTGGATGTATCCCTACCTCTTCCATCAAAGACAGGATCACGTTAGTACCATATTTCTGCCGCCCCCCACCTGTGTCGGGATGGATTGCCAGTTCATTGAAAGCCTCACGACAAGTCTTCATGAATCGTGAGGAATCTTGGACTGAGATTGTCTTTGTACCTTTCACTGCAACTGCTTTGAGGTTCTTCGACCCCATGACTGCGCCAGCTCCGCCTCGTCCTAGCGCTCGATATTCCGAAATTATCGCTGAAAATCTCACTCCCTTTTCTCCAGCTGGTCCAATGCAGGTGACCCGAAATTCCTTCCCAAGTCGTTCCTTAACCAGCCTGTGAGTGCTTATGACATCCATTCCCCACATGTCGAGAACAGGTCTTATTTCAAAGGAATTGTCTTCTATAACAAGCATGACAGGTTGCTCTGCTTTCCCTCTGAGAATTATTCCGTCATAGCCAGCTTGCTTCAGTTCAGGCCCGAAGAATCCCCCGCAATTAGCATCCAGCCAGAGACCTGTCGCAGGACTCTTCGTGCATACCTCGAATCTTCCACTTGCTGGTGCGAAAGTCCCTGTCAGCGGTCCAGTAGCAAATACTAAGATGTTCTCAGGCGAGAGAGGATCGCATCCGGGAGGCAATTGGTCATACAGAATCTTCGCCCCAAATCCCTTGCCGCCCATATAGCCCTTAACTAACCCCGGATTCAGCTCCAGTTCAGTGACAGTATTGTTGCTGAGATCAACATCCAGCAGCTTCCCGATGTAGCCATGCCAATCCGTCAATCTCATTTCCTCCTTTCCAAGGCTTTGGTGGGGCACCAAGTCACACACTGAAAATCGCCCTCACAGGTTTCGCATATCAGAGGCAGATTGGTGTGCGGGTCCATTGTGATTCCGTTGACCGGGCAGGCCTCCACACAGCTCCCACATGAACTGCACCGGTCTTTGTCTAACAAAATCCAGTCTTCCCAAGCAAGAGCGTCCTCAGGACAGGCTTCCACACATTCGCGGCCTTCGCAGGCCAGACATACAGTGATCAACGGTGCTTTTGGCCAGTCCGCTTCCACAACTATACGGGAGCGTTTGATGTTGTATTCATCGAAATGCGCCCATGAACAGATGCTCATGCAGATTCGACACTCTGTACACAAGGAACTGTTGATCTCAATCATCGTATTGCCACTATTCAGGCTCTCAGTCTTAAATTGCTATTCATATTGCGTTCAGCTCTGATGCCCTTTTCAATAAATAATGCACTCAAGGAATGTTATGCCAGCAACATAGAATGGAAGACTCATTTGCTCCTATTCGAAGCCCAAGTCATTAGAGGTGTTATCAACTCTCTAAGATCTGTGCCTTCCTCTGTTAAGGAATACTCGACTCGTGGAGGAATCTCAGCAAAAGCCTGCCTGTTTAAAATCCCCTCCCCCTCTAGCTCCTTTAGCCGTTCAGCTAGGACTGTCGGACTGATACCTGAACACATCCCTTGGATCTCACTATATCTGAGACTTCCATGATTACCTATCAAGGTCACTATCTGAAGGGTCCATTTCCTGCTTATTGTGTGGATTACTCCCTCTAATGGACAGAGGCATACACCATCGACTGATTTGTCGCTACATTCAGATCCTTTTTCGGATTGCACTTTCTAGCTCCCTCTTTTAGTAGTCACTACTATACTACGGACTTCGTAGTTTAAATACTTCGTTTCTAATAGTATTGTCTGGAATTGATTCGATTTCAATAGTAATCAACTTGAAAGAGATGAAATATCATGTGCGAAGAATGTCTTGATGAAGAAAAGAAAAAGGATTGCAAATCTCACGAAGAAAGAAAGAGGCCTAACCCAAAGCGAGAAGAGAGTTAGTCTGATTTCTCAACTATCGTGTCCTTCAAGCATGCGGAAGGACGCGTCTTTCTTTTCCTTCGAATACGGTTTCATGGTTCTTGTAGGCCAACTCGGGTTCTTGCCTTCTTCTGGAGATCCTCGGATACTTCCAGAGGGAATGGAAAATTGTCTGACCGCTCCAAGCCTTCAATGACAATGGAAGCAAAACGACCTAATTCGCCTAGGTCTCTTGGCCTTAGAAGAGAAGGGGCATCAATTGCACTGTGACTCACCTTTTCGGTCGTGGTTCCATAGGCTGCGAAGTGTATAGTTGGTATTCCATTAGCAGCAAAGACAATGTTATCACCACCAGTTGTTGAAGTCTTTCTGCATCTTGCGGGATAAGGGTTAGACTTGGCAATCTCTGTGATCCAACCAATCATGTCATCATGCCCAGCTGAAAGTGCTAACAGGACACCTGGTAATGCACCTATGCTGTCGAAGTTTATGCACAGCGAAATATCTTCAAGAGATTGTTCTGCTACGTACCTCTTTGAGCCTTTCATCTCAAGCTCTTCACCTCCAAAAGAAACAAACTGATAGCTGAAGTTGGGCTTTGTTTTCGCAAGACCACGTGCTATCTCAAGCATGATTGCAACGCCTGCGGCATTATCGGTAGCCCCAGGAGTGAAAATATGGGCATCATGATGAGCACATAACAGGATTGTGTGTTGTTTTTCTCCCTGAATCTTCGCAGCAATATTGTGCATTATTCCATCTTCTGGATTACCCTCAACTTGCATCTTCATCTTGGAACCAAACATGTGATTGTGGAGATCAGCTGCTTTCTTTGCAGAAATAACCATTGATGGGGCTTGTGAAAATAGGGAAGAAAGGCGCTCGTATGTGTAAGTCCTTGGAGCTTCGTTTCTCTCAATGTCCAAGAAAATGACCCCTGCTGGCGATAGCGAATACAGCTGCTTCCATGCCTCTAGAACACTCTCACCAAACTGCAGACTGACCAGTGCGAAGACCAGCTTGTTCTCAACTTTGTCTTGAGAGAGATTTGAAACAAGCTCATGAGGACCGATGTAGATACTCTCTGCAATGAGTCCCTCTGGAATAGTGGAAGCGCTCATCCAGCATGGTACGCCATCAACTATAACGCGATCATCAGGTAGACCGACTCGTGCCTTTTTTGCATCATAGAATTGGCAGTCGTACTCATAGTGTTGAATATTGGAGAGCCCGGAGTCCTTGAACCATCTTTCGATGAATGATGCGGCATCAGCCTCAGCCTTGGAGCCCATAACTCTAGGATTAATATTGCAGAGTCTTGTGAGTGTCTGATATGCTCGGTCCTGGTCGAATAAGATGTCTAGTGACATGAGAGAATCCACCACGAATAGAAGACTAACATATTCTGTGATTCTTAGCTTCTAAAGATTGTGCCAATCCAATTAGTATCGCCGATTGATGAGATAGTCTTGCCAGCACTACAAATAGTACAAATTCTACTCAGAAGGATACTCTAAAAGGGATTTGAGCGTTCAATGTAATGAGGTGGTCGAATGGGTTCGGAGGATCTCCAGGGCTCAGGCTTTTGGAAGATGAAACTCGTATTTCGATTGGTCATGCTGGCTGGCCTCATCATCATCTGGTGGGGTTTCGGCGAGCTGGTAGCTGATTACATCATCTGGGCAGGCATCGAGTGGGTCCGGGTGTCTAGCGTGGGCTCCATCGTCATTGGGTTTGGCATAGTCATCTCCAGTGCGATTATAGACAAGATGGTTGACAGGCTCTACCACATGTATGTTGATACGTCAAAAAAACCGGAAGGGGACGAATAGTCCCCAGGATTGGCAAGCTGCCGAGTAGGTTTCTTGCCATCTTAGGCATGTTGATAGTCATCTTCATCACAGTTGGGGGATTGCTCTTTGTGCCCCTTTACTCTGGGACGTACTCTGCGGCTCCAGCCCTGTTAATGTCAGGTAGAGATCCAACAGGTGTCTATGGTTTTGTCTATCAAGAACCATTTAACGAAACCACTGGAGAATGGACTTCTGCTTCGGGAGTTAATGTCCGCATCTTTGCGACTGACGAGCTCGTCAGTGAGATTGTTGTGACTGATAGTGAAGGAAGATTCAGGGGACAGCGTACATATAGACCAGGACAGGTCGTGACCCTGACGATTGAAGGACAACGATTCCGTGCATTCATACCCTATTTTGCGAGAGGATCTGTAAATCTTGGAGATTTCTACTTAGAAAGTGGATCATGAAGTGGATATCAGATTCATGCCTAGAGAATTTGGATGCTGGATACTACCCACATCATGAGAATAACAAGTGCTCCTGCTGCAACTGTCTTTAGTCCATAGATGACAACATTGGTCTTAGATACTCTCCCAAGAAACACTCCGAGAGCAAATAGAACAACAAGACCCACGGAGATTGAGATGTAGAAAGACACCTCTATCGGAAGGGTAGTAAAGAGAGGGAGGAATAGAGGCACAACAGTTGAGAGAGCAGCCATTGAAGGGGACAGTCCGTTGATCAAGGAAACTACAATCGTTGTCGTTCTTGCCGCTCTAGAGATACCACTATCCTTGAGATCAGTGAGAAGTGAATGCTCGAGTTCCTTAATCTGACGCTCTCTCTCAGCTGTTTCAGTGAGGTATGATGATGTTATGCCTGATACAAACATAGCAAAGCTCATTCCTAGAATAGCAAGCAAGGTTGTCTGGTAGACGAATGCAGGATTCTGATAAGCAAGAGTAATTACACTACCCATGAGAATACCAATGACTGGGAGAACTCCATCAAAGGCATTCATTGCAATATAGCGCCGGGCTATCTCTGCTCCATGGGCGACCCTTAGTTGGATTCGAATTCTGTCAAGAAAACTACATTCTTCGTTGAGTCCCATAGGGCCGCATTCTTCTTCCTTAGTTAACAATAGTTAGCCTCAATCTGTTTACGTACTTAGCAATATAACTTCTACGTTAGGATAGTTTATGAAAAAATAGAGGTATGAGAGGCCCTTTCGGGCACTCTCTTGAACTGAATTATAGTCGTTCCTTGATCAGGGTTTCAACGACTGTCGGGTCCGCCAGCGTGGTGGTGTCACCGATGTCGTCAATCCTTCCTGCTGCGATCCTCTTGAGAATCCTGCGCATGATCTTGCCGGAACGGGTCTTTGGTAATGCATCAGCGAACTGGATCTTCTCAGGAGATGCGATTGGGCCAATGTCTGAACGAACGTGGTTTCTGAGCTCGAGCTTCAATTCATCGGTCTTCTCAACACCAACCTTCAGAGTAGCGAAGACATAGATGCTTTCCCCTTTGATCTCATGCGGGAACCCGACTACGGCGCACTCTGCGACTGCAGGATGCTTGACAAGAGCGCTCTCGATTTCAGCAGTGCCGAGTCTGTGGCCGGATACCTTGAGCACGTCATCGATTCGACCCATGACAAAGTAGTAGCCATCTTCATTGAAACGACCACCGTCTCCGGTCATATAGATAGGATTACCTGTGTCTGGGTCTTTATACTGTGAGAAGTAGGTGTTCTTGAATCTCTCATGGTCTCCGTATACAGTCCTCATCAGACCAGGCCATGGTTCTCGGATACAGATGTAACCTCCTTCGTTTGGACCAACAGGCAGTCCTCCCTCGTCAACGATAATGGGTTTCACACCAAAGAAGGGATGAGTGGTGCTGCCTGGAATAGTCTCTGTAGCACCGGGCAAAGGTGTAAATATCACACCGCCGGTCTCTGTTTGCCAATATGTATCCACGATGGGGCAGTTTTCCTTGCCTACAATTTCATGGTACCATATCCATGCTTTGGTTCCAATAGGTTCTCCTACAGTTCCAAGCAAATTTAGAGAGGACATGTCATACTTCTGGACAGGTTCTTCTCCGAAACGCATTATGGCTCTAATGGCAGTGGGTGCTGTATAGAATTGGTTTACCTTCCATTTTTCAACTTCCAGCCAGAACCTCTCCATGTTCTCTACTGCACTCGCGGGAGTACCCTCGAACATCATTGTGGTGGATCCAGCGGATAGAGGACCATAGACAATGTAGGAGTGACCAGTAATCCAACCGATGTCAGCGGTGCACCAGTAGATATCGCCAGGGTGCCAGTCAAAGATGTCGAGAAACGTCTTCGTTACATATGTCATGTATCCACCTGTAGTGTGCAGGACACCTTTTGGCTTCCCAGTAGAACCGGATGTATAGAGAATGAATAGCGGGTCTTCTGCGTTTAGCCACTCAGCCTCACACTTGTCATCGACCTTGGCATACTCATCATGATACCAGATATCCCGGCCTTCAGTCCAGGGAGTATCCTCGCCACCCATTCTCTGGACTACAAGCACCTTCTCAACAACGGATATGTCTTCCAGCGCCTTGTCAGCATTCTTCTTCTGGGGCACAATCTTGCCGTTCCTGTAGTAGGCATCGGCTGTGATGAGGAGCTTGCTCTGACAGTCTTCAATTCTGTCCTTCAGGGAGTCTGCAGTGAACCCACCAAAGACTATACTGTGAACAGCTCCAACCCTTGCGCATGCCAGCATGATGATGGCTAGCTCAGCAATCATTGGCATGTAGATGGTGATCGTGTCACCCTTCGTCACACCGAGATTTTTCAGGACATTGGATGCCTTGTTGACCTCGCTCAGAAGCTCGGAATAGGTGTAAGTCTTGGACTCATCGAGGGGGTCGCCCTGCCAAATGAGTGCCACCTGGTCACCATTTCCAGCATCAACATGCTTGTCCAAACAATTGTAAGCCATGTTTGTTACGCCATCCTTGAACCAGGAAAATCGAATTTCGTCGATGTCCTCCCACTCAAAGCCCTTCGTCGGAGGGGTCTTCCAATATATGAGCTCATTAGCTATCTTGAGCCAGAACTCGTCGGGATTCTTGATAGACTCCTTCCAGAGCTTCATCCTCTCGTCGTGGCTCTTGATATAGGCCTTCTCGACGAAGCTCTTCGGGGGCGCGAATCTCCGCTCCTCTTGGCTCGTGACAGTGATCTTCTTCTCTTCAGCCATGGAATAATCACCATAAGCAACGTTGCTTTGATTGTCCGCGCCTAGTCACACCCTTATGAAGATTTGCCAATAGTGGCAAGTTTTGGTGGATTTTGGCAGAATGTCGAATCATGAAAACAAAGTGGGGAGTAATGCAGCAAAAAGAAACTGAGAGAGGTCAAAGACGTGTGTCCTTGACCTCAATTCGTATTGTTTGTGTCATTGTGAGGGCTTGCGCATGAACTTCAGAACAAGTGTGAAGACCACAGCAATGATTGCAAGGACACCAGTGACAACAAAAGCCATGAAATATGACCCAGTTGCGTCAACAATCGGACCAGCAACAAATGCACCGGTTATGCCTGCAATACCATAGGCAGTAAACATCACACCGTAGTTCTTACCAACATTCTTGGATCCCCAGAAGTCAGCTGTTGCTGATGGAAACAGTGCGAAGTTGCCACCAAAGCAGAAGCCTATGAGGGATGCTATGAGCATGACTGCAACCCAGTCAACTGCTAGTGTAGTGATGTATGCGAATGCAAACATGCCAACAGCCAGAACTAGGAACATTGTGATCATAGTGTTGGCTCGTCCAAGTCTGTCTGAAACTGCGCCCCAGACAATCCTTCCGGCTGCATTCAGTAGGCTCATGACACCAACAATGACAGCTGCGAATGCTGCGCCGCCCACTGGATCAACCTCAACAGCTGCACTCTTCACATTTCCGAGTGTCATGAGGCCAGCGGTGGCTGCAAAGACGAACATGAGCCATAGTAACCAGAAGCTCGCTGTTCTGATCATCTCACCCGGCATGATATCTAGACCCTTTCCATCAGCTGTGGTTGTAGGAGGAGTGTAACCCGCAGGAAGCCAGCCTTCTGGAGGGTTTGTGAGGACCTGTGCCCCAAGAACCACCAAAACCAGATAGGTGACACCTAGAATCAAGAACGGTGTTCCGACCTGTAGAGTTGTGGGCACATTGAACATGCCAAGCAAGAATTCTTCAACATAACCAAAGACAAGTGCGCCGCCTCCAAATCCGGCGACAGCAATACCAGTGATTGTCCCCTTCTTATCTGGGAACCACTTCACCAATGCTGCAATTGGACATACATAGGCAAAGCCAATTCCGGCGCCACCAATAATTCCGTAGGTGATGATAAGCCAGATTGTTCCAATCATCTCGTTGCCAGCTGCTACTATATCCACCATGAAAGCCAGAATATAGCCGATACCTAGAAGGACACCGCCAACAGTGGCGACCTTTCGTGGACCAATCCGATCCTGCCATCTTCCTGCAAATATCATGAACAACGCAAAAGAAGCAAGACCAGCTGCAAATGGTAGCTGAGTGAAGAACGCAGACCACGTATATGCGCCGCCTCTAAGGGCTGTTTGGAAGAAGGACCAGGCGTAGATTGAGCCTAGACATAATTGAACTATGATTGCACCGAAAATCACAAGATTCCGGTTTCCAACCTTTTCTTCAGACATGAGATAATTCACCTGAATGATTGTCGAGTCTTGTGCCGTCGCGCGAGGTTTCTAACTGATAAGGTTTCTTACGTGACGGTTGCAGCCTGAGCTTGTCGGTTTGCAAACGCCTATATGTAAACCAAATTGGCTTCGACTTGTTGAACAGAGGGATTGCAATGCCTGGAGTCAGATGGGACGAGAAGTACAAGAAGAAAATACTTCCAGCCAAGGATGCCATCAAGAAGATCAAGAGAGGGACTCGTATCTTCTTAGGAACTGGATGTGGAGTGCCGTATCATTTAGTACAGGAGCTGGCAAACAACGCAGACCAGATGTCCGATAATGAGATAGTCCATCTGCTCACTCTCGGTGATACTCCTTCTGCAGACCCGAAATTCCAATCGCAATTCAGACATAACACGTTCTTTGTTTCAGAAAACATCCGAAACGCGGTTTCAGAGGGCCGAGCTGACTACTCACCAATAATGCTCTCTGACATCCCTCGTCTATTCAGGACCAAGAGAATGCCTCTTGATGTAGCAATGATACAGATCAGTCTGCCTGACGAACATGGATTTAGCTCCATGGGAATCTCTGTTGATATCACTAAGTCTGCTGCAGAGAGTGCTGACTTGGTGATTGCTCAAGTAAATGACAAAATGCCTGTCACTCATGGTGACTCATTTATTGACATCAGGGATATCGATTATCTGGTGCCATTTAATGAGCCTCTGAGAGAATTCGAGGCGCATGAAGGGGATGAAACAATTGACCTGATTGGTTCCTATGTTGCACGACTCATTGAGAACGAATCTACTCTTGAGCTAGGAATCGGTGCTTTACCGCAGGCTGTCTGCAACAATCTGCATGAGACAGGTGTCAGAGACCTAGGAATCCACACCGAGATGTTTAGTGATAGTCTGATTCCTCTGATAGAGGAAGGAGTTGTTACTAACAAGAGAAAGAGCATTCACAAAGGAAAGGTAATTGCGAGTTTTGCCATGGGAACTAAGAAACTCTATGAGTACATTGACAACAACCCGATGTTTCACTTCCATGACACAGCATATGTCAATGACCCTTATGTCATAGGCCAGAACAAGAAGATGATAGCTATCAATTCGGCGTTGGAGATAGACCTAACAGGTCAAGTGTGCGCCGACTCTATAGGCCCCAAGTTCTACAGCGGAATAGGAGGACAGGTGGATTTCATCCGGGGTGCATCAAGGTCTCCCGGAGGAAAAGCTATCATTTGCATGCAGTCCACTGCCATGAACGGGAAAGTGTCGCGGATCGTGCCTCGACTCAGTGAGGGAGCAGGAGTTGTCACCACCAGAGGTGATGTTGATGTGGTAATCACTGAGTTTGGTCTAGCGATACTCCATGGGAAAACTATCAGAGAGAGAGTTCTAGCCTTAATCGCAGTCGCTCATCCTGACTTCAGAAATGACCTACTTGAAGCAGCTAAGAAAATGCATTATGTCTTTGAGGACCAAGTACCTTTTGCCAAGTCAACCTACTTCCCTAGCGAGTTCGAAGTTCATGAGCATTTCAAGACCGCAGAAGGTCCCTTCACTATCCATTTCAGATTGACCAGACCTGATGACTCGGACCGAATCAAAGGTCTCTTCTATGGTCTTTCCGAGGAGAGCATCTACTTCAGATTCTTGACACCTCTCAGGAGCCTACCAAGACGCACACTTCAGGACTTTTACGATGTTGATGCAGACCGAGACATTTCCATTGTTGCGGTCATTCACCCAGATGGTTCTGATGAGTCTGACAGGATAGTTGGAGCAGGAAGATATCTGCTGAACAGAAATACAAACGAGGCTGAGTTTGCTCTACTTGTGAGAGATGAGTACCAGGGAATCGGGATAGGTAGCTTCATGATGAACCACCTGATGCGAATAGCTAAGAGCAAGGGAGTGGAAACATTCATCGCTTTTGTACACCCAAAGAATCTGCCAATGATCAGATTCCTGAACAAGAGTGGAAAGATTGTCGAGAGTCACCTCAGTATCCAAGATGATGAGTACATCTTCAAGCTGAAACTGTAGCATTGGGTTCCAAAGTGTATATTTTGGTTAGGTGGTTGGAAATCTCTATATGGCGTGATAGGCCTTGAATTCAGCAGTCCAGAGGAGAATTTGATGGCCCAAGAGGAATGGACCACCCGATACAAGGACAAGATCCTGACTGCAAAGGAAGCTATCAAGAAGGTCAAGAGAGGCACCCGTATATTCCTCGGGACTGGCTGCGGGGTGCCGTTCCACCTTATGCAGGAGCTGGCTGAAAATGCGCACAAAATGGCGGACAATGAAATAATCCATATGATTACACTTGGCGACACACCCTCTGCGGACCCACACTTCCAGGAGCACTTCCGACACAACAGCTTCTTTGTGTCGGACAATATTCGTTCAGCTGTGTATGAGGGAAGGGCAGATTATACACCAACACATTTGTCTGACATTCCGATGTTCTTCAGTACAAAAAGGATACCCTTGGATGTTGCATTGATTCAAGTCAGTCCTCCTGATGAACATGGGTACTGTTCTCTGGGAATCTCTGTGGATATCACTAAGTCAGCAGCTGAACATGCCGACCTAGTGATTGCACAGATCAACGACCATATGCCTGTCACTCATGGAGACTCATTCTTTCACCTGCGTGACATCGATTATCTAGTATGCCATAATGAACCAATCAGAGAGTATCAATCAGAAGAACCAGATGAGAAGAGTGATCTCATTGGCAGTTATGTTGCTAGGCTGATTGAAAATGAGTCAACTATTGAGCTAGGAGTCGGCAAACTGCAGAGGGCTGTGGTCAAGCATCTGATGGAGTCAGATGTCAAAGACCTGGGGATTCATACTGAGAGATTTGGAAACGGCGTCATTGACCTAATAGAAAGCGGAATAGTGACTAACAAGAAGAAGAGCATAAACAGGGGCAAGGTCACTACGAGCTTTGCGATGGGTACACAGAAACTCTATGACTATGTTGACAACAACCCGATGTTCGAGTTCCGCGACACCTCGTATGTCAATAATCCATCCATAATTGCCCAGAATCACAAGATGGTAGCGATCAATTCGGCTTTGGAGGTGGACCTCACAGGACAGGTGTGTTCTGACTCTATTGGTCACAGATTCTATAGTGGAATAGGGGGTCAGGTGGACTTCATCCGAGGTGCATCCATGTCTCCAAATGGAAAAGCAATCATCTGTATGTCATCCACTGCATTGGAAGGGTCTGTTTCGAGGATTGTACCACGCCTCAGTGAGGGGGCTGGTGTGGTTACAACGCGGGGAGATGTTGAGGTCGTCATAACTGAGTACGGTCAGGCAACCCTCAGAGGAAGAACAATCCGTGAACGTGTGCTTTCTCTGATTGCGATTGCACATCCCCAGTTCCGAAATGAGCTGCTCGAAGCTGCTAAGGAGATGAGGTATGTCTTTAGCGATCAGATACCGTTTCAGGTCAAAGGCACCTATTTCCCTCTCGAGTATGAGGCGCATGAGATGTTTGATGGGCCCGATGGCGAAGTCGATGTTCGTTTTCGATTGATCAGACCTGATGATTCTGATAGGATTAAGGAGCTGTTCTATGGTCTGAGTGAGGAGTCAATCTTCTTCAGGTTCCTCACGCCCCTAGAGAGCCTTCAAAGACAGACATTGCAGGACTTCTACAATGTAGACCAGTCCAGAGACATCAGTATAGTGGCAACCATCTGTTGTGACGAGGAAGGTACCACTGAAAAGATAATTGGTGCAGGACGGTATCTCCTTGACTGGCATAAGAATGAGGCAGAGTTTGCCATCCTCATTCATGATGATTACCAGAAGAAAGGAATAGGCACCTATTTACTCAAGCACCTAATGCGGATTGCCAAGAGCAAGGGAGTGAAGGTCTTCCTGGCCTATGTACATCCAAAGAATCAGCCTATGATCAGATTTCTACAGAAGTTTGGGCTATCTATGGTCCTAGAATCATACCCCAATATCCAAGAGAATGAATATGTCTTCAAATTGATACTCTAGAGTTTCACGAAAGATCACTAAGAGTGATTCTTGTCACTGGACCGGATTCAAGATTCATTGGTCTAAGGCCCTTGTGAATGCTTTCTATCCAACCATCAATCTCATCCATGTCCCTCAGACCCTCCATCTTAGCCACAGCTTGACCTTTCTTGAATGCTATCACAAGGGGCACGCCAACTACATCAAAGGCTTCAGCTGCATCCTCTACATTGTCAATATTGATTTTGGCAAAGTACACCTTGGACTTGTAGTCATTCGCGAGCTCATCCAATATGGGAGCGAGCTGTTTGCAGTAGGGGCATGTGGAAGTATAGAACTCGATGATTGCTGTGGACGGCTTTCTAAGTTCTTCCATGAAGTTGCTGTCAGATATCTCATTAAGAGTGCCATTTGCTAATGATTCATCGGATTTCTTCTCAATTGCATCCTCAAGACGCTTTGATAATGCTTCAAAACCACTCTTGCCTTGATCTTCTCCTGACATGTTTGAGCCTCGGTCACCTAGCTTTCTCGGGCAAGCACATGAGTCTTTAGCAATGGGAAGAACTAGCACACTCAGAAAGCGCTAATACCCCCTTTCGTTTAGAGAAACATTGTGGAGAGATGTACCTATGAAAGAGATTCTCCTGAAAACAGGAACAGTGATTGTCGGTGACGGGACAACCGCAAGGGATGTGTCCATTCTTATTCAAGAAGGCAAGATAGCTAAGATTGGTTCGAATGTAGCCACAGGTTCTGGAGTTGATGTCTTAGACTTCTCTGATCGTGTCATCATGCCAGGGATTATCGATACGCATGTCCATGTTTGTCATGATGGAACTAATCCGGATCCATCAGAGATTAAGAAACGCTCTGATGAGTTTCTGGCTATTCGTGGGGCTAAATTCGCGGAGCAATTGTTGAATGCCGGGGTCACAACAGCAGGAGATGCTGCAGGACGGAGCGAAGTACCATTTGCAGTCAAGAATGCGATTAAAGATGGCTATGCGAAAGGACCACGATTGCTAGTCTGTGGAAGAATGATTACAATTTCTGCCGGAAGAGGGTCATATGGCGGAAGTAACGAGGCCAATGGTCCAGATGATGTGAGAAGAGCGACGAGGGAAGAGCTCGGAAGAGGTGCTGATTTCATTAAACTAGCAGCTACTGGCGCTATTTCTGCGGAAGGGCAGGATAGCTTCACCACTCAGTTCAATCAGGATGAACTCCAAGCAGCAACAGAGGAGGCGCATAAGCTAGGAAAGAAGACCCATGCTCATGCATATGGTGAGCCTGGTGGAGTGAACACGGTGCTGTCTGGAGTAGATGTCATTGTTCATGGTCATCCAATGACCGAGAAGACCATTGAACTGGCCAAGAAACACAGTACTCAATTCATGCCAACACTCACAACCTACTATGAATCACTCCAGCATCATGACGAGGGGCAACTTCCTGATTACATGGTCCGCAAGGAGAAGGAACTCTTTCCACTCATTGAAAAAGGGTTCAGGAATTCAGTAAAGTCTGGACTTGAGATTGTACTGGGAACTGATTCGGGTATGCCTTACACCCCGTTTGGTCCTTCCTCTATGGAAGAGATGGAACTCATGGTTCGTCTTGGCGGCATGAGTGAGATGGATGCAATAGTTGCTGGGACAAAGAATGCAGCTAAGTCGCTCAGCATAGACAAATATGTTGGGACCATCGAAGTTGGCAAGTCTGCCGATCTGCTTGTACTAGAGAGCGGATTAGATCCGCTGAAAGACCTTGGACGGCTACAGAGTCCTGAGTCAGTGGAGCTAGTGATTCTTGAAGGTAGAACTGTAATCCAACATTGAAACTCACATGTAGCTATGCCGGATTTGACCAGGTCGTCCATCTACGTGGATGGTTTCTAGAAATGCAGTGATGAAATCGTTTGGAAACTCATGACCATCAGCCAGAATCATCTCTCTGAGATGTTTCACAACAGCACCTACCTTCTCAACGGATGGCGTGTCCAAAGCATCACAGAATAGTGTGTAGGTATCATCTGTCATTCCTAGTTTCTTTGCATGAGGCGTCCACCACTTCAGAGGAGGTGTCCATGATTTCTTTATAGTGAACCATAGGTTGACAGAGGCGACTATTGAGCGATAGAGATTCAGCTTTGAATCATGAATGAATCCTCGATCATCGTCAACTCTCCCAGCTCCATAAGATCCCACAGCTAGAGCAAACTTGTTCTTTAAGCGGTCAACATGTTCTTCCTCTGGGTATCTAGCTAGTTTCTGCCTCCACTCCTCGAGCTTGCCAGAGGGATCATAGATTACAACACCCTCAGCATACGGTGAATGGTCGATATCCAAGGGTGAATCAAGCTGCTGCTTAAACCATGCATCTGAGATAGGGGAGAAGTCAATGACCAATCTTTTCGGTTCAACAGACTCGTCAAATTCGAGCCAGATTGTGTCCTTCACTTCTAGGCTGTTATAGTGGTCATCTGTTACGTAGATCAGTGCATCCCAGTCTGTCTTAGGAGCACCAAATCCAGTTGCCCGACTACCCCACAGCATGAACCCTAGAACATGGGGCTCTTTGATAAGCCCTTCAAACCTCTCTCGTGCAATAGGATCGTCTATCTCTTCAATGCTTCTTGGAATATCGATGCTTTTCTCTGCCAATGGGTGACACCTTCGTTGAATGGTTTTGATTAGCAATTAAAGACTGTTTGTCGACGCCGTATCATTGTTCTCTATCTGGCGCTGGTCTTGATGGCGGAAGATGGCCTGAAGATGTCTGAGCTATAACTGTTTTTAGTCCTGTGTCTTCAAGAAGTTGCTTGGTTTGACGCATCTCTCTACTGCGTGGTCGAGAGATGTCATTCCGTCGGAACTCAGGACGATAGTCAAGAACGGTGACTTGGATTCGATCATCGATGGCGACAATACTAGTCCCCCAAGTGTGGAGCTCTTCATTCATTGACTCTGGTGACTCATAGAATGCAGGATTGAACGGCAGTCCGACTCCTATGAATAGACTCTCTGGATAGTAGTTGTCAGCTATGTGTTTCACTGCATTCCATTCTGTGGACAGGTATGTTTCTGCAATTGATGAGTCAGTGATTCCTGTGATGATCTGAAATGTATCTACAGATACAGACTTGACATCAGGACCAATATCAGTGACTCCAGCTTCAACTAAAGCATTGATGTAATCCGGCGTAAGAATAGTTGCGTTGGTATCAAGATGTAGACGATAGTCACTTGGACTGTTTTCTCTGAGCCAGGAGAAGAAGCTAAGTAGCCAAGGACGATTCAGTGTGGCTTCGCCCCCTGAGATAGCCAGGCGTTTGACGTTCACTCGGCGCGCGAGGCCTAGGAGTCGACTCGCAGCATGTTGCGGAGTGACTGCCCGTGCTGCACTGTTGTATGTGACTGAGAAGTTTTGACAGGTGCGACAGCGGAGGTTGCATCCTGAAGCAAAACATGCAGCCTCTGAATAAGCCCCATAATGCCCATAAAGCTGCTTTGCTGTCCATGGAGTTCCCACACCACCGACT
>CAJHYO010000034.1_pt1 | contig 21389 bp, 24 predicted proteins | sample 9198741 | NCBI WGS metagenome assembly CAJHYO01 (sample SAMEA7708364, study PRJEB35096) | sediment metagenome | biome: marine neritic benthic zone biome [ENVO:01000025]; feature: sediment [ENVO:00002007]; material: shallow marine sediment [ENVO:03000034] sea grass bed [ENVO_01000059] ... | reverse complement strand
GCTCTACTTGGACATGACTCCAGTCCGAAAGGAAGGATCAATCTCCACACGCATGGAGACCATGAGAATCTATGTTGGTGACATGCCTGTGATGCTTCGTAGCGAGAAATGTCTCCTACATGGCATGTCAACTGAAGAGCTGATCAAGCATGGCGAGGACCCAAAGGATCCTGGTGGATATTTCATCATCAACGGTTCTGAGCGAGTACTAGTCACTCAGGAGGATTTGGCGCCTAATAGAATCCTCATAGAGGAGGCAAGTAAGAGCTCAAGCTTTACTCACATCGGAAAGGTGTTTTCTACTTCCCGTGGGTTCCGTGCACCAGTCACTATCGAGAGAAAGCGCAGCGGCGAGCTCCGAGTCTCATTCCCCTCTGTACCAGGAAAGATTCCCCTAGCTATACTTCTGAAGGCTCTGGGTTTAGAGTCTGACAGAGAGATTGTTGATGTCATATCGGATGATGACGAGATTCGAAATGAGCTCATTGTCACAATTGAACAGTCTGCGCCCATCAACGCTGCCCGAGAAGAGGAAGACTCCTCTACCAGGGATAATGCCCTAGATTTCATTGGCAAACGGGTTGCAGTTGGTCAGACAAAAGAATACAGGCTTGCTCGTGCAGAGAAAGTCCTCGACAGGTACCTATTACCCCACATCGGAACTGAGGACACTCATCGTCTCCAGAAGGCCTACTACCTCGGTCAGATGGTAGAGAGGCTTCTAGAGCTCGTGCTCATAAAGAGACAGCAAGATGACAAGGACCATTACGCCAACAAGCGGCTGAAGCTCTCAGGTGACCTTTTGATGTCACTATTCAGGGTGGCACTCTACTCCCTGACTCGTGACATAAAGTACCAGCTAGAGCGAACAGCAGTCCGTGGTAGGAAGCCTAACATTCGCACTGCAGTCAGAGCAGACGTCATCACCCAGAGACTCAAACATGCCCTTGCAACAGGTAACTGGGTTGGCGGTAAGGCTGGTGTATCACAACTACTTGATCGAACTAACTACATTTCATCATTATCACATCTACGAAGAGTGGTTTCTCCACTTTCACGTTCACAGCCTCACTTCGAGGCACGAGACCTTCACTCCACACACTGGGGTAAGATCTGTCCTAACGAAACTCCGGAAGGCCCCAACTGTGGGCTAGTCAAGAACATCGCAATGATGGCCTACATCTCTGTAGGCACAGAAGAAACATCCATTGAGAAGGCCATGATCAAGGGTGAAGTCCAAGGAATCGAGAAACTCCGAGGAAAGAGAGGCACAAAGGCTGCCGATGTCTTCCTCAATGGCCGACTTGTGGGAGTGCATCCTGCACCCCAGGTCCTAGTCAAGACGCTCAGACAGAAGCGTCGGGCTGGAGAGATAGACGCTGAAACTAACATAGCATACTATGAAGGCACCCACGAAGTACAGGCCAACTGTGATGCAGGTCGTGTCAGACGTCCTCTGATAGTCGTAGAGAACGGCAAGAGCAGACTCACAGACGAGCATCTCAGAATGGTCATGGATGGCGAATGGGGCTTCATGGACCTCATGAGGAACGGAATAGTAGAGTTCCTCGATGCTGAGGAGGAAGAAAACACCCTCATTGCCATGTATCCTCATGAGATTGGACCCAACACTACGCACATGGAGATCGAGCCTGCAACAATACTTGGTATCTCTGCAGCACTGATTCCATTCCCAGAGAGGAACCAGTCACCACGTAACGTGTATATGGCTGGCATGGCCAAGCAGTCAGTTGGTGTCCCCGCATCAAACTTCAGGTATCGTGCAGATACCCGTTCACACTTCTTCCACTATCCTCAGATTCCACTGGTAAAGACCAGAGCAATGGACTCGATTGGCTACGAGGAGCGACCTGCTATTCAGAACTTTGTGGTCGCAATCCTATCTTTTGAGGGTTATAACATTGAAGACGCTCTCATCATGAACAAGGCCTCAATCGAGCGTGGACTTGGAAGGAGCACCTTTACACGAGTCTATGAGAGCGAAGAGCGCAAATACCCCGGTGGACAGGAGGACAGGTTCGAGATCCCTGACCGTAGCGTCAGAGGTTATAGGGCCTCAGAGTCCTACCGCAATCTCGGCGAGGATGGAGTCATCGAAACCGAGGTAGAGGTACAGGGCGGTGACGTTCTCATTGGCAGGACCTCCCCACCACGGTTCCTCGAAGAGTACTCAGAGTTCGACATTGCATCTCCCAACCGCCGAGAGACCTCAGTGGCTGTACGTCACGGAGAGTCCGGTGTTGTGGACAGCGTCATCCTGACCGAAACCATCGATGGTAACCGCTTGGTGAAGGTCAAGGTCCGAGACCTGCGAGTACCAGAACTTGGCGACAAGTACGCCTCTCGTCACGGTCAGAAAGGAGTCATAGGTTACATTGTCCCACAGGAGGACGTTCCATTCACCGAAGATGGAGTCGTTCCTGATCTTCTCATCAACCCCCACGCCATCCCAAGCCGGATGACCATTGGCCAAATCTTAGAGATGATCGCTGGAAAGGCTGCTTGCATGGATGGATACCAACAGGACGCTACGCCTTTCAGTGGTGTATCCGAACAGGAGCTTTACGACCTGCTCCAAGAACACGGTCTCCAGCATACTGGCAGAGAGGTCATGTACTCCGGTATTACCGGTGAAAAACTCAAGGTTGACATATTCATTGGCGTAATTGCCTATCAGAAACTGCATCACATGGTGGCAGACAAGATTCACGCACGCGCACGAGGTCCAGTACAGATACTGACCCGACAGCCCACCGAGGGTAGGGCCCGAGAGGGTGGTCTACGTTTCGGAGAAATGGAGCGTGACGTGCTCATTGGCCACGGTGCAGCTATTCTGCTCAAGGGTAGACTCCTAGACGAGTCTGACAAGAGCAACATGCTGGTCTGCGAGGAGTGTGGACTCATTGGAGTCTACGACCGGAACAAAGACCAGTACTACTGTCCAATATGCGGCGCTAACGCGAAGATCAGTAGCGTTGTGGTATCGTACGCATTCAAGCTTCTCATACAAGAGATGATGTCACTCGGTCTGGCTGCCAGGCTACGATTGAAGGAGATGATCTAATGATTAGCGGACTTACAACTAAGAGAATCGACTCGATCGAGTTCGGGCTCCTCAGCCCTGAAGACATCCGAAAGATGTCAGTAGCCCAGATTGTCGTTGCAGACACGTACGACGAGGACGGCTACCCAATCGAATCAGGTATCATGGACCCCCGACTCGGAGTCATCGACCCTGGTCAGCGCTGCAGAACCTGCGGGAATCGTGTTGGAAACTGTCCTGGGCACTTTGGGCACATCGAACTAGCCCGACCCATTATGCACGCTGGCTATGCAAAGGTCATCCACAAGGTCCTACGTTCAATCTGCAGGGAGTGCAATAGAATCCTGCTGAACGAGGATGAAATCGACTACTACAACAAGCTGTTCAAGAGATACCCTGAGATCGGTCAGAAGACCGCCAACCTCTCAAAGGACATCCTGAAGAGAGCGGCAAAGGCCAAGTCCTGTCCACACTGCAGTGAGGAACAATTGAAACTGAAGCTCGAGAAACCAACCTCAATCTATGAAGTCGGTGAGGCTGGTTCGGTCCGACTTACTCCTATCGACATCAGGTCACGGCTGGAGAATGTTTCAGACGAGGACTATGCCCTGTTGGGTATAAACGCTGAGGCTGCAAGGCTTGAGTGGGCCATTCTGACAGTGCTTCCAGTCCCACCGGTCACTGTACGACCATCCATAACATTGGAGTCTGGAGTACGTTCAGAGGACGACCTCTCACACAAGTCTATAGACATCATCAGAATCAATCAGAGGCTTAGAGAGAACCTTGACGCAGGAGCTCCCCAGCTCATCGTAGAGGACCTTTGGGAGCTACTTCAATATCATTGCACGACATACTTTGACAATGGAGTTTCTGGCATTCCCCCAGCACGACATAGATCAGGTCGTGCTCTTAGGACGCTAGCCCAGAGGTTGAAGGGCAAGGAGGGGCGGTTCAGGTCCAACCTCTCGGGTAAGCGTGTCGACTTTTCTGCTCGTACTGTCATCTCTCCAGACCCGAACCTCAGTATGAACGAAGTTGGTGTGCCGGAGCAGGTGGCACGAATTCTTACCATTCCACAGAGAGTGACAACCTGGAACCTCGAAGAGATGAAGGAGCTTGTACTCCGAGGTCCAGACAGGCATCCTGGTTGCAACTACCTCATCCGAACTGACGGACGGAGGGTAGATCTCCGCTTCGTCAAGGATAGGTCTATCATCTCTGAGACCATCGAGCCAGGCTTCATTGTGGAGCGACATCTCGACTCAGGTGACATCGTGCTGTTCAACCGACAGCCATCACTCCACAGAATGTCAATCATGGCTCACGAGGTACGTGTTATGCCATACCGAACCTTCAGACTGAGTCTGTACGTCTGTCCACCCTACAACGCAGACTTTGACGGTGACGAGATGAACCTCCACGTACCACAGTCAGAGGAGGCTCGGGCAGAGGCTCGAGTACTGATGAGAGTACAGGAACAGATTCTGTCACCCAGATATGGCGGTCCCATCATTGGTGCCCTCCAAGATTACATCTCAGCAGCATTCCTGCTCACCCGCAAATCAAGCCTGTATACAGAGAACCAGGTGAACCAACTGCTGGCCACTGGTCAGTTTACTGGTCAATTGCCACCCCCAGCCATTCTGGCACCTGTCAAACTCTGGACTGGCAAACAGATTTTCAGCATGTTCATTCCCGAAGGAATCAATATCTCATTCAAGGCGAACGTATGCAGAAAGTGCAGCACGTGTCAACTCGAGGACTGTCCCTATGACTCATACGTAGTCGTTAGGAACGGTGAGCTCATCTTTGGAGTTGTGGACGAGAAGGCATTCGGTGCAGGTGAACCAGACTCATTGTTCCACCGGATAATCAAGGAGAAGGGTTCCACAACAGCTCGGAAATTCATGGACTCTGTTGGACGACTCCTAGTTCGTCTGATAACTGACAGAGGATTCACCATGGGACTCAACGACGTGACACTCCCCAGAGAGGCATCACAAAGAATCAAGATTATCCTAGAAGAAGCTGACCACAAGGTGAACCAGCTCATTGAAACCTACAAGCGTGGAGAACTAGACCCCAACCCAGGCCAGACACTCTTGGAAACTCTTGAGCAACGAATCATGGCTACTCTGGCAGAGGCACGAGACTCTGCAGGTGCAGTTGCAGGAGAACATCTTGGTCTCGAGAACGCAGCAGTAATCATGGCTCAGACCGGAGCCCGAGGTTCTAGACTTAACCTGTCACAGATGGCAGCTGTAGTCGGTCAGCAGGCCGTTCGAGGTGAGCGAATCAGCAGAGGTTACATCGGTCGTACCCTTCCACACTTCGAGAGGGGTGACTTGGGGGCCAGAGCGAGAGGTTTTGTGACCTCGAGTTACAAGAGCGGTCTGGACCCAATAGAATACTGGTTCCACGCAGCAGGTGGCCGTGAGGGGCTTGTGGACACAGCAGTGCGAACCTCCACTTCAGGTTACATGCAGCGGAGGCTCATGACAGCTCTACAGGACCTAAAGGTCGAGTCTGATGGAACTGTTAGGACTGCACCAGGCCGTATTGTACAGTTCCGCTTCGGCGATGATGGTGTAGATCCAAGCAAATCTGACCATGGACGGTCGGTGAACATAGACATTGCAATCGAGAAGGTTCTTGGGAAGGCGAGGGCTAAGTAAGGAGGCGAAGACAGATGTCAAAAGAAAAGAAGAAGACAACCACGAAAAAGAGTGCTAAGACCTCCAAGACTACTGCAAAGAAGCCAGCAGCTAAGAAGAAACCTGCAGCCAAGAAGACCACTGCAAAGAAGCCAGCAGCCAAGAAGAAGCCTAAGCCGAAACCAAAGGCAAAGACGACCACTGATGCAATCGAGAAGCACATGGTGAAGCGTTTTGCTAAGATGCGTGAAGAGCGCAGACTTCCTCCAAAGGTCCTGTTGGAGCTAGAGGCCAAGATTAGAGAGCAGGAAGTCACGAAGAAAGAATTCGAAGATATATGTGACAACGTGATTGCTTCATACGAGATGTCATTGGTAGAGCCCGGCGAAGCAGTTGGTACAGTGGCAGCTCAAAGTATCGGTGAACCAGGAACCCAGATGACTCTTAGAACCTTCCACTATGCAGGAGTTGCAGAGCTAAGCGTTACTCAGGGTCTCCCACGACTCATCGAGATTGTAGATGCTCGTAATAACCCAAGCACACCTACAATGAAGATACACTTGAACACTGATATTGCTGGAGACCGCAATGAAGCACGAAGGATTGCACGTGACATTGAGATGGTCATTGTTGAGAGCGTGGCAAGCAACGTGTCAATCGACCTTCTACGACAAGCAATTGACATCAGGTTTGACCCTGAGCTTATGGAAGACAAGGGTCTCACAGTCGAACATGTTGCCGAAGCTATACAAGCCAAGATCAAGACCAAAGGCGAAGTTGAAGCTGGTGATGGAGTAATATTCGTCTATCCTGCGAGTGATACACTTGCAGACCTTCAAAGACTCAGTGAGAAGATTCGAGAGGTACGTGTAAAGGGTATCAACGATGTCACCCACGTGGTCATTCGGAAGGAGTCTGATGGCTATGTCCTCTACACAGAAGGGTCCAATCTTCAAGACGCTCTCGAGATAAATGGGATTAATCCTCACAAGGTCTACACAAACAACCTCAAGGAAATCAACCATGTACTTGGTATAGAAGCCACACGGAATGCTATCATCCAAGAGGCAATGAGCGTGCTAAACGAGCAAGGAATGGATGTAGATGTCCGGCATATCATCCTAGTAGCTGATATGATGACTGCAGACGGAGCAATTCGCCAGATTGGCAGGCATGGAATCTCTGGTTCTAAAAATAGTGCTTTAGCACGAGCAGCTTTCGAGGTGACAATAAAACACTTACTTGGGGCTGGAATTGCTGGAACTAAAGACCCTCTCAGAGGCATCACGGAGAACGTGATTCTTGGTCAGTTGATACCTCTTGGTACCGGAGCAATAGACCTTCTGATGAGCCCACAGCCAGTCACTGGCAAGAAACGATAGACACCTCCATGACGGAAACGTTAAAACAGAACTCAAGTAGACGCAGAACCACAACGAGGTCATGACAATTGAGCCTAAATCAGCCAATCGAAAGCGCAGTGAGCACCGGTGAATGTCGAATCGGTGCAAAGTCGTCCATAGACGCTCTCAAGACTTCCGAGGCAAAGGTAGTTGTTGTTGCAGCTAATTGCCCACGAAACGAATACGACGATATCGAGAGATTTGCCACACTCTCCGGCATAAAGGTCCTGAAATTCGAGGGAACATCGTGGGATTTAGGTGAGGTAGTGGGTAAGCCCTTTATGGTATCTGCCATAGCAGTGATTAAACCCGGTGATTCAAAGATTCTGAAAATGGCATGAGGCGGTTCATTTGGTCAAGCTCTCTATGGAGGACATGTCGCTCATTGCTACATTTGAGCGGATAACAGGAGCCTCTGCAGTAGATGTCGTTCGAGATGACGATGGGGAACGCATTATTTTTGTTGTAAGAGAAAGACAGCTGGGAAAGGCTATTGGTCGTGGCGGCGCCAATGTAAAGGCCGCAGCGGACGCCTTTGGCAGGACCATCGATGTTGTGGAAATCGCAACCTCTGCTGAGGAGTTTGTCAAGAGTGCCTTGGCCCCTGCTCGAGTGGAGGAAGTCAAGATCATTGTCCACAGAGATGGCAACAGGGTCGCTTCCGTCACAGTAAAGTCTGAGGATCGCGGGATTGCCATTGGTCGAGATGGGCGCAATGTTGCCCGTGCACGTATCTTAGCTAGACGTCACTTTGATCTCACTAACGTGGTCATAGCCTAGAAGACCGAAGCGGCAGTGAACTGCCTTCTTATTAGTATTCCAGAGGACGTCTTCTAGGAGAGTCCGTAAATGATTATGAAAGACGAATGGCTAATTCCGTTAGGCGGCATATGTCTTGCAATCGCTCTAATTATCGACCATTTTCTCCCAGAGAACGAAGTGCTATCATTCTTGATGGGTGTCCTCATTGGACTATCAATCACCCTAAATCTGGTAGGACTATACAGGTCTAGAAATTGATCAAGACTATATAGAACTGCATTGTCAACCGTCTGAGCCACTAAAACGGCACTTTCAGCCGGTTGCATTTGACAATGCTTTTAAGGAAACTCTAGTCCGAAGCCGTGGCCACCAACAGTGAACACCATACATGGTGGACCCATCATCATCAAAGAGGAATATTACCTTGTCACGAGGAAAGAGCCCCCTGGGCGAGTTCGCAGCGAGACCCCTCGTTAGAAAGCGAAAGAAATTCCGCTGGAAGAAACCGTCCTACAAGAGGAGAGTACTCAAGCTCAGGCGAAAAACTGACCCACTAGAGGGCGCTCCACAGGCAAGTGGTATTGTCCTTGAAAAAGTAGGCATTGAGAGCAAGCAGCCTAACTCTGCCATCAGAAAGGCTGTGCGAATTCAGCTCTCCAAGAACGGTAAGCAGATTACAGCATTCATTCCTGGTGATGGTGGCCTCAAGTACATCGATGAGCACGATCTGGTGCTAGTCGAAGGTATTGGTGGTGCAATGGGTGGCGCGATGGGTGATCTTCCTGGTGTACGCTGGAAGGTCGTCAAAGTCAATGGTGTTGCCCTAGAGAGTCTCATCTATGGCAAGAAAGAGAAACCGATTCGTTAGGTGGTCATGATGGCTGAAGAAGAGAAGACTGAGGTTGTTGAGGAGGCTCCCCCAGAGCCCGAGCCACATGTCGCACCAGATCTATTGCTTTTTGGTAAGTGGGACTCAACGGATGTCGAGATCAAGGATGTTGGCCTTGCACGATATATATCTCTAAAGCCTGTACTGATTCCCCATACCGCAGGTAGGCATGCTCACAAGAGATTCCACAAGAGCAATGTTCCAATTGTAGAGCGTTTTGTCAACAAGCTCCTCAACGCTGGCAGAAGAAAGGACAAGAAGACCCGTACTGGCCGAAATGCCGGGAAGAAGCTCAATGTTATTCATACACTGAAACGTGTCTTTGAGGTAATCGACTACAGGACTGGACTGAATCCCATACAGGTCCTTGTGACTGCTATCGAGAACTCAGCCCCCTCAGAGGAGACCACTCGTATCTCCTACGGTGGAATGGCCTATCCAAGGTCTGTTGATGTTTCCCCCCAGCGAAGAATCGATCTGGCTCTCAGATATTTGTCTGTAGGCGCAACTCGCTCGGCACATAAGAATGCCAAGTCATTTGAGGAATGCTTAGTAGACGAGCTTCTTCTGGCTTACAAAGGCGATCCAGGAAGCTTTGCAGTTGCCAGGAAGGAAGAGCGTGAGAGAGTCGCACGTTCCGCACGATAGACTACAGTCCTGCATTTTCAATTTCTATCTACCAGTGATGATGCCATTTTCTATCAGAAAGTGATATAGTCAGGCTTCTGAAGCTCCATTAATGTCAGACATAGAGGAATTGAACATGTCCAAACAGACCTATGCATGGTTGGCAGTTCTCATTATCACTGTGCTATGGTCCTCTTCTCTGATTCTTGCCAAAATCGTGTTTGTAGAGCTGACTCCTATCACCTTCGTGGCACTTCGATACACGTTAGCATGTCCCATTCTCATTCCTATGGCACTCTTCGCGAAACGACGTCAGGACTCGCTTAGCAATCCGCGTAAGCATTGGAAACTTCTCGTCGTAGCGGGATTAATGGGTCCCTTCTTGTCCCAAGTGATGCAATACATAGGTCTGAATCTGACCACTGCCAGTGATGCAGTTTTGTTGCTCAATTTCACTCCGGTCTTTGCGGTAGTCCTTGCAGCAGCTGTAATAGATGAACGAATCACAGACGCTAAGCTCCTTGGGTTAGCCATGGCAACTCTTGGTGCAATCATGATAGTGTTCAATCCTGCACCCGTAGACCCCGCCATTAACCCTACAAGATTGATAGGTGACATCATACTCATTGCCTCCACATTCTTCTTTGCCGTCAATGCGATCATTGGGAAGATTGCAGTGAAGTCTGTGGACTCTGTCAGTGTCACCCTCTATAGTACACTCGCCGCCGTACCATTCCTCTGGGTGTCTGTTGCAGTATTTGAGGATCCATCAGTACTATTTGCACTAAGTCTTCAAGCGTGGGTAATTGTCATGTGGGTTGGGATTGTGAATACTGCAGTTGCTTTCATGCTTTACTACGAGTCAATGAAGTACATTGAGGCCTCTAAGGTCCAGATTGCACTAAATTTGATTGGTGTGTGGGGTGTATTGATGTCCATCCCAATACTTGGTGAAACCATCTCATTACTTCAGATTCTGGGCGGAGCTGTGACCATCATTGGCGTTATAATGGTACAGAGGGATCGAGCCCGGTGAACCTGGAGATGGAACACCGAGCTCATTCATTCGTTTCACCTATTGACTAGGCCAAATCCAAATCCAGATGACCAAATCGCGGTGTTTTCTCTGAAATCACGTGCAGTTCTCTTTTGAGAGCTTGCTCTCCTGTCAAGCGGGAGTGGCATTTTCACTCGAGCACCGTATATCCTCGCATATATTGCATCAATAAGATAGATCTCAGCAAAGACGACAATGATCAATAGTCCCGGATAATACAACACGGGTATCATCAGGACTCCCATTGCGATCAAACCCATCAATGCTTCAAAGTGCCTGCGCGACCCATCAAGTGCAGCAGTAGGTAATGATGTCGACGCGGGAGGCACTCGCATTGGTCCAATCAGTTCGAATTTCGACACCATAAATCACCTCGTAATATGTAATACTATTACATTTAATAAGTATTTCGATTACGTCTTCCAAAGTGAAAAATGAGTCTTGATATGAATTCGAGATTATCTTGGCTTGTATTCCCCACCCCATGCAACCATGTCTTTGACTATGGAGGGGAAATCCCATTTGGGTTCGTAGCCCAACTCCTTCCGAGCCTTTGAGTCATCCACGCAGTAGTCCATTCCGAAGAGTTTCACCCGAAACGTTGTCAACAGTGGGCTATTCTTTCGATTGAATGCCTTGTACAAGCTCTCGGCAGTCTTTCCAATTCCCCACGCTAACCTGTAGGGCATTTTTCTGAAGTTCTTTGAAACTCCAATCTCATCTGCGAGAGCCTCAATGAAGGTCCTCATCTCAGTCACAAAAGATGTGACATTATACGCATTCCCTTGAGCTTTATCGAATCTCTCAGCTGCGAGGATCAACAAGCTCGCTACATCCTCACCATGTACAAAGCTCTGACGGTTACTGCCATCTCCAAAGTATACCCATGTTCCGGACTTCAAAGCGTTGATCAACTGAGGTCCTGTGTACATATCACCATGACCCACGACCGATGGTGGTCTGACAGCTGCGGCTTTAATCCCATACTCTCTGCTATATTTCCATACCAAGTCCTCTGCAGCTAGTTTGGACTCCTGATAGGCTTGATATGGTTTCCTTGGAGATTCTTCATCCATTTCCTCACCGCAGAATCCATAGAGAGCAGTGGATGAGGTATAGATGAACCGCTCTACGTCCTTCTTCCTAGCAGCCTCCAAGACATTTCTTGTACCTCCCACATTTATTGGCCATTGTCGGGGCTTTGCACCCCAGTCTGACATTCGTGCAGCGTTGTGGAAGAGCCACTCAGTGTCTTCCGAAATCCCCTCAAAGAGACTATCAGGGTCTGTGATGTCTCCTATCACTGTAGACACAGGAAGTCCGTCAATCAGGTCCAGACTTGATGTCTTGCGTACAAGAGCATTGACGTTGTGTCCCTTTTCGATCAGGAGTCTGACAATATGACTCCCAATGAATCCGGTGGCTCCGGTTACAAAGCATTTAACCATGAAATCGCCTTGTCAAGAAACAATCTACATAGACTTCAAGCTTTCTGGAAGCCAATTCTAGTAAAACTATCCGCGGATTAGCCGATGTAGTTATCACTCGTACTTTCATCCATTAGGTGAGTAGAATGAAGATCACAAAAGTGACCAAGAAACATGAGAGTGAGATCACAAAGACCTTGACTGCAAAGAAAGGAGAATCACTTGAGGGCACAGAGAAAGAAACAAAGTGGGATGGATGGCTTTGGTGTAGAACCAAGTCCGAGGTTGACGGATGGGTACCTAAGTCCTATCTGAAACCAATGTCAGAACCAGGGCAATACATGTTGCTCCAAGACTACACATCAAGAGAACTAAGAGTTGAACCGGGGGAAGAAGTGATGGTGCTCATTGAAGAGAGTGGTTGGGCTTGGGCAAGGTCACCTTTCGGGGAAGAAGGTTGGGTACCCCTTGAAAATCTAGCGGATGTGAAGACCCAGCCAGAATCAGTGCCTGACCTAACGAAGTGAGGCAATTCTATGATGGACAAGGAAGTTCCCAGATGCAGACAGGACACCTCCGTACTTTGTGATGACAAATGCGTCTATAAGAGAGTCCTAGCAGTGATTGGAAAGAAACACACGCTTGACATACTCAGAGTACTGGGTTACGATAAGACTGTGAGATTCAATGCTTTACAAAATGAGATTCAGGGAAGTCCAAAGACCCTCACAGATCGCCTTAACGAGCTTTGTTCTCTAGGCATAATCAAGCGAGAGGCTTTTGCAGAGATTCCACCCCGTGTGGAATATTCGTTGACTGAAAAGGGACTGGATCTCAATCCTGTCATGGATGCACTGAAAGCTTGGTCATTGAAATGGGCCCCTTTAGGTCAAGAACCGAAGTGATTACGCCGAACAGGCCGCTTAATAGACCACTACTCATTCTTTTTACTCATCTAGGGTCATCGAGATGAGCGAGATGTCCAACGAGGAACACACGGTTGAATACAAGACAATTGAGGACATGCTAATCGCTTCCATCAGATCCCCTCTCTTCAAAAGAGATGAACTGAAGGATAGGTTCAATCACCTCAAAGAGGTCTGTGGTGAGAAGATATCAGGTCCTGGAATGATTGTATACCATTGGGACACAGATGTCAAAGAAGGTCTGGATGTAGAAGCTGCATATCAGGTATCAAAACCTGTAGAGTCTGAGAGTATATCCTCCAGAATCCTTGAGGGGTTCGATGCATTCACAACAGTTCACAAGGGCCCATATGATCAGATTTCACTTGCATTCAGAAGACTGCATGAATATCGCGCTTCTAGGGGGCTAGCTGCTGAACTCAATCCCCGTGAAGTCTATCTTACTGGGCCTTTCGAGGATAATCCTGAAGACAACGTGACAGAACTCCAGACCACTATTCATCCGTGGGAAAGCAGATTCAAGGACCGTGTCAAGAAGGTCTTGGGCGAGGACAAAGGTTCCCGAGTCTTGCAAGGAGCTGAGAAAATAACCCCATTCAGTCCTGCATCTGAGAGGAGCAGCTGGGTCGTATCAGCCATAGAACGACTTGACAAGCTGGCTGATGAAGACCAGAAATGTGCAGTCATATCAAAATGTGCCCATGACAGACCCCTGGAAGACATACAACGGTTCAAGGAGATATTCCACTCTTCGCAGGACATCGACAAGGTCTTGGAGGTCTATGTGGAAGACCTGCCTTGGCTCGAGAAACCATACCGTGAGGGCAGAATCCTGTATACAAGTAAACCCCCTGCCAATCGGGAGGCATACGATGAAGCAGTGACACAGGATGAGATAATCAAAGCAGCTTGTTTCTGTCCAATCGTGAAAGCGGCTTTAGAAGGGATGCCTCGGACTTTCTGTTACTGCGGCGCTGGCTGGGCAGAGCAATTGTGGAGTGAAGTCGTCGGGCAGTCTGTAAAAGTAGACATCGTTGAAACCGTTGTGGACGGTGGAAAGCTGTGTAAGTTTGCAGTCTATCTTCCTGAATCAGCAGTTAAGGCGTAGACTGCTCTCCGTCAGCCATACTCTGTTCACTCTTCTCAAGAATGGGAATCACGTAGGTATGTATACTCCCCGTTACTGGGTCATGTGTGACCCTCTTTAGAACACTGTTCAGCCTTTTCTCTACAGGATCTGTATCAAAAGACCTTGTCAACAGCACTAGGTGCGCTCCTTCGTCCATAATGAAGAGAATGGTCATCATCAATGTATGCGAGAAGTCCAAGTTCTCTATACCAGAAAGAATCTCATCAGCTAAGTCCGTTGCTGCCTTACGAACTATGTCGTCCCCAGGAACACTCCTCCTATCATGAATGATGTATCCCTTAGTCCCAAGATCAAGATGCAGCCCCATGGAACTATGTGTATATGAAGAGCATATAAGCTCCGAAACAAACTGTATGTGTTGTGGAGTTGATTTGTTTGAAATGGGAAAAGCCCTCTGAAGACCTGATGGACTATCTTACAGCCAGGCTAGAGAATGTAAAATACGAGAAGCGCAAGATGTTTGGACAATTCGCATTCTTCTTGAACGGAAATATGTTCACAGGGGTCTTTCAGTCCAAAATATTCCTGCGTTTCCCTCGAGAATCAAAGAAAGAACTCATGGAACTCCATCCCGAAATCTGTCACTTTGAGCCAAGAAAGGGACAGATTATGAAGGAATACGTCACAATACCACCAGAAATGGTCGCAAATGACCAATTTTTGGCTCAGCTTCTAGACTCTTCAATTACCTATGTATCAGGTCTTCCACCTAAGAAGAAGAAGTAAGGATGCTTCGAAAGCATTAAGTTAGAGTACCAAACCGGTCTACAAAATGACCGAGAGAATCTTGATAGGGTATGGATCACGCTACGGGTCGACAGCAGAAATAGCAGAAGCGATGGCCAAGACTGCTCAAGAAAGAGGAATCCAAGTAGATTTAGTCAATCTAAAGAAACAGAAACCTCCTGGACCTCTTGAGGACTATTCTTTAGTTGTGATAGGTAGCGGAATTCAAGCTGGAAGATGGACCAAAGAGCCACTTGAACTAATCAAGAACAACCTAGATGCTTTGTCAAAGACCAAAGTCGCAATCTTTGTAGTATGTGGCTACGCAGCAAGTCCGGACAAATGTGACACTGCCCAAAGCGAATTTCTTGACAAGATAGTTATCGAATATCCTGATCTTGCTCCGATATCTACAGGTCTTTTTCCCGGAGTCTTTGACTTTAGTAAGTACAACTTTGCAGTGAAAGCCTTAGTCAAAAGCATGGTGAAAAAGGAGATGGAACCTGGTCAGGAAGTTCCAGAGAAAATCGATTTTCGCGATTGGGAAATGGTGAACGACTGGATAGCAGGACTAGTTAAATCATAGAGTCAATCAACCAAAGTTTCGGGGGAAAAGATTGTGGAGCGGAAAAATGTCCCAATGATCCTCTTTGGGATTGCTGGCTTATGGATTATCATTTCGATTTTGACTACAATCTATATACCTGACCTACAAAAGCCCAACTGGATGCAAGTAGGTGACATTCTAGCTATTGCTGCTGCCTTAGTCATCGTTATAATCGAATTAGAGTTGCGCATGAGAGCGACGGTGGAAGAGAGCTAGACTGATCCTAATTGTTTCTACGCATTTAGAAAGCATTAAACGAATCCGCACGAATAAGGCATGACAGGTACCACATCAGCAAATGAGGTTCATAAGAAGATGCCCGAAAGGAAGCGTGCACTCGTAGCAGTGCTTGCTGTCTTCCTGCTAGCTGTGGTGGCAGTCGGTGTCTACGTCAACTCCAACTTTGATGGCGAACAAGAAACAGAAACGACCACAACAACTACAACAACGATGACAACAACAACTACCCCGCCCTGTACTACTGGATGACCACCACCGCTGTTCATGGCAATACTTCCCAACCCGTAGTAAGCCGATGAAACAGGGGGTCTAGCAGAAGGCATTGACTTGAGGAATCTAAGCTGAGATCACAATGATGCTGGTCCGTAAAGCAATGCAGTGCCAGCTGAGGTGGGGCAGCACCCCCTATCTCCAGAGATTCCTCGAAAGGGTCGAAAGTGATAAAGAGAACTAGGTCGCTTAGTTATCCGGTCGTTGTGGGAGATGAACCGGAAAGAGATAGCAATACTTGCTTTTGTTGTATGCTTATTTGCAATAACTATATTGATTGATCGTTGGGCTGATCAGTTTCCCACTCTTGGGGATCTTCCATCAGCAATCCACTTTCAGCTTAATGCAGCTTTTTTTGCATTGTTAGCTATCTTTTCTCTAATTAGCCCCTTCACTTTCATATTCCTGGGAAACCGATGGCCGATTTTCAGAAGCATGACACTATCTGTTACAATTGGAGGGTTCATCGCAATGTCTGTCGCTCTATTTGTTCCCATTTTCATCGCAAGCAATCTCTATCCTTCACTAGCAGGTATAATTATCGAAGCCCGTATTCGTGACATAGTCAAATGGTACATTGCATATGTCCAAGTGACACTGTTTTTCTACGTTATAGAATACGCTCCACGACCACAAAGAACCAAGTCTGAATCTATTGACCGATATTACATCATGAATGATACCTAGGAATTAGTTGACACATGTAGGAGTGATTGGAATTGAAAGTTTTCAGGGAGTTTCGAATGATCTCAAAGGTGCTTCTTGGATTCGCAATAGTCTGGTTCATCATACATCTCATATTTCTGATTACAGTCTACGCTTTTGCTGAGCCATTGTGGACTCAAGTTGTTTCTTTCATTGCTAACTTATCTTGGATGGCTGCACTCGGCATAGAGATGAACGATGAGGCCAAGCGCCGAGAAAAGGAAGAACCTCGTCCATTGGATGATACTGTAGAATTTTCATATTGAATACAATCCAAGTGGCTCCCCCTTTCCTTGGTTATATCGAATTGTCGGAATGGTTATGAGCTACATCTGGAGTAATAATCCTGGATGGGGAGTTTCAATGGAAACTAATCGAGTCAGAATATTCACACTATTCATGGTCATCCTGTTTCTATTAGCAATCTTCGATCTCGTCTACATGGAATTCGTGTCTGGTGGTAATCTCCTAGGCCTCTCCTTCTATCTTATTGGGATTAGTCTTTCAATGTCATTTCTCATTGAATTGAGTATCAGCATCACAATCAGTGCAAAAAGATTCACAATCTCATTCAAACAGATACGTTGGTCTAGAATCTTGCTGAATGGACCATTCATGGTCTATGGCTTTCTTTTCGATTTTCAACTGGTAGAGGGTCCTTTCTTCCCCGATATCTTCGACTTGTGGACATGGCTTCTTTTCGTTGTGTATCTCATCTCCTGGGTCATTGGGAATTATGTAGCCCGACATATGTTGTATCCTCAGGGCGATTTCAGACAGGTCTTTTACGACGCGCTATCGGAGAAGAACCAATGAAAGGTTCTCAATATGCATTGATTGCGCCGCCTTGTCGAAACCGTTAAAAGCATCGCCAAGCGTGACACGCTAGCAGGTTCCCCCATTTAGGGGACCCTCTAACATTCAATAAGGAGAATCATACCCTTGTCGAAAGAAAAGGAACATCTGAATCTCGTGGTCATTGGCCACGTAGATCACGGTAAGTCTACAATGACCGGTAGGCTACTGTATGAGACTGGTGCGGTCGATGAGCGGACGTTCCAGCAGCACAAGGAAGAAGCAGAAAAGCTGGGTCGTCCAAGTTGGGCTTGGGCTTTCGCCCTTGACCGTCTGAAAGAGGAGCGTGAGCGAGGTCTAACTATTGACATCGCTTTCTTCAAGTTCCTCACTGACAAATACTATTACACAATTATTGATGCCCCTGGTCACAAGGACTTCATCAAGAACATGATCACAGGCGCATCACAGGCTGACGTAGGTCTACTAGTTGTATCAGCCAAGCGTGGTGAGTTCGAGGCTGGTGTTGGCCCTGGTGGTCAGACAAAGGAGCATGCATACCTAGCCATGACTCTCGGTGTCCCGTCATTGATTATTGCGATCAACAAGTGCGATGACGAGACCGTCAAGTACAGCGAGGACAGGTACAATGAGGTCAAGGAGGAGGTTGAAGGCTTCTTGAAGAGCATCGGTTACAAGACCGATAAGATTCCATTCATCCCGACCTCAGCACTAGATGCTGCAAACCTCAAGGAGAAAACTCCTGACTTTACACCATGGTACGATGGTCCATCCTTGCTTGAAGCGCTTGATATGGTTGAGCTTCCACCGAAGCCCCTCAAGAAGCCCCTGCGCTTGCCAATCAACGATGTCTACTCAATCAAGGGTGTTGGTACTGTCCCAGTCGGTCGTGTCGAAACAGGTGTCATGAAACCTGGCCAAGAGGTCACTTTCATGCCTCCAAACAAGACCGGTGAGGTCAAGTCAATCGAGATGCACCATGAAATGCTCAAACAGGCAATTCCTGGCGATAACGTCGGTTTCAACATCCGAGGTATCGAGAGGAAGGACCTTGGCCGTGGTGACGTTGCTGGACCCACTGATAAGCCACCGACAGTCGCAGAAGAATACACTGGCCAGATCATGGTCATTCAGCACCCGACAGCAATCACTGTGGGTTACACCCCAGTCATTCATGCACACACTGCACAGGTCGCCTGTAGGTTCGATAAGATCCTACAGAAGCTCGACCAGCGCAGCGGTCAGGTCCTCGAAGAGAACCCTGACTTCGTGAAGAAAGGCGAGTCAATGATTGCCACCCTTATACCACTCAAGCCAATGTGCATTGAGACCTACAAGGACTTCCCACAGCTCGGCAGATTCGCAGTGCGTGACATGGGCATGACAGTCGCAGTAGGCGTCGTGACCAAGGTCAAGAAGAAGAAAATGGGCAAGAAAGATGCAAAGAAGGAATCTTAGTAGGAAGAGATTCATCTAATATTACATGAACCGGGCCGCTTGGCCCGTGTTCGTTTCTATTTTTGTTTTCACCAAAGACGAAGAGTTTATCCTATGGCAGTTAGATTTCAAGATGTATTGCCATGCTCGACGATGATTCATACGACTACTACGGTGACCAACAAGAAGAGAGAGTGAGTCCTTCTCGTTGGGTAGTATTCATTCTTCTATTGATTATTGGATCCGGACTTGTGTTTGGATCCATTGTGAGTGCGCCACCAGAGACGTACTTGCTCTACATTATCTTTCTTGTTCCTATGGTTCTGCTATCTCTCTACTGTGCGTATCGCTGGGCACAGGGACGTCCTATTGCACCCACCGATGTTGCTGATGATGACAGAATCCTTGCTCAGATGCGAGCACACGCACTCCCTGCACAGAGAGTCGCAGATCTTGATATGTATCGCTGCCCCGACTGCGAGATGTCATTTGACATCTCAAACGCAACACCTGTGGAAGAGAACGTTGTACTCTGTCCGATTTGTGAAACTAGACTCTTCATAGAATAGTAGAGCTCATTTCTAGTAAAATCATCCGCGGATTAGAGCTAGGGGGCCACACGAACACCGGTTGTTATCCAGTCCCCAGCTTTCTGTTTTGCCTCTGTGATGCATTTCTCATCGACGGCGCCGAACACCTCTTGAGCCAGTCGAATAGGTTCACGATTGGTCTTCTCATCCTGTAGAATTAGCGGCTCCGTAAGCCCGAGAAGAATCGCATCAAGCTCGACAAGATTGCTGCCAAATGCCACGAAGCCCTTTCCTTCTAAGATATTGTATCTCATTGGAGGCATCTGAAGGTCAAAATCGCCCTCATCATGAGGAACAGAAAGCGAACTGAATGCCTCGCAGATTCCATACATGTTGAAGAGAGAGTGGTACACCTTGTTTATGTCAATGAAGCTATCTAGGTATCTTGACTCGTCTAGTCCATGCCACCAAGACCTAGCAGGTTCGGGCAGCATGCCAAACTGATTCTTCAAAGTGAAAGTGGCATACATTTTCATTCTTGCAAGACTGATGAATGTCGATCCACGAAGATCAAAGAGCTTCTTCGGGATGATTTTGTAGACCTCTTCTAATTTGACTGGCTTGAAGCGTGCTTCTGTCAGTTTCTTCACGTCAGCTGGATTCGCTATTTTCCCACTCCATACCTCGTCTGTCACGTTGATGTAGGTGACATCAAACTCGTTCAGTAAGTCCGTGAACCCATTCTCGTCAAGAAATGCCTTGTCTTCCTTCTTTATCTGGTCCCAGTGACCCTCTTTCCTGAACCAGTCCAAGTCCGGATTCTCTATGAGCCACTTCCATCCCTTCCCGTGAGACAACCACTTCCAGTTGACCTCCTTCTCTTCAATCTGAAAACTTGGTCCCCCATCACGGAAGAAACTTGGCGCCCTGGCAATCATATGCGATTCTGTGACAACAATTCGACAGTCGAGGGACTCCAAAATGGTCCTGAAGCTATCGGCTTCGGTGTAAGCCGCCCGCTCACTTGTCACCCAGTTTGGCTTGATGATGACGGTTTCTGACTCAAGTAGGGGGTCTTTCATTATCTGTTTCAGTTCATCTGAGTCATTCACCCGTGCGATTGTAGTCTGTCCGAACCTGTGATGAGGAATAGGCATTTTCTACACCCGGAGCTAGTCACAATTTGTGACTCTATTCTGTGACCCTGAGTTGTGGCTCCGCTATATATACTGATTCTGAGTGGTAATTCTTGTGAAATATCATGGCTCTAGCAACTAACTCCCGAATTTCATCCGTGAAGAAGAACAAGAAGATTGCCAAAGTCCCAAGGACTCAGGCAGTCGCTTACGCTAACATGACCTTTGTGAGGTGAAACGTTACAATGGCACTCGTAAGGATCAAGAAGAACCCCAAGAAGGGGCAAGTAAAGCCTAGGATCTCCACCAAGGCTATCGCTCACGCCTACTTCTCGAGGTAAGTCAAGATGACTACTCCTCTTGCCACCACCGAATCCGCCCAAGGCAACACCTTCAGGAGCATCCTGAGCAACAGGGACTATTCTCGCCTCTGGACTGGACAACTTGTTTCAAATATTGGCACAGCAATCAGTTCGCTGGCTCTTCTGTTCTATGCCTATAGTCTGACTCAGTCAGCATTAGCAATGGCAATCCTAGCAATAGCCCAGACTGCTCCGGTGGTCATCTTTGCAGGTTTTGTCGGTGTCTACATTGACAGATGGAACAGAAAGACGATCATGATCGCGTCTGACATTGCGCGATCCCTCATTATTCTCCTCATTCCACTTGCAGTATACTTCCCAGGAAATGTTCCACCTATCTATTGGGTCTATACTCTGACATTCCTCTATGCAGTCGCAAATGCATGGTTCTTTCCTGCAAGAAGTGCTTCAATACCAAATCTAGTAGAAGCTGACGAACTAGTCGCAGCAAACTCACTCTCCCAGATGACCTTCCAGGTCGTACAACTCACTATTCCACCACTTGGGGGCGTGCTTGTCGCTTTTCTTGCACCAGATTACTTCCTCGCCTTTGCCATAACAGCTTCAACCTTTGCCCTTTCAGCAGTTTCCCTCTGGT
>CAJHYO010000352.1_pt1 | contig 21752 bp, 20 predicted proteins | sample 9198741 | NCBI WGS metagenome assembly CAJHYO01 (sample SAMEA7708364, study PRJEB35096) | sediment metagenome | biome: marine neritic benthic zone biome [ENVO:01000025]; feature: sediment [ENVO:00002007]; material: shallow marine sediment [ENVO:03000034] sea grass bed [ENVO_01000059] ... | reverse complement strand
AGTATTGGGATTGGGTAATCTGATATCATAACCAATTGTTGGTCCAGATGATCCCACTATCTGCTCAATATCTGCAGGGCTGCTTAGAAATCCTAACGGATAGTTGTCAATACCCATTCCCCCTACCGAATACGTGCCCGAACCATCATAGTCTGACCAGATATTTCCCTCACTAATCCCATCGTCCCATTCGTTCCACAATCCAAGATCCGCTGCATTTGCCATCCCGTTGAAGCCTATCATATTACCATAGATCTCGGATTGAAGTGCATAAACTCCGACGTAAACTCCTCGTTCCAAGTTACCGAAGATCTTGTTGTATTGGACTTTAACTCCAGATGTGAAGTCCATGTATATCCCGTCGGTTGAGCTTCCTGAAATAGTGTTGTTGACAATTTCAAGGTAGTTCACTACGTATAGGCGTAAAGAATCGTCATTGTCACATATCGAATTGTTACTGATTCTGCCATAGAATATGCCACTGAAGTAGAAGGAATTGCCCTGATTATTGCAGATGTCATTCGACTCAAACAAGCAATAGTCGGAGCTTGAAACCCAGATGCCATCTCCGTTTTCATAAATACTGCTTTCTATCACAGTTGTGTTAGACGCAGCATTGAGATAGAGTCCTGACGAACTCCCGCTGATGGTTACATTTGTAAACGTACAGTTTGTTGAACCCACTAATAGGACTCCTCTCAACGAGTTGTCACTGAATGAAACATCTTCTACTGAGATCTTGAGACAGGAGAAGGCTGCTAGACCTACTGAAGCAGAATTGATGGAGCCATTGACAACTAAGATGCTTGATGAATTCACAAATACCAGCTGTCCGAATTCACTGCCGTTGAGTGTAGATTCTCTTTCATTGTGGAAATATCCCAGCGGTTTTCCATTCACCATGTTTCCTGTGGCATTCACTGTCCAGTGTTTGATTTCAGATCCATCAAACCTCACGCCGCAATCGAAGAGGGTATTATCCTTCAGTGTGGTATTCTCTGAATCAAACAGGTTTATTCCATACCTGTTCCCTATGATTTCGCAATCTCTAATCGTACAATTTACACTAGTGTGGAGATTGATTCCAACCGAGGCATTGTTCATTGCACCGGAATTAATGCTGACATTAAAACAACTGATCAAGAAGACCTGACCATATAGAGTTCCATCAATCACAGTATCATTGGTTTCTAGAAAGTATCCAAAGATCTTGTCATTGACAGTGTTATTTGAGAAGTCATGAATCCAATAGGGGAGGCCTCCACCAAACCCAAAACCGCAATTTCTGAAAGTATTGTTTGCATAGGTACAATTCATTGTCAAAGTCATGTAAATGCCGAATCTAGTGTTGTTATTCAGAGTATTCTCAAAGAAACTGCAATTAGTGCTAGAGACGATTGCTATTCCCATGAAGTCACTCTCATCTACTGTGTTATTGATTATCTCCGAGAATCTAAGTTGTTGTAGAAACATTCCAATGTATGGAGTTTCACGAATAGTGTTCCCAATAACAGTGCAATTATCGCTAGAAATCGTAAAGACACCATATCCGCTACAATCAGTGATAGTATTGTTTGACAAAACGCAGTACCCAGAAGAACTAATCCGAATTCCAGAATCCAGTGAAGACATCACACAATCTTCTACAGTTCCATTGACAACACTTGATAGATAGATGCCTGTACCAGTTCCGCTTGTTATGGAAGATAGATTGCAGTTTCTTATCACAAAACTAGCAGTAGTTTGTGTGATAGTTATACATGCAAAATCAGGTTCTGTCACGATGCTTAATCCCTCAATTATGTAAGGTGAACCTGGAGTTCCATCCCCTAGCCATCCCTGTGACGCAAATTCAGCGTCACTTCTAATTAGAACTGGACTATCAGCAATATCCAACGCCATGTTTTCGATGGCATTATCCAAGTCAATTTCTATATTATCCATAGCACAAGTAGTTCCCAACATGCTAGCTGGCATGAATAGCAAAAGAGCCACCAAGGCGAAGCATATTGTTGATTTCAAGAATCTCCCCATCCAGTGCATTTGCAATCTCCCATATAAAAGAGAACTACAAAATCATAGCTACCAACAATAGTACATCATTTTGTCTGTGTGAATAGTTTTATCGCATGAATGATTGAACATATGCTGGTCAGGAGGATGAAAACACCCAGTTTGAAGAAACTGCAAACCGCAATAATTTGCATCGGTATCACTGTTACAGTATTCGGCTTCTTAACTCACTTCTATGTACCTAGTGAAATTCGCAGCAACTATCCTATCCGTCTTGAGGCTTCTAGCTATTCTACAAATAGAATCAGTTTCTCAGCAGTGGATGTTGATTATACTCTTCAAATTCATTTGAGGTTAGATTTCCTTTACCAAAACCTGTCTGCATATCTTCTTGAAGCATCTGAATTCGAGCGTTTCTCCACAGGCACCCCTCTATATGAAGTTGCCAAAATTGCCGAGTTCACCGGCTTTCCCACCTATGAATGGGAGCTAACTCCCATAGAGGATATTGATTTTTACGTGGTGATTTTCAATAACAACTCAGTTCCAGTGTTCTGTGGGTATTACTACACAATTCTTCCTTCAACATTCTTTTTGACCTTGAGCATAGGCTTCATCGGTCTTTTCGTGATTCTTGCAGGATTTGGATGGCAATTAGTTGGATGGAAGAGATACTTCATAATTGGGCTTGGAATAAACTTCGTGTTGTTCTATTTGCGGACCTTCGCCCTTGTTGGCGATGTATTCTCCTTTTCCGCCATTTTGGACCTTACTATCGAACCCTACAAGGATTACGTATTCTTCTATCTTCGATGGGTTCCAGAGTTATGGGAAGGTGTATGGCCTTACTCTCTTGACATTTCGAGTACGATGGTTGATTACGTCTATCCTCCATTATGGATCTACACAATTGGATTGCTTGGTTCAACACCCGCGTGGTTACCGGGTCTAATCCTTTTTGCATTCAATATGGCTACTGGTGTTGTTGTATTTGGAATAACGCATGAACTTACTCAAGATGAGAAGCGATCTGCATTTGCCATGATGGTCTATATGCTGAACCCCCTCACACTGCTCTATGGTAGTTATTTGTGGTTGAATCCAACTCCTTACGTCTTTTTTGTCATAATGTCTTTCTATCTTGCTTTGAAGAACCGGAAGACACAATCCATCGTTGCGATGGCTGCAGCAGTGCTTTACAAGCAATTCGCAATCGTGTTCTTTCCTTTACTAATAATCGCTCTAGTCAAACAGGACAAGGATTTGGACCTTCGTAGGAGTCTAGTTTCACTTTCAAAATACTTCCTAATCTTCATCGCTGTGATCGGATTGGTTTCTGTACCCTTTCTCCTCGTTGACTCAAATGCATACATTGGAAGCCTGTTCACAAGATTTACCACTCCAGAGAGTCTAGCAACCTTTCATCCTGAGCTGAGTTGGCCCATCAACTTCAACACTTTCTTCGTTTGGATTAGTGGTCCAAATGTGATTACATGGGCAATCGCGTATCTGATTGCCTACTATATTCTATTGGGGTCTTCTCTCATTCTAATCTACATCTCGTTTGCTAGATTCAGATCCTTCAACCAAACAGAGGCTCAAAACGGGGCCAGCAGGAATAAGCAAGTGATAGTTGAAGCACTATTCTGGAGCATACTTCTTATCTTGGCCCTTCAGCTATTCTTCCCTCGCGGAGCCTACAAGTTCTACTTGCTAATACTCGTGCCATTCGTTTCCATACTCTTTGACCATCATGATTTGAAACTGAGCCAGACAGGAGAGTTTGCTATCAAAAAGCACCATTTCACACCCATAGTGTTCTCATTGGCTGTTATGTTATGCTTCCGGCTTGTCTATTTCTGGATTATTCTCGTTTGGGCAGTCTTTTTACTCTGGAAAAGCGGTCGAATCAAGAAAATTCTCAAATAAGTCCGTAATTGTTCGAACTTTTCTATATTTTCAATGACAATACTGACTTTCTTGGTAGAATTAGAGTCGATTCTCTCGCGCTATTTCCTTTGCAGTTCTATGAGCACTACGAAGAGGCTCAGGATGCCCATCAACAGAGCATTCCCTGACGACCCTTATAGAAGTAGAAAGGGTGATTTTATTTCCAATTGATACGAAAACAGGCTTTTCTTTTCGCAACCAGACAGCCATTCCAATTACTTCATCTCCCTCAAGGATGGGCGCTTCATCCTTAGCACGGGGTCCAGTGGCCCCAATGTGAAGTTTCTTAGCCACACCTATAGTCTGAATATTCGATACCACTCCTACATACGAGGCTAATCCAAGTCTTCTAGGGTGAAGGACTCCATTTCCATCAATCAATACTGGCCCAGTGGCATCTAGGAGTTTCAGAAGATCGAGTATGATTGGCCCTTCTCGAAGATAGAGATACCCTGGGATGTAGTCGAACTGCACTTCTTTTTCCAAGGTCACAGAATGAATCTGTTTCATTGTTTCGACATCAATCACATTTGCACATCCAAATGCGAGAGACCCACGGTAGTGTACATCTACTCCTGTGACCATAGATCGGTCAAAAGGTGGAAGGTCTTCCGCAACAACACTTGCAGCGAGCTTGGTCTGCTCGATGGCTGCAGATTTTAGTATTTCATTCTCTTGCATGGCGCAGAATCTTCCCCATCACAAGCATATTGTGATATTTACCATCAGCCCCAAAATACCCATCCACCAATTTTCCCTCTATTCTGAATCCCATCTTTTTGTACAGAGCTACTCCAGCTAGATTGTCCTCTACCACCTCTAGGCTAATCCTATGCAACCCTTGTTCCACTGCCATAGAGAGAGCAATCTCGGTCATTGCCGTTCCCAGTCCAAGACCGTGGAAGTCCTGATGCAGATAGATACCCATGTTTCCCCCACCTGTTCTCCGTGGATGCGTGTTCTTGAAAATCGCTGTATACCCTATAATTCGCTCTTCATAGACTGCAACCAGTGGTATAAGCCTGTCATGATTACTCATCCATCGGTCAATAATATCCTCAGTATAGGGGGGCATGCCATACTCCGTTGCAGCATCTGATAATGAAGTAAAGAAACTCACCAAACTGTTTCTGTCGTCAAGTGTCAGAAGTCGAAGTGGAATCTCCCTGCTGTCTTTCAACCTAACCTTCCAGCTTCCCATAGTCTGTATTCCTAGTACTTGGACATGGCTGTTGTGGTCTAAGAAACCATGTAGAGTCTAGTACTTCTTCATGAAATAATACTCCTTTGTGCGTGAGAGTCTTTCTATGACCAAGAAGCTGTAGTTGATGCTTGGCTGCGCAACAAAAGGAGTACTGACATATGTCGGTACAAAGGTTATGCTATTTCGTGAGTCAATTCTAATTGTGATAGAAATGGCATGCACAGCAAAGCAACAAACGATTACACAAATGGAAGCCCTCGAACTTGTTGAGTCCGAGGATATAGTCATCAAAGAGCAAATCGACATAGAGGCTGAAAAGGCGAGAGATTATCGAAAGCATCTAGCTCAAGAAAAAGCTCTTCGCCAGCTCGAAAGGAGAAAAGCTCACGCTCTTGCAGCAGTCCATAGGATGTCTTTCATCAGGTAATCAAAGTCTTCGAATAGCGGCAAACTTTCTTCTTGCACTTTGAAAACTAGTCTAGCTAGCAAGACTCATGACATCTTTCCTTTCTTGAGGTATCCTTCTGAACAGCTGTATGTGTGGAATCAAAGCTGTGATTATCTTGTTTTCTGCTTTCTTCAGGTGCTCCAAAAATGTGGTTCTCGAAACATTCTCTTTTGATGCAATAGTCTGAAGGTCTGACCCCCGTGGATATCTGAAATAGCCCTGTGCAAATGCTGTCAGGAGCGCATGCACCTGCTTCTCGGTCAGCCCAGAAAACAGTGCATCTGTTGTAAGCGTTAGAGAACTGGCAATATATCCATCAAATGGCTTCTTTCTGATAATTTCCACCTCAAAACCATCGTTTCTCAGTCTTTCCAATAGGCTCTTGACATTTTCATGTTTGAATGCGATTAGTCTGAGATGCTCCCACCCATTCTCATAGGCGATTGGTGGTATCAACAGGAGACTTGGGTCGCTGAGATAGTTCTGAACAGTGCCTGGTCCACCGCAAGCGCACATCCGCGTAATGACATGAGTATTAGCTCCATTATGTATCTCATCGACAATCTCAACTGCCTTGGACATATCATTACGTATTTGGCCATAGTCTTCCTTCTTTGGCATGATCAGCTCCATAATGTCATGCTGGTCGTTGCACCACTGAAAGATCTTGACTGCTGGGTTTTCTATCGTAATTTCGCTAAGGGGATTATCATACTTCGTTCTAAATACAACCTCGAATAGCGGCATACCTTGAAATAGCACCTTGAAGATATATGAACTCTACCGACATATGTCGGTATTCAATATCACTTACCAACTTTGACGTGCTCTTTCATTTGCCTGAAGACTCAAAAGACAGAATGAACCCTCACCGTTCGGAGGAGAGATTCATGACCGTCCAGGACGAACTGACAGACAAGACATCCACAATAGTGACCTATCCCATCGCAGCTGCGCTAATGGCCGCTCAGGAATTCATCATAGACTCTTCTGGATGGAATCCAGTTAAGATAATTCAACGCGATTTCCTAGAGAGATTCTATACTACTTGTAGAGAGGAAATTCCAACTATCAAGGAAATCAAGAGCGTCGCACATATTGATGTTGAAGTGGTCAACAAGTGGCTGCAGGAATACGACTTTGACATCCGACTCGACCCCTTTGATGAGAATGGTTTTGGCGCTGCTGCCATGCTTGATCTGTTTGGTTTCTGGCTGGTCAAGGGAAGACAAGCATCTGTGGCTACAGATGATGGTAGTAAGTATCCAGGAGTTAGAATGGATTCAGGATTCACGTTCAATACTGTCGGAGGAAGTTCGAATCTTGTTGTGGCTTTAGAAACCGGGGATCAAGATGTCGTATACATGATGATGGATGAAAAGGTCCCATCAGGTTTTGAGATGGTCAGTTACGTTGAAGAAATACTGCAAAACATGACCCCTGTGGAACGGGACTATGAAGCGGTGGTCTTCCCAATGATTGACTTGGAGGAAGAAGGCTCACTGGAATGGCTCCTCCAACTGCAGCTTATGATTCCACAGGATCGGTTTCCATTCTATTTCATTCAACAAGCCCTACAGCAGACTAAACTGAAGATGAATCAGGAGGGGTTCCGAGTCAAGAGTGTAGCAGCGGTAGCTATGACGCTCGGAGCAGCATTTCCTGAATCTCCACCTTACATCATAAACAAGCCTTTCCTCATGTGGATAACACGCCCTGGGCTCAGCAGACCTCTATTTGTTGCATATTTGAATACGGATGTCTGGAAGGACCCGAGCGGGCTTGATATGTGACCTAACTCTTAGGAAGGACTCCATACTTCTCAAGAAACTCAGATTTCAGAATGTCCATAATTACAACATCATAGCGTTGACCATCTCTGTAGGTCATCTCTCTCAGCTTGCCCTGCGTCTTGAATCCAATTCTCTCATAGAAGCCAATTGCACGGTCATTGAAGGATGCCACCCACAGGTACACGGTGTGCATGTTCAGAACTGAAAATGCAATGTCCAGAAGGACGATGAGTGACTCTTTTCCAAGACCCTTTCCTCTATAATCGGGGTGGAAGATTGCAAAGATGCTAATCTCACCGTTGCTACTCATCCAGCTGATATTTGCTAGATCAATGATTCCAATAAGGGTTGAGTCCTCCTTAGTTTCTATCCCGAAAGTGAAATTACTTCTCTTGCTAAATGCTTCGTTTACTGATTCTATATAGCGTGACATGTCATCCTGACTAGTGGGTAACGGAGTGGGCAGATACTGTCGTAGCTCATACTTGTTCCAATGAGCCAGAATCAAAGTGGAGTCTTCAGGCTCTAGCCGTCTTAGTCTTACTCGTTCTCCCTCATACAATCCAATCGCCATCCAGAGAATCACGCTGTGCTGATTTAACTATTGTGAAGCAGACGTCAAGAGCCAAGAATGTATTTATCCTGCCGTTTTATGGGAGGTCAAGAACTCTGCCTAAAAACTGAGGTTACTCTATGAGCAACGCGATAACGAGAAACAAGTTCTTTGTAGTTGCATTGATTGCTAGCATAATCTTTGCAGGAATGACATTTGGCAATCTGCCTGGTCCTAGAACAACTATGGGTATTCAGACAATTGATGGAACGACATTCAACTTCGCTGACTATAAAGCTCTCACCCATGAGCAGCTAGGCATGTTCAATTACTTCGATGATTTGACCACAAATCGCGCATTCAATGCGTGGGAGGACTGGCATGTTGATGGCCCCTTCTTATGGACTAGACACTATGTCACGGCGTTCATGACTTACTTGTTGTCCACGCTTTTTGAGTCTACTCCTGGATACCGTACATCGCTCTATCAGAATATTGCTCACACCCTTATCAAGAGAATGAACACTTCGATGGCAGAGTATGGAAATGACTCGATTGAATATTGGGAGTGGGGACGCACAAGCTATCCTGACTATTACTACCCTGATCCAGCTGATTCTAGTGGACTGTATGTTGGAGGATTCCGTGGTCCAGCCAATATTATGTGGACTGGCCATTATGCACTCATGCTTGCTCTTTATGAGAGGAACTTCAACACTGGTGAGATGACCGATGAACTATCCTGGTATGTGCAAGATTGGAACAACTCTCTTACAACTGATGGGCTTGGAAATCCTAAGGAAGGCGGGATATGGGGTGTCGGTCTAATTCCATGTGAACCACAATTCGTATTCGTCAACTGCAACAGCATCCCGATCTATGCCACTGAGCTTTTTGACAATATGTTTGGAACGGACTACATGCCAATCTGGGACTATGGTCTCGACTGGCTCAATAACATCATGCAGGATGATTCCGGTCTTTTCTCATATTTGACTGTAGTGTCACCTACCTTGGGTGCCATAGATGAACCAGAGGTGTCTTACCCTTATGTTGCCAGCGACGACCTAGGTGTCACAGTATCAGGATATGGCACCTCTTGGGCACTGACATTCCTTGAATACACCCAAGAGAACGAAACCATCAATGATTATCCTATCTTTCTTGATCTCTACGGCAAAGAAGTATCATCCGATCAAATGTACATCGCGGGCTCATACAGAAATCCCGAGAGATTTGCTGATATTCAAAGCATGCTTGCCAGTCTTTTCACCTTAGCACTCGCAAATCAAAGAGGTGATTACCGTACAGTAGAACGGCTTTTGAATTTCTGGCTAGGCTCAACCAATGCAGTCTGGTCTGCAGATGGTCGATCGCTACACTACGAAGATGGCATGGCATCTGTCATACGGGCTCTTGAGCCAGTTCTAACAATGGCAAACGTATGGGGCACAAGTCCAACAACGATGCGCGAACTTGCAGATGCTCGATTGCCCGAGTTCTGGGACTATCCGTACATCAGTATGGCAGATGATGATAGAATCTGGGTGTATCAGGCTGAGTGGGATACCCACAAAGAGGCTTTCATCCTCAACATTAAGGTGGATCAGGTGTCTACGATCACTTTCAGTAACTTTGACTCTGTCCCAACAGCATATGCAAGTGGTCTTGTATTGGAGCAGCTATCTGCTATGGATGATGATTACACACTGACACTGAGTCCCGGGACCTACAATATCGTGATAATGTGAGGAGATGAAACCATGACTGAAGAAGAAGCAACCGAGTCTATTGAAACAGACGAGCAGTCGCTGCGAGAGAAGCTTCAAGTTCAGAGTTCAGATGGTGCTCTAAGAATGCTTACAGTATCAATCCTTGGAGCAATCATCTTCTTACTCCTTGAGATGATTCCTTGGCCTTATCTTGCGGTGGATCTTTTCCCGCTCGGCTTCATTCCAGCACTAGCAGTTGTCGCGACAATAGGCGCGAAGAAAGGTCCTCTTGCAGGCTTCTTGACAGGTTATCTAGGGACGCTTCTATCAGATATTGTACTGAGTGGGACTATAGCTGTATTCACACTCTATGGTGCCGCAATTGGAGTATTAGGCTTAATTACAGGTCTAGCCAGCTATGACTTGGTAAGTGGACGTTCACTAGCGAAGCTGTCAGTCATGTCCCTGATTGGGCTTGTTTTTACGACGCTTCTCACGGTTGTGTTCGGACTATTTGTAGAGCGCCTTGCCACACTTGCTGCATTAGGATTTCAGCTGCTACCCCTGTTGACAAAGGGAATACCCACGGTCATTCTGTTGACCCCATTGTTTGCCCGAATTTGGGAGTCTGCATCGTCAACACGCGCTGAAGAAACTGAAGCATCAGAGTAACAAAATCACCCTGTGAACCACATCCCCGATGGAAATGCATCGCATCTACGACAATCGTAGTAGGCTTGGGGGATTGATTCCCCCTCATTCTTTATTTCAATCAGAATTCTTCTACCAACCATTCATTCGCATTTGTCAACAAAATCCGAGCTATTGTCTTTCTATTTTGAAGAAATATATACTGGGCTGTGTATCACTCGGAGAGAACACTTAGGAGGCTGTTTATGAGCAATTTCACAAAACGAAACAGATTCTTTCTAGTCGCGTTAATTGCAATAATTCTCCTTACTGGACTGACCTATACAAATCTCCCCGGTCCAGAAACTCCAACAGGTAAACGCACAGTCAATGGAGTTACATTCAGCTTTTCAGACTACAAATCATTAGACCATGAGATACTTGCGTCATTCAACTATCTCAATACACTTGTGAGTACCGATTACCAAGGTTACGGTGACTGGGAAGGGTGGTTCGTCGCGGATGCGCCGCCATTAATCCACTACATCTTGGCATTCGGTGCATATTCTGCATCATATATCTTCGAATCTACTTCAGGATACCGAACAGACTACTACCACGACTTCGCATATGATGCCATAAAGAAAATGAATACAACTGAGGCTGAATACGGAACTGACAGTGTAGAGTTCATTGAGTGGTCTTCTCCAGAGCTTTATGGCGATCCTGGATATGTTGATTATTGGTATCCAGATGCAGAGAATCCAGATGGTGACGACATCTATACGGGTGGCTACCGAGGTCCTGCAAACATCATGTGGACCGCACATTATGCTCTGATGCTTGCTCTCTATGAGAGAAGCTTCAACACAGATCTAATGACTGATGAACTGACATGGTTCATCGAAGACTGGAATACCTCAATGACAACTGATGGACTTGGCAGTCCAAAAGAAGGTGGTATCTGGTGGGTTGGTCTTGTTCCCTGTGAGCCATACATCGTGTTCACTCAGTGCAATTCAATCCCAATCGCGGCCACGGAACTCTATGACAGTCTGTACAGCACCAACTACATGCCAATCTGGGACTATGGTCTGAATTTCATAAATGAGGTGATGCAGGACGAGCATGGACTCACTACACATGGATATTATGTGCAAGAACCAATTGGGTTCTACTATGGGTCCGAAGTCTTACCTGATTCTTTCCCAGGGCCATCTAAGTCTATATACAGTCCTACCAAGCCCGCCTTCCAAGGGTATGGCGCTGCTTGGACAATGACGTGGTTGGAGCACACACAGCCAGCAAGAACGGCAAACGACTACCCCATTCTCCTTGATACCTGCATGAAAGAAGTGTCTGGTGATATGGCATATGTGCTTACTACATACAATAATCCCGATGAATACGGTATCTTTGATGTCTTAGCCACATACTTCACACTTCAGTTGGCAAATCAACAAGAGGACTATGCCACTAGGGATCGACTCGCTAACTGGCTCTTTGACTTCTATAATAAGGAGTGGTCAAGCGACGGAAGGGCTCTACATTACAACACTCTATCCTTGTCAGGATTTGTTCAGCCTATTTTGGCTTCTGGCTGGATTTGGGGCCACACTCCAGTCACTATGGAGGATGTGCTTGATGCAAGACCCACGGAGTTCTGGGATTTCCCATACATCAGTGAGGCTGATGATGAGAACATCTGGGTCTATCAGGCTGAATGGGATCCTGTAAAGGACGGTTTTGTTCTAAACATTAGAGTCGACCAGACCTCAACTCTGACATTCAGTAACTTTGACTCTCTACCTACAGCGTACCTAGTCGGTGGTCAGACAATACCTCTAGAGTCTGCTGGTGCTGGCCTTTACTCGTTTGGCCTAAGCCCCGGAACTTACCAGATGGTGATAACGTGAGGTGGTTTGATGGCTGAAGCATTAAATATACAGAGTTCAGAGGCGACGGTTTGGACCATAGTATATTCGTTCATGGGTGTAGTTGCTATTGTTCTTGTTTCGGCACTGCCTAAGCCATATCTTGCAGTGGATGTGCTAAAGTTTGGCATATTACCTAGTGTAGCGATTATTGCTGTTGTTGGTGCAATAAGAGGACCATTTGCCGGGTTCTTGACGGGCTACTTCGGTACCATCGTTGTGGATTTGGCAATGTACAATGCAGTTGTAACTGGAACACTACCTGCTATTGCCTACGGAGTTCTAGGACTCGTAGCAGGACTCGGAACCTATGATTTCTCAAATGGTAGGTCACTTGGGAAACTCGCTATTCTGTCTACAGTTGGATTTGTCTTCACAGCACTACTAGTCACAGTGATAGCTCTAATGGTGGAAGTTGCTTCAACGCTGGCCATAGTCGGTTTTGTACTACTCCCACTACTCACAATGGGACTCCCCACTGCGCTCTTTCTGACGCCCGTGCTTGCATGGTTCTATCATGCCTCTATGTCGAGAATCATTCCTCCTGTGTGAATAGTACATAAGATTCGAGGACCTTCGGGTCCTCACTCCCTTCTTTTCGCATTTCTCTGAGATTTTTCATTAGTCCGTAGACCAAAATTGGCATTATTGGTAAATCTCGGCATCTTTTTAGGCAGGGAGAAGTCTTTCCCGTTTTATCAATCTCAGTTTGGAGGAAAGTAGATTGGTGTTCAATTTATTCGATTTGCTTGGATTTCCAGGCCTTGAATTAGTCTGGGACATTATTGCATTCATTATCTCGTTTATCGTGATACTGATGCTCGTCCAGATCAATGCTGCAATTGAGAAGAGACAAATCCTCTCAACAACTGTGACACGGAAAGTGATTCACACCTTTGCTGCCCCTCTTTGGGTGCTCACGTGGATGCTATTCTCTGGTAGTATATTCAGCCGTTGGCTGGCTATGATTGTGCCTCTCATATTTGTCTTACAATTCATCATGATTGGAACTGGGAGGATGGAGAACGAAGATTTTGTGCGTTCGATGTCAAGAAGCGGCGACCCGCGCGAGCTTCTCGGTGGTACATTGTACTACGCCTTTATGATGGTCGTCATTGCAATTCTCTGGTTCTACGTTCCAGCTGATGGTAACCTTGCTAACGCAACTCCGCTGGCACTCCTCGTCTTTGGATGCTTGGCTGGAGGCGACGGCTTTGCTGATGTGATTGGACGCAAGTATGGTGGTGACAAGAAGTTCGGAATTGGCGGTGGTGAGAAGACACTTGCTGGTGTAATTGGCATGTTCATTGGATCGTTCCTATTCAGCGTTATCCTAGTGTTCTTCTTTTCAATAGAAGTAGCGGCCTTTTCAGTCGTTGACTTGATTCTGCCGATTATAGTTGTGAGCCTTGTAGCGACAATTATTGAAGCAATTACACCAAAAGGCCTAGACAACCTGACTATCACCATTGTTTCCATAATCATGGTGTTGTTGCTGCCCTTCATCGGGCTGTTCTGGCCATTCCCAATGTTCAGCCTCTTCTAGCATTCATGGTGTTGCTCAGTGACCAAAGAACTAACAATCATCAAGCTTGGCGGCGCTCTCTTAACTGACAAGAAGAAGCCGTACACCTACAGAGAGAACGTATTGGAATCTGTCTGTAGAGAGATTGGTGAATGTCTTACTGAAGGGCTTATTCAAAACCTAATCCTGTTACATGGTGTGGGCTCTTATGGACATCCACCTGTCCTCGAACATAAGCTTCACAAGGGTTTCTTGGGTCCTGAGCAACTTCTACCTCTTTCCAAGACACAGGAGGGCGTTGCAACCTTTCGGCACATCATTGTAAAGGAACTCCAGAATGCTGGGATTCCAGTATGTCTGATGTACCCCTCTTCAATGGTGATATCTGAGAAGATGCGGATGACAGATTATTTCTTGGACCCCCTGAAGGGTTTTGCATCAATAGGCATGGTGCCTCTTTTGGGTGGAGACATCCTTATTGACTCAGTCATGGGGTGGAGCGTAGGTAGTGGAGATCAGCTTGCTGTCATCATTGCGAAGGAGCTAGGAGCCAAGCGATTGCTCTTTGCATCCGATGTGTCTGGAATCTATGAAACTGACCCCAAGCTGAAGTCAGATGCACCTCTTATTGATACAATAAACCTCAACGACTTGGAGGCAACTCTAGAGAGAATGGGGGCGTCTGGAATTGATGATGCCAGTGGTGCAATGAAGGGGAAGCTCAAGTCTATAGTTCCAGCCAAACCGCTAATAGAGAAAGGATTGGAGGTTGGACTGTTCTCCATGATGGAATATGGGACGCTGAAGGCCTATCTTAAGAACGAAGATTGTCAGTGCACTCGTGTAATTGTAGAATAGAATCAAATGTGGGGCTTTTCCGAGCTCCACACGTTCACTTTTTCTGTCTGTCAGTCATATCTTGATAGACTGTCACTAAATCCCTTGCATGCTCTCTGATGTCATATTTCTCTGCTACAGACTTGAGAGCGTTTTGTACAATCCGTTTCCTAAGCTCATCATCAGACAGGAGAGTTTCAACCGCATTAGCAAGTGCCATGACATCATCCGGAGGTACAGCAATTCCATCATAGTTGTGCTTGACTATCTCCTTAGGGCCAAATACGTTGGTTGTTATCACAGGGACACCGCAAGCCATTGCTTCCACAATCGAGAGTCCAAATGGCTCTCGTCTTGAGGGATAGAGGAAGACTCGACTCTTGTTGATCAGGATAGGTACGTTATCAGTTTCTACAACTCCCCGATAGTCTACCATGGATGATACATCTCTTCTATCGAATTCCTCGAATAGCCTATCCTTGAGAGACCCCTCCCCAGTCATCATCATCTTGAGGTCCGGAAACTTGGGCCTCAGGAGAGAGAGCATCTCTGGGAACAGGTCAACTGACTTCATCGTTTCCAATCGACCCATGAATGCAAGATCCCATTGTTTGTCTGAATCTGGGATTGGTCTAAAGACTGAGAGGTCTATCCCATTGTACAGTGTACGAACTCTGTCATGAAACTCCAACCTGAGATGGCTCTTCACAGCTTCAGCAACAATCTCACTGACTGCAATGACACGATCGAACGCGAAAACAGACGCAAACTCTTCAAAATCAGTCGTTTCTTTTCCATTTGGCAGGATGAGTGGCTTAGGTAGACCATGTACAGTCACCATAGTTGGAATCTCGAGTTTTGTGCCCAATTTCAGTGCGGAAATCACTCTATTGAAGATCACATACGTGCTATGTGCATGGATTATGTCTGGTTGAATCTCATGAATGAGATTCTCTAGCTGATCTGTGAGTTCTTTCACGTTCTGATCGATATCAGTTGATTCGAACATTTTCCCAGCTGCTTCTTCTCTATCCTCTTCAGGCAGCGCGTAGAACTCCCATTTTCTAGCTTCAAGTAGATTGCCCGACAAGTGAAATATGGTATAGTGCTTCTTCTGGACTGACTCTGGAGAGTTTCGATAGGGTGATTGTGTGGCTACGAATGACTCGTGTTCTTCTGAGGCCATCGCTTTTGACAGGTAATGAATAATAGACTCATAGCCACCAAGACCGGCAGGGTTAAGGCTGTCACAAAGATGGAGAATCCTCATTCGTAGTCCCTGCCTGCATCAAGCATGAGCCCTTAATCTATCTAACGAGGAACACGCAAGTGAAACCCACAGAAGCAAACCACCCTGCACTGGTAGATTTGCCTGAGGCCGTTCGTGATCGGGATGTGATTCATGACACGAACGGGAGAGTCTATGTCACATTGGGATACATTCAGCCAAGAGATCGAATTCTCTCATTTCTAAAGTACATACCACATTCTGAAGGGAACTGGCAGGCTCACGGGCAGAGATACAAGCGAATCTTCTGGGGAGGGGGTGCATCTGCCTCTGAGGGCATGAAGAAGGCACAGGAAGACTATCTTATTGATGATGCACATTTCGGAACTAAGCTGCTAGAGGTCCCGAGGAGCGATGTTCAGAAATACTTCAGTCCTGAGATTAGAGTGCAGGAGATTCTAGAGTCGGAATCCAGAGACGCTCTTGAAGCAAGTGTGGCATTGATGGCCCAAACCATTCACGACACGCTAGGAATCCCTCTCGAGAGGCTGGGAGTCACAGGAAGTATTGTATGGAAAGCGCATGATCCCAGTTTTTCTGATATCAACATGAACATCTATGGTTTCGAGAACGCTTGGCATCTACAGAGGGAATACGAAACGGTCGCCGAACAGAATGCTCACATGCGTCTTCGAGAGATGCATGAATGGAAGCGTACCATGTCAAGAGTTGTAGAGCGTATTCCTGTACTGCCAATAGAGGCCATGCAAGCTCTATTCACGAGACGGATGGGTCTTCTCTGCAAGGAACGATCCATCGGAGTCATGCCAATCCTTCTCTCAAGCGAAGCCCCGATTACACATGGGAGCGAATCATATACTACAATCACTCCCTCGCCTTTGAGGGTGAGGATGGAAATCACAGATGACACATATGGCTTGTTCATTCCCGCTCTCTATGAGGGCGAGTCCAAACCATTGGAAGTGATTGATGGCGGACATATCTCCAGAATCATGGTGTATGAGGGGTCATTCAGAGGACTCATAAAAAGCGGAGATAGGGTGGAGGCCTCAGGTATCATCCAGAGAGTGACTCCTAATGACCCGAATGATGAGGTATTCCATCAAATAATGGTGGGCTCAAAGGTTGGCGCAGGAAGAGAGTTCATCCGACTTGTCAATGATGACTAAAACTCTACAGCATCTATCGTCTTGAGGACATTGGCCTCCCAGCCAGGCGGATAGCTAAGCGCTATCTGGTCATACTCGGTATTTCTCCGTTCAACATGCTCGAGAACACCTGAAACTATCACCTCTTCATCTCTGAAGGCCATCATTCGGAACTGCTCGATATAATTGAGAACCTTCGTAGGGGAGGCGCTCGGGTCGCCTTCAAGCACCTCGAGTGTTTCAATCCCATACTCACTTGGCATGTAGTAGCCATCATCATGTGTTGAGATGCGGGCTCTGACAGTGATTCTGTCACCTGGGATCATTATAGTGTCCTCAGCTAGGTTATCGATCTCGTCGAATCTCCTGATGGGTTCAAACTCGACCTTGAGAAATGGATCACGTGCCCCGGGGAGTATCCCGTAGATGCCTTTTCGACGGTGGTGGGCTATTATTTCCTCCCGAGTTATCGCAGTGAATGGCGAGGGCTTGTCCAAAAACTGCTGCACCTCCACGATGAACTCATTGGCAAGATAGCCGTCTGGCTCTGAGTACCACTCGAGCAGATACGGTCTGAGTCGTTCAAATGCGTCCTTTCCATAGACTGTGATGTCCAGGTCAGAATATTGAGGATGGTAAATACCAGCAAGGAGGCTCCCAAATATCCCCAAGTCCGACTTTCTGATAGACGTGTTATCAAGAAGAAAGCCAATGAGTTCAACCAGGAGGCCTGCGAGGAGGTCATCCGGCGGTGATTCAAGCATCTTTCTCAGACATTCGTCTGTTCTCAGCTCTCTCTTGATATCAGAATGCTCTACCCCCACAAGGGTCGTATCAAGGGGGGGATACGGGACCATGAAATGAGGATACTTCTCTGTAACAAACTCGATGCCTTCAGAACCGTAGAACTTGCAATATCCCTTCTTCCTGATTCGTTGTTCAAGCAGGGTTTCTGTGTTGAATATTGACATCGGGACATACTCGGGGTCACAGACGTACCCAGAAGATGGGTGCCAGTAACCATAGACTCGGAAGAAGATTCCCGGTTCTGTGAGTATAAGATCACGGTCTCGAAGTGTGTGTCCCTGTCCAGGCAAAATTGCAACCCCTGCTGAATGAGGTCCCAACTAAGCATGATGATAATCTTTCCCCTCGACAGCCAGACTCATTAGGCACGATTGTTAATTGTTACCTGTGTCGTTCGATAGACCTTTCGTACGAACAAACGTGGGTGATGGAGAGCAGGCCAGACAGGCTCTTATTGATGCGAAACTTCTAGATGTTGAGTGCAAGATAGCAAAAGATGAGGATTGGCTGTATTTTCCACTGACAAAGAAGAAGACAAAGAAAGGCCTCGCGAAGATCCTTGGGAAAATAAAATATGAAGTCGGGAAGCGCGAGTTCACGCCAGTCTTTATGGGTCCAAAGACTCTCGCAGAAGCACTTGTTGGACTAATTCCTTCCGAATTATTGGAACTACTTCCTCGTGCGTATGATCTGATTGGGGATATAGCAGTCATTGAAATCCCTGATGAGCTCACAGACTACCGCAGGCAGATTGGAGCCGCTCTTAAGACAGTTCACAAGAATTTCAATACGGTGCTTGGAAAGAGGGGCGCAATATCTGGTTCAGCAAGGGTTCGACAATATGATGTTCTTGCAGGCCAGAATAAGACAAAGACAATCCATACCGAGTATAATGTTAGAATTGCTGTAGATGTTGCGAAAGCCTATTTCAGCCCAAGACTGCTTGAGGAGCACAATAGAATAGCTGATTTGGTCACGGACGGTGAATTGGTTATTGACATGTTCACTGGAGTTGGACCCTTTGCGCTGCACATTGCAAGACGACACAGGGTCAAAGTCTACGCAGTGGACATCAATCCAGATGCTATCGATTTGATTCAAGAGAGTCTAGAGCTCAATCGTTTCGCGGGAGAAGTTATACCGATACTTGGAGACACTCATGACTATATTCAGAGCGGCTTTGATGGTGATGTCGACCGTGTGATTATGAATCACCCCTCTGGAGCCTTCGAATTTGTGGGTGACGCCTGCAAGGCCCTAAAGCCGGAGGGAATCATGCACTACTATGACTTCATGGGTGGAGATGATCCTGAGGGCAGCTTGACTGAGAAAATAACTGGTCTTGTCAAAGAGGGTGGCAGAGAAGTCGCCCGGATAGACACCATTCGTAGAGTGCGTGATAGTGCTCCGTACGAGTATCAGATGGTTGCAGATGTAATCATTCAGTGACAAAAAGTAGCTCACACTCTATTAACGCACTAGGATTCTTCAACGCACCAACAAATGAGCGATTCAGATCAGAGGCCGCCTTGTCAGCACCTACCATGAGTGTCCTATCACAGACAAATGAGCTCTTTCTTGCCACCATGCTGATTGTGTCTGAATATGTGAGTCCAGGGTCGCCTCTTCCTGTTACTTCCTCTACGAGATTTCCTGCTTTCAATCTTAGAATGATTTTGGTCTTTTCTGATGCTGCAAGTGTCTTGATTCTAGCTGACATCTCACTCAGTGTCTGGTCCGCTCGGATTCCTATGATGCAAGTACCCTCCAGAGTAAGGTAGTCTTCAGTAGTAATCTCTACCGTAGTTTTGTGTTTCCCAACCACATTTTCATGCCCATGGGCCTGGAATCTCACTCTCTGCATGTCCAAGCCATCGCGGTCAACGCTTTTATCATTGCATGTTCATTCGTGTACTGGTAATCATGCCGGGCAGCTCATTGGAAAAGCAAAAAGAAAGCCTCGCCCAGAGTCTACAACGCAGAGGCTATCTCAATTCAGATGTGGTGAAACATGCATTCCTAGCTGTCCCTCGTGAGGAGTTCGTTTTACCAGAGTCCAGAAAACATGCCTATCGCGATTCACCTCTCTCTATAGGACTTGGCCAGACTATCTCAGCACCACACATGTGCGTCATTATGTGTGAAGGTCTAAATCTGGCTGAGGGTCATCGAGTCTTGGAGGTGGGTGCTGGTTCAGGGTACCATGCTGCTCTGTGTGCTGAGATAGTAGCACCACAAGGATCAACCAATCCAGGACATGTCTATACAATTGAGATTGTCAAAGGTCTCATCGATTTTGCCAAGAGCAATCTCGAGAGAGCGGGATACGCTGAAAGAGTGACTCTAATTCAGGGAGATGGCGGCAAAGGCATCCCGGATATGGCTCCGTTTGACAGAATACTTGTTGCGGCAGCCGCCCCTAGTGTTCCACCACCCTTGATAGATCAGCTCCGACCTGGAGGAGTCATGCTAATACCCGTTGGTTCTCGTGGATTCTATCAAGAATTATTGATGGTGGAGAAAGACGAAGACTCCAAAGTGACCAAGAAACGATGGGGGGGAGTGGCCTTTGTGCCTCTTACTGGAGAGTTTGGTCACTAGTATTAAGCCATGTGCAGCGGGACAATAGTAAGTGTCACAAGATCGTTATCCTTGAGCTTCAGCTTGGACCTAAGATTGACTTCGGAGATTATCTCCAAGATCTCCTGGCCATGGTGAGTTCTCTGTGCAATGACAACAGCACCATCCACCTTCTGATTCACCCGCACACGATAACAGACGACATCTCCAAATGACCTTCCTTCATGGGTGAATCCAGGTACAATGAGTGGAGGTGTCTGTTTCATCCTATTGATTGCACTTCGCGAGTCATCATCAACTATTTTTACGTTGAGAGTGCCTGAAAAGGGCTCAAATCCAAGTGACTCATGAAATCTTGGTGAATAGGCATCGACATAGTATGCACCTTCCCCAAGACCATGTACCACCCGTCCTGCAATCACAATCTCTTCTTCACGTGGAACAAGAGCGAGCTCAAGACCTGACATCACCTTCTTCAGTTCTTTGACACCTTTCCTTGACAGCTGAATGAGCATCCCATTGGCAGTGTGCACTCTACTCACATAGCCCTCTTCAGCACAGTATGTGACTCTGCGAGAAGCTGTTTGCTGACTGACACCTAGAAGATTACCAAGCTTTCGTGTTGTCAGAACCGCCCTCTTATGGACTGCACCTTCATGAGCCAATACATAGAGAGTAAACCAAATATCTGGTGCAATCATTTCACTTTGCTCTCCTTGCACCCTCTTATTATTGATTGCCTCTCAAGCGGTCTTCAAATCCTCTGAGCTCCTTCACAAGCTTACTCTGCTGAATAGCAGAAGTAATGTCACCACGAGTTCGTTCAATGATAGATCGTGCAATATCACATTTTCTTCTGAGTTCTGGCACTAGGGCATTTGGAAAATCGAATGTATGCAGCTCATCAAGTATCTCCTCCATGAAACTTAGCAGGTTCACTGCAGGCTTTACCTTCTCCTCCCGAAGTGCGTCTAAAACAGCCCTTCTGAGCTCCCCTATAGTGTCAGCAAGACCCGTTAGGTAGGCCCTTGTGGGAATCCCAAACTTTCCAGGTGGAGTGAAGGTATTGTCCCTAAGCAGGGAAAGCAGATTTGCGGCCTCTGCTATCTCTTGGAATGCAATATCGAGTGACTTAGAACGGGATACGAAATCACTCCCTTTCATCTCTTTTGCAGCCTGTTCTGCAATTTCACAAGCCTCTGAGAGTAGTTTTTCAGCTGAGTCAAAATTCCCTCTATGAGTTTCCTTTATTGACTCACTACACTTTCTCACTGCAGATCTTGACAGAGGGAGTACCTTCTCACGAACTCCATCATCAGTTTCAATCTCAGCCCTCATTGGTTTAAGAATCTCGGAAAGTTTCATGGCT
>CAJHYO010000417.1_pt1 | contig 22276 bp, 29 predicted proteins | sample 9198741 | NCBI WGS metagenome assembly CAJHYO01 (sample SAMEA7708364, study PRJEB35096) | sediment metagenome | biome: marine neritic benthic zone biome [ENVO:01000025]; feature: sediment [ENVO:00002007]; material: shallow marine sediment [ENVO:03000034] sea grass bed [ENVO_01000059] ... | reverse complement strand
GAGCAGATCTCAGAGTCGAGGTTGACTCATTGCCACTTACGTATAGTGATACACTGGAAGCATATGATGAAATCGAAGATGCGACTCCCGTTTATCGAGCATGGTAGGAGCTTAAGATGATGCCGTTGCTTTGGTTCGCGAGGGCAGATAATGCGGTTGCTGCATCTTGATCAGGAAAGCTTGTTTCATCAAAGTGGCCAATCTTATGGTATTTCGTCGCATTGAGCGCAGTCACTGTTACCTCATCTGTCCCTACTTTCCCCCATGCTCGATAAACGGGAGTCGCATCTTCGATTTCATCATATGCTTCCAGTGTATCACTATACGTAAGTGGCAATGAGTCAACCTCGACTCTGAGATCTGCTCCGACTGCATAGTTGACCTCTCGCTCAAGGTCAGTGCGGAGGCTCTCGGCTTGCACCGAAAAGGCGATTGTGGAGGACATGGTCAGTGCGAGGACCAACATGAGCGGGATTATCCGACCTCTCCTCATGCGAAGATATCCCGCCGCGATGCGGTTCTTCTGTCCCAATGCGAAAGATAGCCTTGATGACACTCCAGCCAATCCGACACGAGATACTCTGGAACCATTGTAAGCCATGAAGAACCACGCTGCGGTTGCAAGAGCAAGGTCCAGTAACAGAATCATTGGATTTCGTGGGAAGAAGATTGCTGCTGCTACTACTAGAGCAAGAAGGGTGACTGAAGCTCCGAAAGTAAATCCGTAGGATGCTTCTTCAGCAGAAACGTTCTCAGCAGTCTCCTCCATGGTAGAGCCAATCTCTGCCTGAGCAGCCCTCTTCGCCAGATATAGAATAAAGAACATTGGTGGAACAATGCAAAGTAATACTGCAATCAGCAAGGTGTCAATCTTGATAATTGAATTCAGCCAGTAGTACTCATACACAGCCCAATCGAATGTCATGAAACTTGTTGTCGCCGGGATGAGTGCCGCAAACATCGTAGCGAGTACAACACCAAGAAACAGACTCAGAATTGCTAGGAAGAATGACTCCCAGAGAAAGACGCCATATACCTGACTTGTACTAGCACCCTTTGACCTGAGCACACCAACCTCTGTTAGCCTGGGTGCCATGAAGGTGTCTGCAGCGAAGACCGAGAGGACCAACGCAAGGAGGAATATCGGCAGATTCAACATCGAATATGAGACTGAGTTCAGATATGAATTGACAACCCACTGGAGAGAGTTGACCTTGTCAAAACCAGCAGCCTCAACGAAGAACTGCTCCTCCACTCGGGTTGCAAGTGTTTCTAGATTCTCTGATATTTTGCTCGGACCGTTAGCAACTAGCGCAATTGGGTCTGCTCTCACAAGACTATGTGCCGGAAACCAGCCATCAGGATCAATTGCTCCTGCTGGAATAGAGCTGTCAAGAATCATGACACTGTCTCTAAGGCCCAGAACAGGATATCTGACGTTTGTATAGTTCCAGTTTGCTCGCATATGTGATGGAAATGCACGTTCAACGAGAGATGTAAAGCTGTTAGGATGGTAAACACCAACAATTCTAACTCGATCTACACTAAATCTATCGAGGTTTCCGATTTCAAGAGGATTAACAGTAGGGGTGTAACGGTCAGGAAAATCTCGACCAAGTAGCTCTAGATCGATTCTGGAGCCTATACCTAAAGTCTGATTGAATACATCTTCTGTATAAGCGAGGAACTGCCTTGATACTAGAACCTCTCCTTCGTTGAGGGTGAATTCACCTTCGTACTCAAATTCTTCTGATACACGGTCGAGAAAGTCGTTATTTGCAAAGATGACACGTGTGTCTTTCACACCAGCCGAATAATGTTCGTGATCCAACTCATATTCGAATTCATCCGGATAGTCTGTCCCCCATAATAACGCCAACGTAGAGTCTATCCGCATAACCTCGTCAACTAGGGGGTCATTCCGAAGATAATTGTAAGCGAGTGTTCCCTGTTCATCGCCATCCTCGTATGTCTTTACAAGGAGCTGGAATGAATGCTCTTCTATAAAGTTGTCAACACTGGTCTGAACTCCTGTGTCAGCCCAGACTATGTTGGATGTCAGTAGACTGATACCTAGCCCAAGTGTGAGAGCCAGACTCAGTGCTCGGAAGGGATTAGCCTTCATTGCACTCAGAGCGTATGATAGTGAATAGAGACGACTTCCCGGTGACGATGCCCTAGAAGTCGCTGATTTTCCCACTGGAGTCACTCCCTCACAGAAGCCTCCTCATCAGCCTGAAACTTCGCTCGAGCCTCTTCGATGTCTATACCGCTAGGCCTGAAGAAGTCGGTGACTAGCTCTTCCACAAGTACACCGTCTCTTAGGAGGAGTATTTTATCGGTCATCTTAGCGACTTCAGGGTCATGGGTGACTACAATTATTGCCCTGTCCTCCTCTTTCGCTAAGCGTTTCATAAGCTGGATGATCTCGCCTCCAGTAGTGTGATCGAGATCTCCCGTTGGTTCGTCGCATAGAAGAACCGCGGGATCGTTTGCGAGAGCACGTGCAAGGGCGACACGAGAGCGCATTCCGCCAGAAAGCTCGTGGGGCATGTGCTGAGCTCTGTGATCAACACCCACCACTTCAAGGAGCTTCATGCCTCTTTCTTGACGCTGGTCAGTTGGAACATTATCAAGCAGCATCGGAACCTCAACATTCTCCAGCGCCGTGAATATGGGTAGGAGGAATTGGTCCTGGAATAGGACACCTACCTTATGCCTCCTAACAGCTGATATCCCCTCATCATCTAGAGCAGTAATGTCAGTTCCATCAACAAGAATCTGGCCAGATGTAGGTCGGTCAAGGCCGCCGATGAGATTCAGGAGGGTGGTCTTTCCCGATCCTGAGGCACCTACTACCGCTACAAACTCTCCTCTCCGGACTGTGAGGTTGGTCCCTTGGAGCACACGGATGACGCGTGAGCCGTCTTGGAAATCTCTGTGTACATCTATGCATTCAACTGCGACGTGATTGTCGGCACCCAATGGCATGTCACCCAGTGCCTCACGCTGACATACCCCATTTAAGGAGCATGCTTCGAGCATTTCCGAACTATTGAAAATCAGTAGAGCTGCCGAATAAGAAGACAGAATAGCAGCTAGCTCATGGATGGGTCGAGGTCTTATGCGAGTCTTTGCAGTTGCTGGATATTCAAGCACCGGAAAGACCATGCTAGTTGAAGCACTTATCAAAGAGCTGACTAGAAGGGGATATTCGGTTGCAACAATCAAAAGCACAAATGAGGATGCTTCTGACGTTAAGGGCACAGACACAGCTCGGCATCGAATGGCTGGAGCAAAGACCACAATTCTCGTGGGCCCCAAAACATTGACACTCCGATCGGAGAGACCGTCCAGTCTGAGAGAAATACTCTCGTCCGTTCAGAGCGATATTATGCTGATTGAGGGGATGAAGGAGAAAGATATCCCTAAGATATGGTGTATAGGCAATAACGAACTACCGAAAACATTGCCGGACGGAGTTGTGGCAGTATACACGTGGGATAAAACAGCAGCTAATAGAAAGGAGCAGACATTTTCAGTCTATACAATGGAACAGATATCCGAGCTCGCTGATCTAGTTGAGACAGCATCTGTAGACAAATGGAAATGGACCTTTGACAGTGATTTGCTACATCAAAATACTCTTCATTGCGCCAAATCTATGAAGCGTTGATGTGGACCATCAAAACAGAGCATTTCAACCTGGCAGACACAATTGAATGCGGTCAGACATTTAGCTGGATCAAGGAAGGAAATGGCTACCTGAACGCAGACATAGGTCAGGTGGTGTATGTAGAGCAACACGGTAGCAAACTCCATTACGAAACATCTGGCAATCGCGTTGATCTTCGAAATCTCTTCAGACTGGCTGATCCCCTTCCACAGATTCAGAAAGCGATTGCCAAGGATGAATACATGAAGAAGAGCATTGACTTTGCTCCGGGACTACGGCTGGTTTCAGATGAGTTCTTTCCATGTTTGATCTCGTTTATCTTGTCGATTCAGAGCAACATTCCAAGAATGCATGGTTGCATGAGTTCCCTTCGAGAGAATTACGGGACTCCCTACAGGTTTCGCGGCAAAACCATCTTTGGATTCCCCACACCTAGGCAGTTGATTAGAGCTAGTGAAGAACAGCTAAGAGCCCTCATGTTTGGCTGGCGGGCTGGATTTATCGTAAAGGCCACCTCATCAATCCTATCGGGCGGTTTTGATCTCACAGAGTTAGCTGAGACCACTTACGAAGATGCGCATCGAAGATTGAAGACTATTCATGGAGTTGGTGACAAGGTAGCAGACTGCGTATGCCTCTTCTCACTAGGCTTTCTCGAGGCGTTCCCAATTGATGTTTGGATTGAGAGAGTAATCAATGAGCAATATGAGTTGTTCTCATCTGCAGGTCAATCATATAGAAGGAAGTCAGCAGCAGCAAGGAACTACTTTGGGAGATATGCAGGATACGCCCAAGAGTACCTCTACAATTACGCTAGATCGAAAGCTGTAAAATCAACAAGATAATCAGCTAGAAGCTCTGACGTTTCCTTCGTTTACGTGCATACCATGAGTGATCAGTGATTCCCTTCGAGTTCTCCCAAGTCCTAGTTTTGTAAAATTGAACAGGATGCTCCACATACATGCAGAGCGGGTCGAAGGTGGTTCTAAGATAGACTGGGCAAAGGCTGCGATCCTGCATCGTTTTGCATTTTGGAGGTTCGTATTCCTTGCCTTTGATGTGATCGATCTGATAGCTGGCAAGACTCTGAACAAAGTCCGGCGCAGCCCTGAAGATTCTCATCATCTCATCTTTTCCCATTCCTACCTTGAGAAGGAATGCTGCCATAGCAAATCGTCCAAAGTGTGACACGTTCTTCTGATTAATGGAGTCCTCATGTAACTGAGCAATGCATGGAGGAAACGCCGTCACAGAGTCCGAAGTGTATTCGACTGGTTCCCACTCCTTCTTCCTGGTTTCCATTTCACTTTCGAATCGCTGTACGGCTTCTGTGAGTCGCATTGGCAGCGTAGGAACTCGGATTTCACTTTGAACAATGAGGTTCTTGAACTTCCCAGACATTAGTCTATAAAGCTCTGACTTACGGACTGGAACCCATCCAGCATCCAGATGCCGGTTGATTAGCTTCCATCGTGCATCTCTGAAACTGGGAGCGACCTCGAGGAAGTCCTCGAATCTTATCCGATATTCAAAGCTTCTAAGAGAGAGGGGAAGTCTTGACCTCTCTACACTTGTGCCTGTAGACTCAATCTGCCATCCAAGAGATTCTTTGCACAGTGACCTTATGACACGGTCTCTCTCCGAGGAAAGGTGTCTGTTGACAGCCTTGGATTCAGCTTCTGCTTGAATTCTCCTCAGGCCAGGACTGTTAAGATTGAGACATACTTTTTCGACAAGTAATCGTGCTGCTTGATACACTAGCACAGCTTCTTCTCGATCAATCTCCGGCAATTTGATCTCTTCTTGTGATATTGCGGAAAAGACACGTTCTTCGGCCTCATCAATCAAATCATCATTACCGGGTTCATTCAGGATTTTAATAAGAGAACCTACGTCTCTAGCTAGTTTCTGAGCGGTGGATCTGGCTTCCACTGAAAAGGGGTATTTCAATTGCTCAAGTGAAACAGCCATGAATCGCGTGCCTCTCACCAGTATTCAGTTAGACTGGCTAAATAAACTGTCCTCATCGAGTTCGGGACCACCGGCGGCTAAATGTCGGTTGATAGTTTTCGATTCCTCTTGAATAGTATCTTTTTCCACAAGAAGCACATTGAAACATTTGTGCGCTTCTTGATCGCCCCCAACGGTCGAAAATACGATGAATATAATGGCTATGGCATCGAGGACACTCCATATCTGATGCCTCATAAGCCCATGGAGAGCGATGTCGTTTCGTCTTCATTGAAGGTTCCTTGCTATGACGTCGTGCCATCTTAAGTCCGACCTAAGACATAGTCGGATCTCATCAACAGGTTCATGAATTCGCCTAGGCTTTGACGCAGAATCTCTGAATCGCTGTATAAGTTCCTGAGAGAAACCTTCCTGTCGTCTTGAGACGGCTTTGATTTCTCATTCACCTGTTTGTAAGCTGCATTAGGTCGCTCGACCCATCGGCAGAGCTCCTCATTCCCCGCGCTCAAGAACAAAACTACAGGAGTCTTTCTTTTTCCGTTCACCTTGTATTGCTGATGGAGCTTGGCGTTTTTATCACTGTCCAGAATACGCAATTTTACTTTCGGAGAGAGTGATGTCATTCGAGCAAGCACAGGGATGTTCCCTGCAGAGTCGTCACAGCGATCTGTGCCAATGACAAGGATTCGAATCTCATTTTGAATGCTACTTAATACATCCTGTTCAGACTCGTTTAGCATAAGATCGGCATATCGTGCTTTCATCAACTCGACGTTCTCTCGAGCATTCTTCAGAAAGGCGTCATATTCCACGGCACTATCCCAATCTGCAGTCTCACACATGCTTTACCAACTCAATGTTCTCGAAGAATTCCGCTGGACTGGCCAACAGTTTCAACTTGCTTCGGTCGAATAAAAGGATTACCTGATGCGCATTTCTGTGCATGGATGGAAGCAAATCTATATTCAGCCACTCTTGATTGAATTGCATGGTGGAAGCTACTCGCATTGCTCTGATGAAGAATCTCAGAAGTCGCAAGGACAAAGAGAAGGGAAAGATGGTGGCTAGCTACATGAAGACATCAAGTCTTCAGTTCCTCGGGGTCTCAGTGACTGAGGCGCGGAAAATTACTCGGAGTCACATCAGGGGGCTTGCGGTTGACGACTTGCCAAATCTGATAGAGCAACTATGGAAGGAACCTGTATTTGATTTCAAACTCGCAGCCATAGAGGCTCTTGAGAAATACAGTGCTAAGGGCGATATTGATACTGCGTTCACCATGATTGATAGAATGGTTGAGGATATCGACACATGGTCTACTGTGGACCCGCTGTGCATAGTCTGCCTAGCGAACGTGATAATCAGAGACCCATCATATGAGAGGAAGATAGCGACATGGCGAAAGAGCAGCAATTTCTGGAGGCGTAGAGCAACTGTATTACCCTACGTCCATCTGGCAAAGAAACGAATCTACCGGGAGGAGTATGCAGAACGAGCGCTTGCCGCCATTGTACCACACCTATCCGATAGGGAGTTCTTTGTAGCAAAGGCGGTGGGATGGGTTCTAAGGGAGCTGAGCAAGAGAGAACCAGATCTCGTCCGAAGATTCATTGAAGAAAATAGGGAAAAGATGACCAAGCTCTCGATAAGAGAAGGTAGCAAGAAGCTGTAATGCCTTCTCGGGGATTCCGAGCAGATGATATAAGGCCCGGGCATGTTGGACCAGTGACATGACAGCTAAGATGATGGCTTACTGTGGGATTGTCTGCACAGAATGTAACGCATTCATTGCGACAAAGAATGACGACAATGAATTGCGAAAGAAAGTAGCAAGTGAGTGGTCCTCCCCGGAATGGCCGGTGGAGCTTGCGGATGTTAATTGTCAGGGGTGCAAGGCGACGGGTGATGTCCATTTCAAGTTCTGTTCAACTTGCGGAGTCAGAACCTGCGCTAGTCAAAGGAATGTCCAGACATGTGCTCACTGTGAGGACTATGGGTGTGACATCCTTGAGGAATTCCTCAAAATGGCTGGAGATACCTTTAGGGAGAAACTTGAAACAATCAGAAGTAGCCTCTAACCATATCTCAAAAAGTAATAGTTTCGGTTTCCTGTTGGGTTTATCTAATCTAGTAGTCCACTAGACATAGGAGCACTGAGAATGAAGAGAGCAGGTGTTGCAGACCTGAAACTACATCCAGGTAAGGCACCGCATTGGCTTGTCAAAAGAATGATGCCTATGGCCAGTGCACTCTGCGAGTTCATAGTGGACGAGTTTGGTACTCTTGAGCTTTTGAGGCGACTCTCAGATCCAGTTTACTTCCAGGCACTCTCCAATGTCTTAGGATATGATTGGGACAGCTCCGGCTCGACCACGGTCACGTGTGGAGTATTGAAGTCGGTCTTGAGTTGGGAAACGCACAACATGGTCGGTCTAGGAGGCAAGGGACTTGCGTCTAGGAAAGTACCAGACCAGCTCAGAGCACTGGAAGACTATGGGCTCGATGGATACGGACTATCAGAGATAAGCAAGGCTGTTGCGAAAGTCGACAACGCGGCAGTTCAAGATGGATACCAGCTGTATCAACATGTCTTCTTTGTGGACCCTGAGGAGAACTGGACCGTTGTGCAGCAGGGTATGGACAATAACTCGAATGACGCACGTAGATATCACTGGATCTCTGAAGATGTGGACAGTTTCATTGATGAGCCCCACACAGGAATGATCTCAGGCCAGGTGAAGAAATCGACTCTTGATCTCACCTCAAGTGAGTCAGATGATTGTCGAAAGACCACTTTGGATGTAGTAAAGGAAGACCCTCGCAAAGTCAAGAAACTATTCGAGGACGTGAAGGCATATGGTGAGAGCACCCTCATCCCATGGATCGAGGGGGATGGTCCAGAAGTCGCAATGCCATCTTACAAGGTGATTCCGAACAGAATGGACTGGAATGCAGTCCGCAAGGCCTACGAGGTACAGCCCACAGGCTACGAAGACATGCTCTTCATCGATGGAATGGGACCAGCCACAGTGAGGGGACTGTCACTCATATCAGAGATGATCTATGGTTCAGCGCCGTCATGGTCAGATCCAGTTCGGATGACCTTCGCGTTTGGTGGAAAGGATGGCGTGCCATTCCCGGTTCCACGGAAAGATTACGATGATGCCATCAAGTTCATGGAGCAGGCGCTGAATGATGCGAAACTTGGTAGAAGGGATCGAGTTGTTGCTCTTAGGAGACTGAGGAAGTTTGCGCCTCCAATCCTCCATTTAGCTTCGCAAGGTAGCTGAAGTAGTAGGTACAGACCGAAGCATAGATTTTGCCGATTTGTACAGCCAAATCTATGATTGAGATTGATTCCTATGACGATCTGGTCACATGCGTCAAGACTGGATCAGAAATGAATGGCAGCGTAGTGATGTGGACATACGCCTATCTCATTGGGGATACTCTCATAGATGCAGGATGTCCAAATGCAGCAAAGGAAATCAAGGATTTTGCCGCCAACAATCCAGTCAGGCGTGTCTATGTAACACATGCTCATGAGGACCATCTTGGCGGCTGTGCAGTTCTCGCTCCGGATGCTGAGATCTACGCAACACCCCCTGTCACTGAGGCCTTGAAGAATCCTGAAGCCCTCCCTGACTTCTTTGTGATGGTTTGGGGCCAACCAGAACCAGTTCCGGAGGTCCTACCGATGCCTCAGAAATTCGAGATTGGCGATTTATCGCTTGAATGGTTGTCACTACCTGGTCATACTGATCACATGATAGGATTCTACGAAAAGGAAAGAGGCTGGCTATTCTCTGCGGATGCTGTCCCACTGCCATCAAGAAAGCAACTGGCAATGCCTGATGAGAACGTTCCAGAGATGATAGCCACTATGGAGAAGATTCAGAACCTCAACCTCAACTTGCTCTTTGATGGTCATAGGGGACCTGTTGAAAATCCCCACGAATACATACAGAAACGCATTGACTACCTGAAGGATGTGCAGGCCTCCATCAAGAAACTGCATAGTCAAGGGCAGGACATTCCTGAAATACAGGAAAGTCTTGGAATAGAAGGGCCTTGGTACGTCGGCATGACTGAGGGTCGATTCAGAATAGACCACTTGATTAAATCGCTTCTTTTTGACGAAGTTTCCCTATGCTGATAAGTAATAAGGAAATGAGTCGAATAGTGCGTGAAGTAGAGCTGATAAAGAGATGCTTATGGGACTTGTAACAATAGCAATCATCTTTCTGGTTGCAGGAGCCACTCCACTCATTTTTCCAAACACCTTTGCTGACACCATTGGGCATTTTCTTGCGGCTAGACCAGACGATTATGAGGGTTGGACATACTATGGTCAGCTCCTGACTAAACTGCGCGACTATGAGACTGCACTATATGCATTCAACAGAGCAGTTGCCATTCGTCCCAACTACTCAAAGGCATGGGAAAAGATGGGAGACCTCTTCTTGCTCATGGATGAACACGACTCAGCAAATCAAGCATTCAGATTGGCAAGGGAAGATTAGAACTCTGATTGTCCATCATTCATTCTTGGGCATCCTCTTTCTTGCAGAGACCTCTTTGTCATTCATTTCTCGGCCTGTCACATCTTCACGGCCAACAGCTCTGAGTCGGACTAGTGCATGTGGATATGGGTCAAGAAACTCTTCCTCTACCCCACGTTTTACTGTAGGATGAATATCATTCAGTCTGTCGTAGATAACTGTCTTCTCATCCTCTGACGTGAATCTTGGGTCAACGACAACTGCCACATGAAATGAAACACATGCATCCCATAGACGCTGGGCAGCGATGAAGGGTAGGTCGAGAAACTCTTCGGAACAGCCAGTCTTGTTCATGAAAGAATCAGGCAGCCCACCACGAATAGATAAACGCACATGTCCTACAGTATCAGCATCACGTGAGGCATATTGGGACAACCTCGAAGCCAAGCCATCTTCAGTTCCTATCACTACTCCATTAGTTTCGATGACAAACAGGTCAAATGCCTGAGCATCTTGGTGAACCAGATCAAGGATGCCGAAGATATGTTCTGGACACAAGGTGGGTTCAGCACCACTGACTCTAGCACGCCCAAGTTTCTGGACTTTTATTATCTCCCTGAGCTTTGAATAGACTTCTGAAGGAGAATAGAACTCTCCGTAGCTCTCCGGCCAATCTCGACTCCAGTCCACCCAGCAGAATGTGCATCTGTAGTTGCATCCAACAGAATATGCAGTAGCAATGCCGCCATAGACACCTACTGAATAGAATCTAGTGTACTTCCTCAAATGAACTCCATCTACTACTTTGCATACAGTCTTCCTCGTTGACTCCGTGAGCTTAACTGGATCCATTGGGAAAGGAGATTCAAGTTCGCCATCTGGTCCGTGCTTGGCAAAACGGACTGGCTTTTCATCAAAATCTGTCATTGTAATGCACTCAGGAAAATACGTGTTTTAGGTTTTGCATGAGGAAATGCCTGACTCTCATCGTTTCTTCTTCGACTTCTTCCTACGTTCCTCAAACCTATCTGAAAATGATCGGGTCGCCTTTTCACGATCACGTTCTGCCCTAGCGGCCTTTTTTTGGCGAGAGCAGTTTATTCTTGCAGCACGACCAAGCTCAGTAACTCGTGCCGCTTCTTTGTCCTCGCCGCGTTTCTTGTAGAGCTTACGCGCTTGCTCCCAAGCCTTTGATGCTGAACAGAAGTCATCTAAGCGTGCTGATGTTGTTGCCTTTGCATCGAACAACTGTGGGTTGTCCTTGACCATTGCAGTGAGGCGGTCCCAAGTCTTGTTGGCCTCTGTCCAGTTCTCTAGGTCCATCAGGACAAATCCCAGATTTCGAAGGGCAGAAACATGCTTCTTGTCACGCACTAGTGCTCTTCGAAAATGTGACGCAGCATCTTTCAATCGTCCTGATTTGAACTCAACCATACCCATTGTATTCTCAACTGAGGCGTCACTCGGATCAATCTGAGAAGCCTTCTTGAGAGCCTTCATCGCAGACCTTTGTTTCCCGAATCTGAGGTTCACATCGGCAAGAACGCGCCATGTTTCTAAGTCATCAGGTGCAAGTTTGGTGGCCTTTTCAGCGGACTTCACTGCTTCTTTGCCCTTATCTATCATTGAGAGACCAATTGCTCGGTGAACTAACGCTATTACTTTTTCAGGTTCTAGCGAGAGTGCACGATTATAGTCGAGGACTGCATCGCTAAAGTCGCCCTTCTCTAATTTGATGTCACCCATGCGGATCCATATCGCAGGCACATCGGTCATCGTCTTACTGACCTTCTCATAGCATGCAAGCTCTTCCTCTATCCGCCCAAGTGCATGCAGGGCTTTGGCCTTGTCCACAAGCGCTTCAACATTATCTGGCGACAACCTCAATGCCTTATCAAAGGACTCCAGAGCGCTAGTAGCTTTATCTTGCCCCAATGCCATGAGTACGCGTCCACGATTCGTATAGGCTTCAGCAAGATTCGAGTCTATTCGTATAGCCTGATTCAAACATCGCAAGGCCTCTCTGAACTCTTTCTTATTGGCTAGTAGAACTCCCTGCACATTCCATGCGGTTGCATCATCTGGATTATCCTCAAGATGTTTTTTCACCGCCCTGAGGGTATCATCCACTGATGTCATCCGAATCGATATGATATCGTTTGATAATAAGAAAAAGGTTGACCGGTTAGACCCCCATGCCGTCACATATAGATACAGGTTGAGCAATCGCAGAATTACATGGTGGAATAGTGATGATCAAGGGGATTGAAGCTATAATCTTTGACCTCGGTGGAACGCTGTACAAAACGGAGAAAGATCTTGGAGATGTCCATAGACGATTCTTGACGGAGCTAGGCCTTGAAGAACTTGCAGCAATTACTGACGAAGAGCTTGAAGGGGCACAGTCACGAGGACCAGATGCTTGGCTCGATGAATTCATGCTAAAAAAGAGAGCTGACCTGCACTGGGAACCATCCAGAGATGATTGGGTGGAGTACGACAAACGACTCTTGACAAGCCTCGGCGCGGAAGGAGATATTGAGAGACTAGCCAATGAGTATCAGACAAAGTGGGATATGTGGCTCCGAGTCGACAGATACATTCCACTTGATGGTTGCAAGGAAACACTTGTTGAACTGAAGAACAGAGGGTACAAACTAGGCGTTGCATCAAATCGCTTTGGAGACCCAAGACCATTCCTCAAAAAGGACGGGGTTCTCTCGCTATTCGAGTCTGTCGAATATACCGCTGTACCAGGATACAAAAAACCATCCCCGTATATGTTGCTTAAGGTCGCAGATGAGCTTGGAGTAAATCCTCGAAAGTGTGTTTATGTGGGCAACTACGTGAGATATGATGTCGAGGCGGCATCACGTGGAGAGTTGACGCCAATTCTAATCATAGAGTGCAATCTTGAAGAGAGGGAAGCTGCACCTGCAGATACGATCATTATCGAGCACCTAGCAGAGTTACTGGAACTATTACCGAAATCCTAATGTCTGTCTTAATCGCATATTGGGTTCGATGAGGCTCAGACTGATTGGCACATTGCTATCAATCACATTATTGATTTCAGCAGCAAGTGCTTCTCCGGTCTCAGCCCAGAGCAACCACAGTCTTGAATGGGGAGTTGAGGTAGGAGACGAGATTACGTACGTTCTACAGAGGAAGCTGCTCGATGAAACTTTCGGATCCTACCTCACTGAATTCATACCATTCATTGGGCAGGTAGATGAGGGTCAGAGAATTACGGCGAGGGTTTCACATTTAGACTCAATACCCTCCATTATCAATGAGTCAAGTCAGATGCCAGGCGCAAATTGCACACTAATTCGTCAGAACGACTCCGAAATCATCATGGAAAACATGTTCATGATCATCGTACCTATAGGCGATTGGAACTTGTCAAGCGAATTAGGTGGATTTTCAGCATTTGGAGGAAGTAACTCAACAGAGGGGCCTCCGACCAACTTCACATCCTTTGATGACATAGAGTTGGTAGACACTGATACCAGCTGGGGCACAATAATCGACACTTCATTCGCATTCGCAATATTCACCATCACCATCTACATGGAGATGCTGTACGAGAAAGTCAACGGGACTCTAACTAACATGCGAATGCGCGTCAATTTCGGCGGGAATGACATAATCGACCTTGTTTTCACGCAGTGGTATCCTGGAATTGCTCTCATACTGCCACCTGAGCTGCAACTACTAACCATAGGGCTGATCTCTACTGGAGCAGCTATTGTAATCATCGTGTTATTCTTCTACAGACGAAGGCGGATGAAGCGAGCATTGTCTGCAGTGCCTCAAGAAGGATATACTCATTTAGAGGACAGACCTGGCATGTAACCAAGTTTCCAGAGCGGAGTATCAAGATGAGATATCGAATCATAGCTCTCATAGTTCTCATGATTACATTGAGTCCATCAGTAGTTACTGTATGCGCTCAGCCAAACCACTCGCTTGAGTGGGGGGTCTCTGAGAGTGAGGCGTTTGTGTATGTCCTACAGAGAAAGCTCATTCTAAATCCCAGTCAGAGTGGCCTGGTTGAAGTCCAGTTACCCTTCTTAACCCATCTCGATGAAGGGTCAATGGCCATCGCGACTGTAGACGGACTTGAAATCGTGTCTTCTCAGATCAACACCTCTGAGGACATTCCCATAGCTAATGTTTCTCTTACCAGAGAGAATGACTCAATGGCAATTGCCGCTGATATTGAGAGCTTTATTGTCCCCACAAATGATTGGACGCTCCTTACAGAAGCCTCTGGCTTTGGAACTGTTGAAGGACAGACTCTGGTTGATACTCAGACAGAATGGGGGTATGTAAGCACAGGAGCATTCTCATCCGCTGGAACTACGGTCAATTTTCACATTGAACTTCGTTATGAGAAAGACAACGGCACCCTGAATTACATCCGTCTAAGATACAGTGCCCTGGGTCAAGATCTGATAGATATCGTATTTGTTCAATGGCATGTTGGAATGCCCACAATCCTCCCTCCTGAAATCCAACTCTCATCTATCCTCATTATTGCTATCGTAGCGATAGTGGGTGCGGTTTGCGTGTTTGTGGGCTATAGATGGTACAAGAGCAAGAAACCACTAGTGCAGCAACTTGGCGAGTGATACAATGAAGCCTGACAAGGCAAATGAGATTCGACTGATTGACTGCCTGAAAGTATGGTGTGAGGAGACAGTGCAGGTTGGTGAACGGTTCGCGTATCTCTTTCATAGACACGGTTCTGTTGGCGAAGATGCCGAGTTCGCAATTGATGATGACACAGTCATCTACCTAGAGGATACCGAGACTGAGTATGTCAATCCGGAGAACATGAAGAAACCAGGGTGGACTGGCGGTGATGCAGAACGAGGAAAGTGGATCTTTAGAGCTCTCCGCCCTGGGAAAGCTCTCCTCACTATCCGAATCATGTTTAGATTCGAAGTGGAAGAGGAACGAAGAATCGAGTTTACGGTCGTCTTCTAGTCCGTTGTCTTCTCAGCCCATACGTACGTGTAGCCTGCAGCGTAGTCTAGCATCTCTTGTTCAGCAAATGACTGCTGGAGAGCTTTGAGCCCTTCCTGGTAATCAATGTCTGAAATCTTGTGCAACATTGAGTAGCCTTTCCTCGAAACCGTGTCGAGGTATTCCTTACCAAGCATGATTGGAGCGAACTTGAAAGACCGAGACCAAGTCTTTGTCAGTGAGTTATGCTTCATGCATTCTTCAATCTCAGGAATGTCAGGATATCGTTTCTGGTCGACGGAGACCGTGGCTGGAAAGAAACGAGAGGTCATTCTCTCTTCGATCTGTTTGTGGGACTGTGTTACTATGCATATGCGGCCTTGAGGCCTCAGCACACGACTCATCTCTTGCATGGCATCATCCATACTTGGCAAATGGTGGACTACCTCTGTCATGAATAGCATGTCGAAGCTACCCTGTTTCACTGGAATATTATCAGCAGATGCATGAATAAAGGAAATCTGCGGAGCTTTTCTTTGGGCTTCCGCAAGCATCCCGAAGGAGGAATCTAGTCCAATGACCTGTGCATGAGTAGCCTTCTGAAATAGCAGAGAGTTGTTACCAGTACCACAGCCAATATCGAGAACCTTTGACTCTGAATCCGGAACATATTCCTCTAGCAGATGGAAAATCATCTCGGGTTCACCAGCACGGACCTGGTCGTAGATTTTCGACACTGAGTCGTAGTCAATGGACTTGTCAGGCAAGGGATTCACTGGTGGATTAGGATTGAATCATTCATATCAAAGTCGCGGTTTTGTCTGAATTTTGATGTCACTTATATGACAAGGGATTCCAATGGGTGGTAATGGCAGACGAAATGCGTTACCTCTTCGAGGACATCCCACCTTATGACCAGTCATTGATTGCAGTTGCAACAGCTATGCCAATTGTCATCATGAGCCCAATCTTCTTGCTAATGGCATACTCAGAGCCTGCATTGACTGCAGCTTCATTGATCCTGATATTTCTAGTTCCACTCATCGTTCTAGCCATACCCTATAGTTTTGGAGTCCCTGCACACGTCACTGTCAGCCAGAAGGGAGTTATAGTCAGACATGGGAAACTCCTTCGAATCAGGATTCCAAGCAAGAGTATAATCTCCACAGACCTGAAGCCGCCTCCCTGGTGGTTCAATCTCTACTACTTATTCGCACCTGCCCAATGGGTGCATGTGAGGAAGAGTACTGGTCTTCTGAAATGGTGGTATATACCAGCAACTTCAGGTGCCAGACTCAAGACCACGTTAGATTCACTTTTTAAATCTTAGAGATTTTCTTAACTCGTGCAAGCAAATCTAAAGCATCGCTCGCACAGGATGACTTGAGCCATCTTCCTGATGCGACCACAGACTTAGCAAATGCATCTTTGTACACAAGCTGAATTATAATCTGGGTCATCACAAGTCTTGGTATGAGAAGAGTAGGTGCCGCGCTGATTCTATTGGTTTGGTTAGGGTGCGTTGTATTTGCGGGAGTAAGTGCCACTGAGCCAGATGAATTTCCAATCTATAATCACCAGCAATCCCCATCAGATGGCCCCACGATAGAGTGGTACAACATCACCGGTACTGAACAAATCATCATTGCATGGGACGGCGCTTACACTGGTCAGACCGAGGAGGTCTGGACAAACAGTCGTTGGATCAACGATTCAGATGAGGTCGACACAGTGATCTTTCGATACAAATGGCATGGTGAAACTGAGTGGATGAATAGGATAGCTACTCTGATCGAGGGCAATGTAACGCTGGGCCGCTATAGTGCAAACTTCACCTATGCAGTCTGGTGGAACTATGATGCAGGTCATCCTGAGGTCGAAGGTTCAGGGGGAAACTTCTACTTCAAGATCTGGGCGAATGACACTCTTGGAAACTGGAATGAGGTAGAGCCGATGCAGTACACTGGTGGCTATATGGTAGTAGAACCTCCTCTTGATTACGTGCTTTGGAGAACTCCTCTTGGTTGGGCTATTATTGGAACACCCATCGTGATCGCCAGCATTGTAATCATTTGGATAACTCGAAAACGTGCATGAAAGCGACCATTCCAGAGGGCTAATAGGGCGACCCGCTTTGAAAGGAGTAGATTTCATGGAGTTCAGATGATAATGAGTATTGATCACGTTAAACATCTCTATGAGTATCACTTCACTCTCAATCGCAAAATATGGGAATATTGCATTGGGAATCTCACAGAGGAGCAAATGCTAGAGGATGTCAATATCTCTCATAGTTCTATCAGGAATTTGTTCGTCCATATCATGGGAGTGGATGAGAGATGGTTCTCCCATTTTCGCAAAGTGGAAGACCCTGGCTTTCCTGATCCAAAGGAATTCCTTGAACCAGATGTGATTCGAAAGAAATGGGACACCGTTGAAGATCAGATGAGAGAGGTCCTTGATGGCCTTTCCGACGACGACCTTGAAAAGACCTACCAAGGTCCCATGATGGTGTGGCATGTTCTTTCGCATGTCGTGAACCACGGCACTCACCACAGAGCCCAGCTCAGTGACATGCTTAGACATCACGGGCTTAAGCCACTCCCACAGGACTACATCTTCTATGTCCTAGGGAGGATATAGTATTGATTTCCAGTGCTTAGCCTACGTCGCCTCTGCTCTTCTTATCGCGGTCGTAAGCCTCCCAAGCATCAGCTGCTGAGGCTGCATCTCTTGAGCGGAGCTCTGAAAGCACAAAATCACGAATCTCAGTGCTTTCAATAGTTTTCTCAGTCCTGTCAGACAGCGAACTAGCAATCTCACGGGCTGTGTCATATGGAGCGCCACACTTCACAGCGCTGACGACAACCTTCTCCGGCATGAAGACCTCGGTTGACCCACTTCTCTTCCTAACTTCCATTAGAATCCCTACTCTATATTCAGAAACAGGACGCAATAGAACGTCCCAGTGCCTTACGTATAATTCTCAAATAAGCAATTGCACTGATGACAGAATGCTCCATGAGTCTTAGTCAGCCATGGTTCTGGCAATGATTGTCAAGATGAGTCCCATTGCCCAGCCAGTGTTTGCTATGAGAAGCGATAAGACAAGCAGACCCGCCCAGCCAGACACTAAGAGAACCCAAAGAACAGTGAGTATCAGGCTGATCAGTCCAAAACCTGCAGCTATAGCTATCACGATTTTCCCTAGTCTGACATAAGATGTTGTTAGTAGATACCCACCAGCGATGACTGATGCTCCACCAAACCATGCAATCAGCCACAGCACTAACAGAATTGCATCAATGATGAAAATGTACGGTGCAAGTGCCGTAATACCGTGAAGGAAGATGTAGAGAAGTGCAATAGTGTTGACACCATGCGTATAGTTAACAGAAACGAGCAACAATCCACCAATCAAGCAGAGTACGAATGGCAACTGGTTCTTCATGTTTCACCCTCGCATTGTGTTTCACTGAAGATGAGATGCCTTGTATAAAAGCCAAGTCATAGCACTCGGAACACTTGAGTAGAAGATTTAGATACCTGAAGCAAGATTGGCTAGGTGTGACAGTAATGGGACTCAAGGAATTCGCAATCGATACTCTTGACATAGCTGAATGGAATGTTCTACGGGCGATTATGAGATTAAAGCCTGCAGATTTGGAATATCAGCTCACACCAGAGCTTAATCCTATTCAATGGATACTTGGACACCTCGCTTATCAGATGGACCGACTGATCAATCATCTATGCAAAGGAGAGGGTGTGCTAGAGTCAGAAGTATGGAAACCCTTCGCTACTGGATCTAAGAAGATGGACCCAAAGGATTTCCCTCTATCCCACATAGACCTCATTGACTCTATTCTTGAGGTTTCAAGGTCCTGCTTCGAATACCTCCATAGTCTTCCAGGAGAGAAGTTCAATGAGGTACCTGAACACAACACAGGGAGTAACACTGAAACAGTAGCCGAACTGATCCAGAGAATCTCACTTCATTTTCTTGGTCATACTGGACAGATATACTGGATCAAAAGAGGACTGGGAAAAGGCGGCTACTTCGTCACCGGGGTCAAGAAGAAGCAGAGAGCAGATAGCAGGGCAAAGTGGCTCAAGTGGTGGAATGAGAACAAGGAGAAATTTGCATAGCGTCGTCCCATGAACAGTCTAAGATGCACACTCTTATATATCGTTAACGACATCGTTAACAACGTATTAAACGATACTCTTTAGGGGTTGCGAAGTATGTCTCAACAGCAGATGAAAAAATGGGTCAAGCAGACTGCAAGGGTGCCTAGAGGATATCTCAGGTTCCAGTTCTTGACATTACTGAGAGAAGAACCGATGTCGGGTTCTGAAATCACAGATCGGATAGAGCAAGATACAGATGGAGAATATCGCCCGGGTTCAGGTTCAGTATATCCAGTTCTTAGGAAACTACATGAGAGCGGTTTCATTGACAAGATTCCAATAGAAGATGGAGTACAGAGATACATTCTCACAGAGAAGGGGATGTCATTCTTTGATGAGAACGAGGATGTGATGGAGGATGTACGAAAACGTCTTGATGCTGTTGAATTTCCATTTATGAACTTGTTTCAGAAACAACCGCACTTCCGTTCTTATTTCATGCGAATATCCAGATTCATGATGGTTTTCAGTGAACTCCCTGAAGAAAAATGGAACTCAGAGTTAATGGAGAGGTTGGATAAGGTACTTGCTTCTAGTGCAAATAGACTTGAAGCCATTCTAAATGATGTACAGAAATGACATTATGATAGGAGATAGACAAATGACTACACCGATTGACACTATTCCCCCAGAAGAAATCGAAGGAAGAGTGTGAAATGACAAGCACAGAAAAACCGGTGAAGGATGCGAGAAGAGGAAATCCCATGTTCTCTGCAAAGGAATTTGAATTCCTCGAATGGGCCGAGAAGAACCACGAGTACCTATTTTCTGCTCGCGAAGATGCACTACGAGAAGGATTCGAATACCTCATGAATGAGCATCCTGATATGAGACCTCCAGAGGGAGTCACAGCAGAAACTGCTAGCAATGTACAATTGATGAAATTTCGGAAGATTCCAAAGAGGAAGATGCCAGGGATGCTCAGGATTGTCCGAAGTCTACAGAAGGGAATGAAAGACAGCTGGGATGATATCGATCCATATTTTGAAAGCATAGAACCTACTCCCTTTGAACCCAAACCTGGTCTCTGGGAAGAAATGCAGAGATTTGTCAAGAAGAAATGGGATGATGTTTTCATTGGTTTCACAGAAATGCCTCAAGAGATGATATTCAAAGGAAAGTTCACACTATTTCGATACGCCGTAGTTGTTTGTCAAGAGATGAAGAAGGATAAGATTGACGACGCCCCTGGATTCGAGGCTGGGAAAGAGGTTATGCGCGTTTACGGAAGTCTTGGATTGGTTGTCAATGATATTGCCAGATGGCTTCGAAAGAAAGGAATCCGTAGCCATAGCAATCATCCTTTAGGTGGATTGGTGAATACGCCTTCGCTTGCGGGCAAAGCTGGGATGGGATGGATAGGAAGAAATGGATTATTGATAACTAAGGAATATGGTCCTCGTCAACGTATCGCTCCTGTCTTCATTGAACACAAGTATTTCGATTTCACAGATAATCGAGATCACGACTGGATGGAAGAATACTGTACGATGTGTGAAAGATGTCGGAAGGAGTGTCCTGGAGAAGCAATCTATCCCAAGAGTGTTGTGCGATTTGATAATGTTCCGGGAATTGATACAATGCGAACTTGCATTGATCGAGACAAATGTTTTCCATACTTCGCGGAAACCATTGGATGTTCAATTTGTGTCAAAGTCTGCCCCTTCTCAAAAGCCGGAGATACATACGAGAGGCTTCGAGCTGTTGTTGAGAAGGAAAGGGCATAGCCACCGTTCTCTTGATTTGCATCATAGAACAAGAAAAGACAACGAAAGTTAGATGCCTCTAACATTTATTAGATAGGATGATGAATGCAATAGAGAAGGCTGTAGAAATGACCATCGAGATGGAGTTGTTTCCTGCGTTTGAATTAGGACTCTATAATGGCTGGATTCTATTTCTGATTCTTGCAATAGCAGAGGGGTTGATGTTCTTGTTGTTTCCGCGCGAGGTCGTGTCACGACTTACTGACTTTGACAGGTCTAAATGGACAAAGGCTCAAAGGATCTCTTTCGCCACTGGGAAGACATTCTCGTTAATCTGCATCATCCTGATAGTCTTCACACCGCTGAAGTTAGGAACTCTAGGTTGTGGAATTGGCGTGGTCATCTATGCTCTTGGGTTAGCAGGGCTTGCTGCATCTGTGATCACATTCAGAAGGGCCCCCACAGACAGACCTGCAACCACTGGGCCATATCGTTTCTCACGTCATCCTCAGCAGGTGTCTTTATTCATCATATTCACAGGCATCTCAATTGCTATTGGCTCATGGATAGCCTTTCTGGTCTTACTCATCTCGCGGATTCTCAATAGCGCGGGAGATAGAGCTGAAGAGCAAGCATGCCTCGACTACTATGGTGAGCCGTATCAGGAGTACATGGAGCAAGTTCCGCGGTATCTTCTATTCGGCGGCCGCATTACTAGACAAGATACCGACAATACAGTTTGATTCGTCAACTTCACAAAGCTGGCTGTCCACCAGCTTGTCTGGTGGTCCATTTTTCCTCGTTGCGAAGAATCTCTAAGCAGTCCATTATCACCTCTGACTGGCCTAGTATGATCATGCAGGAGAGGTCAAGGCTTGCGTTTCATCACAATGATATTGAGTACAATGATGGTTCCCGTAGCAGCTAAAGCTATAAAGATTGATCCAGATTCCAGCGGAGTAAGACTGGGTGGTATTGTGGCACCAGCTCCGTCTGGAGTTGTTGTAGGCGATGTTGCTATTATTGTACCTGGTGTTGTCGTTGTGGTGGTTGTGGTAGTCGTAGTAGTCGTGGTAGTTGTCACCTCAAGAACAGTCACGACCACACAGTCAGAGAAAGGATTACAGACCGCATCAAATCCAAATATCTTATAGTTGTACACCCCAGGGGTGTGGCCATCAACATTGATATTGACCTCTATTCCCGAAAACCAGAGACCGCTTTCTATAATCGAATCATCCATCAATACTTTGTAG
>CAJHYO010000222.1_pt1 | contig 23008 bp, 10 predicted proteins | sample 9198741 | NCBI WGS metagenome assembly CAJHYO01 (sample SAMEA7708364, study PRJEB35096) | sediment metagenome | biome: marine neritic benthic zone biome [ENVO:01000025]; feature: sediment [ENVO:00002007]; material: shallow marine sediment [ENVO:03000034] sea grass bed [ENVO_01000059] ... | reverse complement strand
TTTCTTCACTAGCTTAACGATATCACTGTGTTTCGATTCATTGTTTCATGAGCACTACTGAAGTTTCAAGTTGACGTTCAGGTATATCCCAATACTTCAGGAGTAGTTCATCTCCATGAGACTTGTCCAATAGAGTATAGCCGTTCTTTTCATAGAATGATATTGCCCAAGTTGCAGCCATCCATGTTCCAACGAGGATTGGGGTTGTGATTCCAACCTCAACCTCCTTGAGAATCTTGGTCCCTATCCCTTTTTTACGATCTCGAGTTTGGACATAGGCATGACGTATAAGATGGACATCTCCTTTATCTTGCACACCCATCACACCACATAGTCCAGTTCCATCATCATACCCCCAGAAAATCACTCCTGAATCAATCTCATTCTGAAGGTTCTTAGCTGACATATAGGGGTCATGCCAACGGTCTTCTGGAATCACTCCTTTGTACGCAATAGCCGCATCATTGATGATTTCATAGATTCTCTGGAAATCTGCGGAAGTGCATATTCGTATCACTTACGTCTTTCCCCACTTTTCTCTAAATTGAATCCATAAAGAGAATGCAAAATACCTTTTAAGAGATTATAGTTGTAGAGGCTTGTAATGTCGGACCATCATCACGAAATCGACATGTCAGAGGTCTATCAGCTACCGCACCAAGAGGTTGACCTGTCTGATTTTCCAAGCGATGAGGAGTGGATTCTTGATATCGGTGGCGGCGGAGAAGGCATCATTGGTAGAGTTAAGGGACGTCAGGTTGTCGCTATTGACAAACGCAAACCTGAGTTAGAAGGTACAACTAGCGATGCTTTGAAGCTCGTCATGGATGCCAGAGAACTTCAATTCCTTGAGAACTCATTTGGGACAGTTACAATCTTCTTTACGTTGATGTACATGCCATTTGAGGATCTTGACACGATTTTTTCCGAAGTTGCTCGAGTACTCAAGCCCGGGGGAGAGCTATTGATGTGGGATGTCAAGGTCGAGGTGCCATCAGACATGGACCCCAAGATCAAGTATTTCATGGTGCCATTGACCGTCAAGTTTCCCGATGGCACAACAGACGAAACTGGGTATGGTGCGTACATCAGAAACCAAGACATGAAATCATTTGTCACTGTTGCCGCGGCACATGGATTCGAACTCGAAGAATCTGAAGCGAATGATCTCACGTTCTATGCACGTCTTAGTCTGCGAAAAGGTTAGAATCCCCAGAATAACTTCGTTTTGCTGCGTTTGACACAAAATTAATATCTGATTTCCTAGCGGTCCGATTGTTCTTCTTCTGGAGGCTAAAAGATGTCCAGCAGACACACTAAGGATAAGGTCCGTGACTTTGAATTGACCGAAGAGGATGCTGTCCGTCTGGCGGAGTGCCTTACTAGCTTCAACGACTCTGATTCTTGGCCAGGTGGATTCAATCAAGGAAATCCATTCAGTGCAGAAGATGTCTTAGAATTCAAACAGACGAGAGAAGATATCCGTGTCATTGTTGCTTACGAAGGAGAAAAGATTGTTGGTCATTGTGATGTATGTCAGCACAACCAAGATCTTGAAGCCGCCTATGTTGGTCTGCTAGGTGTGAATCCCGTATTTCAAGGTAAGGGCTATGGAAAGGCCATGTTGATAGAGGCTGCTGAGACCGCAGCAAAAGCTGGCCTCCGTCGAATAGATCTACACACCTGGGCTGGCAATTTGAAAGCTATGCCTCTCTACAAACGAGTTGGATACATGTGGTTTCCTAATACTCGGGTGTTGATGGAGTCACATATTCCAGGGATAATCAACAACCCTCTATTCCAGGAGTTCTTTGAGCGCTATTATTGGTATGATGCATTCAAGCCTGTCATAAAGCAAGAACCTGATGATATTGTTGAGGATGGGATTGGGCTCTTCAAGTATCACTTTGAGGGTGATAATGGAGATGCTATTGAAGTCATCATTGATAGAGAGGCCAAGGGCATGTGTGGCTTCAGTCTGACAATTGATGGAAAGACAATAACAGCCAAGGTTACGCCTGAAACACATACTGGCTACATTGCAGTCGGGGAGTATCCCTTTGAATTCAAGGTTATCAACAGTGGGGACAAGAAACTCCCGTTCAGTGCAGTATCAGCTCCATCAGAGAATTTCATCGTTAGGATGGGCGATGACTTCTCAGGTGATCTTGGTCCTGGTGAAGAAAGGTCAATCCGAGGAACGTATGCGATCTCAAATGCAGCAAAGCACATCGATCGCGAAACCAATCCAGACGATAAAGTCAAGACTCAGGTTGAGTGGGAGTTGAGTCTTGGTGAGTCCAGCACTAAGCTCTATAGTGGGCTCATCCCAGTAGCCGCTATCAGTCTTAGTCTAGGCCCAGCATATCCTTGTCTTTCTCCAGGCGAGTCTCAGACAATTGGTCTCGGATTTCAAAACAACACTGACGAGTCAATAACTGGTGCAATTGAACTCGCTGCTCCTGCAAATCAAAACCTAGGAGTCGATATGATTGAGTTCACACTCTCACCTCTTGAACACGCTGAACAAGCCCTATTGATTGTAGCAAATACTGTTGATGCGGCTGACCTGATATCCATCAAAGCCACCGCATTTGTAGGCAATGAAGATGAACGCATTCTGGTTGCTGAGAGGGTGATCAATGTGCCAGTCATCGGGGCTGCTGGAGCGATTGCGTATGAATCAATCAATGACAGATTAGTCATTGAGAACGATCAGTTGCGAGCTGCCATGAGAAGTAAGCCTCCTATGTATTTTAGAGAGATTAAAAATAAGATAACAGGACAAGAGGCATCGAGGTGGTTTCTATTACCTGACCTGGGGTATCCATTTCCCAGCGAGGGAGGCGAATGGGATCGAAAGGCTTTCGATGTCAAAATTACAAACAGAATGGAGTATGCACAGATTGAGTTAGAAGGTGACTCAACAGATAGACCTGGCATAAAGTATCGAATAACGCATCGACTCCATCCAGGCAGAGGATACATCGAAACTAGCGTGTACCTGAAGAATTTAGGAACTGAGACCTTCGATAATCTTGGCGTCAAGGTTTCGGGCTGGGTTAGATATGTTGCTCCAGAGTTATACGTTCCATTGAGGGGTCGAATCTATCTGCTTGAGTCTGCAGAATGGACAGGCGATGGCCAGCTTCCTCGTAAACCAAAAGAGTACCATGAGCAATGGATAGCAACCAGAGATATCTCTCAAGGTTCTACCATGGGTTTTGTTTTCGACTCAGAGGACATAGCTGCTATACGTCCACGACGTTCAGAAGGGTTCACATCTGTTGAATACAAACTCCCCACTCTAGGCCCCAAGAAGTCAACGGAGAAAGTCGTCCTCCGTCTGGTCATGAATAGTGGGAGCTGGCAGGATGTTCGTGCACTTTGGGCTAGATTAAATGGGATTTCTATTGATGGATTGGAATCATATAATCTAAGATCTGATCTGGAGGTCTCAATTGCTCCAATTGGTGCTGATTCTCATCCCCTTGATGGGTCACCGATTTTCATCGATTCAGCAAAATTCAATGAACTGGAGCTTAGTGTGCATGTGATTCACGAAACGCCTATTGATGTGGAAGTCAGAGTAAGGATGCCTGAAGGACTTCTGGTAAATGGCAAGGATGAGCTTGAATTAGATGCCGCACGCGTTGGAATCGACAATCCCCTCAAGAAGAGGATCACTGTTGAAGCGGAGCGTTTTGATGATTGGTTCAGGCGTAAGGGAGAGGTTGAGCTAAAGTTTAGAAGCAGAATTGAACGCTTACCTTTCAGTGCCGTGATCTATAATTCAAAAATCAAAGTAGAGAAAAAGAATGAGAAGATTGACGGCTTGCAGCTTCACTCTTTGTTATCTGGGGACTGGCAAATTGCTGTGTCACCTGATTATGCAGGAAGCTTGGTGCGTTTCGGTAAGGATGGGATGAGTGCCTTTCATGATACTTTCCCAAAATCCGACCCATTCATTTGGTGGGACAGATACTTCAGTGGCTTGAATCCATGGATACAGGCTTGGGGCGTTTGGGACTGGGAAAGCGCATTCTGGAAAGAGACTTGGACAGTATCTGAGAAGGAGATTGGCCCATGGAAAGGATTTGATATGACCACTGGGCTGAAACATAGTCCTGGTCTCAAGGGTGTTGAGTTCTCCGCCCGTTTTATGACACTTCCCGGAGTGCCTATTGTTCATGTCCACTTGACAGCAAGGAACCTTTCAGGTCAATGGAAACGGATCAACTATGGGTTACGAGGTACCGCTCGTCCAGGAGGTCAAGTGCAGAACATAATGCACAGCATCATTAGTGGTCGACGAATCATCTACGAGCCCACAGAAGGTCGCGCACGCCTTCAAGCTGATCCACGGGATGGATGGGCTGGATTTGTTGATTCAAAGAGTGGTGAAGTTCTTGGAGCGATATCGACATTGAAAACAAGGAGCAGTCTTAATACAGTCAATGTAGGTCGTGATGCTCAGAGGCTATATACTCAAGAAACTGTAGGTCTTCATCCCAATGGCAAAGCGACCTTATCCAGCTATATCGTGATTCTAGAGGATGTTGAAGATATTCTCCTGCTGAAGAATCTACGAACGAATCTCCAGTGACAGTTATTCTGAAGGAAGTCGTTTCGCTCTTGCACTACATTCCGCAGATTTCACTTCATCTTCTGCTTCCCTATATAGCGATGAAGCAATGTGCCAAGTTCTTCTAGCCTCGGGTCCTCGTCCTAACTTCTCCAAGGATAACGCCCTGTAATAGAGATGCTCTGGATTTCCCGGATCCACCGAGAACGCAGCATCAAAATCAGAGAGAGCTTCTTCGAACCTTTCCTGATTGAAGTACACAATTCCACGACTGTGTGCAACTTCCGGTCTTTCTGAGGACAAAGCTAGTGCTGTATTGAAGTACTCTAATGCAGCGGACTCATCACTCATCAAAAGCAGAACATTCCCACTCTTCACCCAAGCTTCTATGCATTCAGGATCTGCATTGATTGCTTTTGAATATGCATTCAAAGCCTCCTTATATGATCTCATCAGCTTATGGACATCGCCTTTACGAATCCAAAGTCCAGGCTCATCAAACTTCACACTAACAGCTTTATCATAGTAGAAGAGAGCTTGGTTGAATTCTTTCTCCTTGATGGATACGTCTCCCAGCAAAGCCATTGCATAGGGTTGTTCTGGGTCGACATGCAAAGCTCTCACGAGAGCGTCTTCAGCCTCTTCTAGCTGTTCATTCTCATAGTAGATGGCTCCCAGCTCCATGTACGCAGGAACAAAGGTCTTCATACTCTCAATAGCTCTCTTCAGCCATGTAATGGCTCCCTCAGTCCTCCCTCTCTTCTTGAAGTAGAGTCCTTTGGCCATTTGGGCTCTGGAACTGGTGGGTGAAATCATGAGTGCCTTCTCAATGTTCTTGAGGCTTTCCTCAAATTCGCCTAGCTCTGTCTGTGCCAATCCCATATAGGTCAGTGCACGAAGGTTTCTCTTGTCAACTGCCAGAGCACTCCCAAAGCAGCTCACTGCGTCATTGTACTCGCCAACAAGGTAATATGCCATCCCCATGTGAATCCAAGCTTTTGGCTGCTTGCTATTGAATCCGAGACACATCTCATACTGCATGATGGCCTTTCCAAAATTACCCTCTGAGAGATGCAAATCAGCGAGTTTACAAAGCACTTCTGGGATCCGTTTATCGTCTATCACAGCCTCAAGCGCACTTTCAAGCAGGGTTTCAAGCTCTGTAATGGCTTTTCGATGCCTGGAGTGTAGTGCACGGGGCCGAATCAGCTCTGGCTCAATCTCTTCTGGAATACCGACTACATTGAGCTTCTCAGCTATCGACCCGCACAGGTCTTCCGGCTCTCTAGCCATTACTACCCCACAATCCTTTGGATACAGGGTTGTGAGATTTCTTATCAACCTATGCAACAGCGACTAGATGATATATACATATGCGCTGAGTGCCAGTAGGAATATTGCCAGATAATAGGTTGGCATGATGTAAAGTTCGTGATGCGATATCTTCTGGCGAAATGTGTTGACTCCAATCAGAGTGTCTGACAGTATGAAGAATACTGTGCCGATGACAGGGATGAATCCTAGAGGGTTGTTAGTTGTGAGCCAGAGTAGTATTGATGTGCTGAGCGTTGCTGAGATGAGGAGGAAATACACAGTCCCAGCTCGCAGAATGAACGGAGGCACCTCCGGACCCGTTGACTGAAGGGACTTAATCAGCATGAAGACATAGACCACCATTATGCCCATACATCCGATGGACAATGCAATCGGGACAATAGTCAGTCCGGCAATATTTGCATGCCAAAAGAAGTCTATATTGTATAATATATGGGCTATCAGAAACATGCCTATTCCTGGAACGAGGTCGACTTCCATCGCAACATCTCCGAACATGCAGAATACGAGTGCTACAGCCAGGAGAATGTAGAACAGTGTCAGAGAGGCTGGGGTGAGCAGGACGTAGACCACGCTTATCAGAGCTGGAGTGAGCTTGATCACTGTTGTCAGGGATACAAGTTTTTTCTCGCCATCCGCCGACCTGTCTTGGAGTATCGATGAGACTATCGCGATGACCCAAAATGCAGGAACATAGATGAGAAGCGACATATCTGTTCCCGGAGTCCTTCCACCCCTTAAGTCTGTTTGAATTCGGAGAGGTCCTTGTCTGGTGGTCACTACTCCAGCTCATGCTACTATCTTCACAGGCTTCAGATTTACAATGCGGTGCTCGCCCTCAACAGAGTCGTATTCCACCATACCCACAAGCTCACCCTGTGCGCCCGGCTGCAGTTCAAACTCAACCTCCACAACAGCGATGTTTCCAGGTTCAACAGTGCCTGCTGACTCGCTTTGAATCGTGTCAGTCAGGTCCGGAATACCCAGCACCACTTGCACATTGCTCATCGGATTAACAGAGTCGTTCCGTACGGCCACTCCAAACACTACCTTGCCATGACGAATCTTGTACTCCACCACCACATCCATTCCTGGCTCGAGACCCGGACTGGCAGGTTCTGCTGTGGTAACGAATCCTTCTGGCTTGTAGGTACGTCTCAATCGGCGGTAGACAACCACTGCGATCCCACCCACTACGATCAGTCCAGCAATCGGAACCACCCAGTGCATTCTCGGATTGAAGTCCAGGGGATCTAACAGACCGTCATCGTCACTGTCCGAGTCAGTCGGTGAGGTCCCGTAAATCGCAACCTCCTCGTAATCAGTCCAGCCATCACGATCCGTGTCGCTGTGCAGCAAGTCTGTGCCGTATGTCAAGTATTCGAGTCCGTCATTAAGCAAATCGCTGTCAGTGTCATTTGACAGAGGATTACTGCCCAGCTCCTCAGCCTCAAGACCATCCATGAGAGAGTCTCCGTCACTGTCTGCCACGTTGGGCAGTGTGTTCCATATCATGACCTCTTCATAGTCGGTGAGTTCGTCTTCGTCCATGTCTACCTCTGTTGGGTCGGTGCCGTACGTGATTACTTCCTCGTAGTCAGTGAGTCCATCAGTGTCTGTGTCATTTTGCAGCGGCGAGGTCATGTGCACGAACAACTCATCGGCGTCATTCAACATGTCATCATCTGTGTCGTTGTTCAATGGGTTGGTCCCATAGATGCTGTATTCAGCTCCGTCAAGCAAAGTATCCGCGTCACTGTCTTCATCTAGCGGGTCTGTGCCCATCGATATCTCAATCCCATCATCCAGATCGTCATTATCCGTGTCTGGGTCGCCTGGACTAGTGCCATGGGTCCTCAACTCCTCTAGATTGCCAAGGGTGTCCCCATCGCTGTCATAGAGCGAGTCCAGTACGCCAAAGGTCATGTTGTTCGTTGGACTTGTGAGTGTCAAGACGACCTCCTCATAGTCGCTGAGCAGGTCTAGGTCCGTATCGTTTGCGAGGGGGTCTGTCCCGTAGTCATCTACCTCTTCAGCATCCTCGAGAAGGTCCATGTCGGTGTCCTTGCTCAGCGGGTCTGTTAGGTAGTCTTCCACTTCTTCTCTATCGTCGAGTCCATCATCGTCGGTGTCCCTGTCACGAGGATCTGTCATAGGTATACGGTTGACCTCGAATCCGTTAGTGAGACCATCTCCATCCTCATCTGAGTTGTAGTCGGTTTCTCCATCATCATCTGTATCTCTGTCACGTGGGTCGGTCTCTGTGAGCACACACTCCTCGTAGTTCGTGAGCAGGTCTCTATCCTCATCATCTAGACCATCTATTATGCCATCAGAATCGGTGTCATTCAGCGCTGGGTCTGTAAGTGTGAGGCGTATTTCTTGCAAGTTTGATAGGAGGTCCGTGTCTATGTCCCAGTCTGCGTCTGAGGTCCCGTCACCCAGAGTGCTGAAGACCAGCGGATTTGTGCCGGTCATGTTATACTCTTCGAAATCACTCAGATCATCCAGATCAGTGTCGTTGACTCTTGCATTAGTGCCAATGGCAACCTCCTGATTGTCGAACAGACGGTCTCCATCAGTATCCTCATTCAGTGGGTCTGTGTTGTAGACGAAAAGCTCCTCCCCGTCAAGCAGGCTATCGTCGTCTGTGTCGGGGTCCAGAGCGTCTGTCTCGAACACCTTGATCTCATCATAGTCTGTGACCAAGTCTGAGTCAGAATCTGAGCTGTTGAGAAGGGTGTGCCATGTGATAGCTTCTTCTCCGTCTTCCAAGAGGTCTCCGTCAGTGTCTTTATCGGTTGGGTCGCTCGAGTGAATGAATATCTCATCCCAGTCACTCAGTTGGTCTTCGTCGGTATCTGCTTCCTTCGGATTAGTAGCATAGGGATTCGCCAGAACCTCATAGCCGTCTCCAAGCATGTCTCCATCAGTATCAAACAAGGTGCAGTTGGTAATATGGAGGTAAATCTCATCATGATTGCTGAGACCATCTGCATCCAGGTCATCATCACCATCAGGGATTGAGTCTCCGTCAGTGTCTGGATTGTTCGGATCGGTGTGACTATTCGATAGCTCGTCATTGTCAGCTATGTTGTCATCGTCTGTGTCAGCGTTAATCGGCGATGTTTCGTAGACATTGACTTCATCATAGTCTGAGAGCGTATCAAAGTCAGTGTCCTCGTTCTCTGGGTCAGTACCGTTCTCGATCTCCTCCTTGTCGTTCAGCCCATCGCCATCCTGGTCTGCTTGCAGTGGATCTGTGTCATAGACCTGCCACTCCTCCCAGTCTGACAAACCATCAGAATCAGTGTCGTTATTCAGCAAATCAGTGCCTAGGTCGAGCTCCTTTTTGTCATCGATAAGGTCGTTGTCTGAGTCTGCTGAGTTGGGATCAGAACCGTGGTCGTTTACCTCTACACCATCGGCCAGTTGGTCACCATCGCTGTCCCAGTTGGTCGGTGAAGTGAGGGACACGTAGATCTCGTAGTAGTCATCCAAGTCATCAGAATCTGTGTCTGCTCCAGTTGGATCAGTGAAATGGACGATGTACTCTAAGTAGTCTGAAACTCCGTCGTTGTCCGTGTCCTGGTCAATCGGTGAAGAGCCAGCGAGATTTACTTCAGTGCCGTCCGGTAGTAGATCGCCATCAGTATCAGAGTTCGTGGCATTGCTGAGATAGCCATAGATCTCGAGTCCGTTACTGAGACCGTCACCATCAACGTCGAGGTCGTAGTCAGACGTGCCATTGAGGTAGGTGCTCCAGCGGGTCGCATTGGTGCCAAGCATCTCTATCTCCATGTAGTCGTCCAATTGGTCACCATCAGTGTCCTGCGCAGTGGCATTTGTCCCATAGCGAATTATCTCATCGTAGTCGTTCAGTTGGTCGCCATCTGTATCCGCCTTCAATGGGTCCGAGCCATAGACGATTATCTCGTCTCCATCAAACACACCGTCATTGTCAGAGTCAAGGTCTCCGGGGCTGGTGTCGTACATGTATATCTCATCGCCATTCGACACTCCATCGCCATCTGAATCGACCACATAGTCGCTGTGAGTACCATTGGTCATGACTAATGTTGGGTCAGTGAGTGTGACATTGACCTCTACAAGATCATCCAGAAGGTCTCCGTCGGTATCGTTCAGGAGAGGTGACGTTCCGTACTCGTCTATCTCCTCACCGTCTAGAAGACCATCATCATCCGTGTCCTCCTTCAATGGGTGGGCTCCTTCATCATACTCTCGGCCATCATCTAACCCGTCTCCGTCCGTGTCTGCGTTGTCTGGATCGGTTTCATCAGGGTCGATGATTCCATCAGCATCGATATCCTCTCCACGTTCTCCCAGATGAGGTTCATAGATGCCATTTGCAACTAGGTCCTCCCAACCGTCCCAGAGAGAGTCCCCGTCGGTGTCCACATCGGTGGCGTTGAGACCGTTATCAATCTCAATCCCGTCACGAATCTGGTCACCGTCAGTGTCCCATAGAGTGACGTTAGTATCATAGATGCGTAGTTCCTGAAGGTTTGTCAGACCGTCATTGTCGAGGTCATCCTCGCCATCTAGGATTCCGTCATCGTCATCATCATTGTCATTGGGGTCTGTGTGGGTGTCTAAGACCTCCTCTGAGTCTGTCAATTGGTCATTGTCTGAGTCTGCGTCAAGGGGGTCCGTGCCCCACTGGAACTCCTCGAAATGCGTGAGCTCATCGCCGTCATCATCCTCGTCCCCATCGAGAGTGCCATCATCATCGGAGTCGTTGTAGAGTGGATCGGTTTCACTCAGGAATACCTCAAAGTAGTTGGGTAGGGAGTCAGAATCTCCATCGTAGTCCCCATCTCTGACAGCTCCAAACGTGGTAGCATCAAGGGGATCCGTCTGAGTGACGTAGAGTTCTATACCATTTGGAAGGTCGTCGTCGTCAAAGTCTTCATAGTAATCGTTGATGGTGTCATCATCAGAGTCGTCGTCGTTCGGGTCAGTGAAGAGAGTGTTGACCTCATCACCGTCCTTCACCTCGTCATCATCAGTGTCTGGGTCGCGAGGCAATGTGTTCGTGACAGTGAGCTCTTGGATGTTGGTCAATCCGTCAAGATCAGAGTCCTCTAAATCATCATTTGTTGTATCGCCATCAGAGTCTGGGTTGTTCGGATGAGTTCGTGTGAAGTAGATCTCCTCACCGTTGCTAAGGTTGTCAGAGTCCAAGTCGTAGTCATAGTCGTTTATCGTAGCATGGAATGTATTGGGATCAGTGGGGTCAAACCCATCTCCTAGATACGTTATCTCATCTGGGTCTAAAATGCCATCAAAGTCGGTGTCTACGTTCGTTGCATTTGTGCCATACGTAATTACCTCAAGGCCATCATCCAAAGTGTCGCCGTCGGTGTCTGTAAGAGTGGCGTTGGTGAAATGGACATTTATCTCATCGAAATCGGTCAACATGTCAAGGTCTGTGTCTGCGGCATTCGGGTCTGTGTTGTGAATGTTGACCTCGTCCCCATCACTAAGCAGGTCCGAATCAGAGTCGGGGTTCAGCGGGTCCGTGTTATAGACGTTAATCTCATCCGCGTCTTCCAGCGTGTCACCGTCTGAGTCCGCATTGGTCACATTGGTTCCGTAGGTGACAAACTCATCGTAGTCGTTAAGCGTGTCATCGTCGCTGTCTGCATCATACGGAAATGAACCTACAACCATGACCTCATCCCAATCACTGAGATTGTCATCGTCTGTGTCCGTATCCGTTGGCGAGGACTTGTGTATCTTCACCTCGTCGCCGTCTATGAGCCCATCGTCATCGCTATCGGGATCAAGGGGATCTGAACCTACATCGAGTTCCTTCCAGTTAGCGAGGGTGTCTGCATCCTCGTCATCGTGATAGTCACTTGTGCCATCGTTATCGGAGTCGACATCATTAGGGTCGGTTTCAGTAAACCTGACCTCATCTAAGTTGCTCAGGCCATCACCATCATTATCATCCACCCCGTCGTTTATGCCGTTGTCATTGGAATCCGGCTCATTGGGGTCTGTGAGAGTGATGTTGTTCTCTTCGTAGTCTGTGAGGAAGTCGTTGTCACTATCTGCATCATTTGGGTCTGTTCCCAAGTAAATCTCCGACCAATCCGAAAGGTCATCGTCGTCTGAATCTGCATCGTTGGGGTCTGTCCCATGAGTGAAGATCTCAGCGAAGTCTGTAAGCATATCTGAGTCCGAGTCTGGCGACAGGGGGTTAGTTTCATAGTCCAGTACTTCGTCGCCGTCGTCTATGTTGTCATTGTCAGAGTCCGCATCGTTGACTAGAGTGCCCTCGATTAGGGTCTCCCTGGCATCAGCAAGACGGTCTTTATCCGCATCCTGACCATAGCAAGCAACCTGTCCGAAGTTTGAACCTGCGGCAAACTCGTCATTTCCATTGTTGTCTAGGTCACCAAAGTGCATGGCACCTGAGAAGGCGGCGAAAGCGGTCTCAGAGATGAGATGCCCTGTCGCATTGTATAGAGTCAGGGTTCCATCATTGCTACCCGCAAGGACTTGACTGTTTGACAGCCCTCCGACGTTCAACACCTCGATATCAGAAACCTCTCCAGCGACGCTCTTGTTCCAGAGCAGACTGCCCGTGTTGTCAAGCACACGGACCTCATTATCAGATGTACCGATTGCTATCTCCTCAGTGGCGGCTCCTACTAGGTCTGCAACCTCAAGTGCAGTGATTGCTCCAGAGACCTCCTCAGAGTACTGGAACACTCCTACACTACTATAGACCCAGAGAGTGCCATTGGAGGCTCCAAACAGGACCTCATCTTGACCAACACCATCTAAGTTTCCAGTGTCTACATTACGAATCGGAGAGAGTCCAGTGACCTCGAAGATGACTCCTCCACCATTGTCAAGAAGTGAGAATCTACCCAGTTCCGAGCCCGCAAGGATTTCGTCACTTATGTCAGCATCAACATCTGCAGCAGTCACAGTGCGTACCTGTCCGTTGCTGGGGTGGCTCCAGAGTTCCGTGCCAGACACATCGTACGCATACACCCTGTTATCATCACATCCCACAACGATCTCATCCAGCGAGTCAGCGTCTACATCTGCTCCAACAACAGCATGGACTGCATTTGGTAGTGTGACATCCGCAAGGATATTCTGACCAGCGTCAATGACAAGAAATCCGGTATCTGTTCCTATGAGTAGCTCCATGACACTACCAGCATTGATTGCAAGTGATGCCATAGCAAAGGGAGTAGCTGAGATGTTCAGTTGCCAGAGCTTAGTCCCATCGGAATCATACATGAACAGCGTGCCATTCTGAGTCACTGCTGCAATCTCATCCAGAGCGTCAGCATCATAGTTATCCACTACAATGTCGACAACTTGAGAGCCTGTCTGGTCCGACCATACCACGGCAGTGTCAAACGGCGTAAGGTCTGAGAGTACAGCCGGACCTCCTTCTGGTAATATCATGGTAGGTTGCAGCGACGGGTCTCCAGCTACCGTCGATAGCCCTGCCAGAACGAACACAAATGCCAGTGCCAAGAGAATTTGTCTGTGTCTCATTTTGCACTCTCTCCTATTTTAGTTATCTTCCAGGGTTTCACCTGGAAGTAGTCGAAGAAATCTGCCTCCACTACGGAGATCTCTTCAAAGGGAACCTTTCTCTCATTCATCACTCTAATGAGTGGAAGAATCTGGTCGCTCGGATTATCGATGAAAATCTTCATGGCGTTTCTTCCAGCCATGGCAGTGAATTGCACTCCTGGAGCGGTTGCGAGACGTTCTATGATAGTCGGTGATAGCGTGGGTAAAACAACCCTTATGCTCTCGCCCTTTCCAGGGAGTGTAGAGATAAGTTCCTCTGGTGTGCCGAACTGACTCACAAGTCCAAGTTCGAGCAGGCACACCCGTGTACAGTAATCAACAATCTCAAGATCGTGTGAGATTATCACCATTGTAGTCCCTAGCTCATAGTTGAGCTGCTTCAAGTAATTCAGGGTTTCATGTCTAAGGTGAGCGTCTAGACCAGTCGTGGGCTCGTCGAGTAGAAGGACCGGTGGGTCATGTATCATGCCGAGGCAGATCGAAACCCTCTTCCTTTCGCCTCCAGATAAGCGTTTTACTGCTTTGGTCATTAGTTCTTCATCGAACCCGAGAATCTCAAGCACATTCCGTGCACGAGCCTCGATCGCCTTAGGTCGCATACCAAAACAACGACCAAAGAACTCGGCATTCTGAAGTGCGGTAAAATCATAATAGAGGCTGAGATGTTCAAGTTGTGGCACATATCCAACTAAGAGGCTGATGAGCTTCTCTTGCTTGGTGACATCGTGTCCTCCTACATATGCCATGCCATCTGTTGGGTTGATCTGGCCGGTGAGTACTCTCAGAACCGTAGTTTTCCCTGCACCTGAAGCTCCAATTATACCTAGGAACTCTTTCTTGTTGGCAAAGAATGACACACCCTTGAGCGCGTAAAAATCTCCAAAGGCCACTTTGAGGTCGAGGATGTCAATCTCTCTTTCAGGATGTAGGGCTTCATCTGACATCTTACACACCACCGACCTTATCACTGACTCTTTCAAACAGTCTACGTCCCTCTTCCACCGTGACCATGAGCCCTTTCAGCGCCTCAATCTTCTGAACGCGGTCCAGGTCTTCCCTTTGAATTAATAGCTCGATTTGAGTGAATGCCGCTAGAAGTGTATTCAGTGCGTTGTCAATCTCACGAACCAGCTCTGTATCAATCTCCACAATGCGCATTCTCTTTCCTTGCCTTCGTCTGTTATAGATGAGGCCAAAAAGCACCACAAAGAAGATGCTAACTGATGCCAACGCCGCCACCTGTGCGAGAGTCAATAGTGGTCCCGGACCTGGTGGAGGCTGGGTCACATTGGGATCATACAACTCAAAGGTGATCCCAGCATAGGTGTTGGCATAGTCTTCTTCACCTAAGATGATGAAAATCCCATGGACAACTCCTTCTCCATCCCAGTATGTTGGAATGAACTGAGATGAATATAGTCCATTACCAACGAAACCTGCTATGAAGAAAGCCAATGTCCCATTCGGAAGTTCGAATACGATAGCAACGAAGAGGTCATCTACCGGATTTCCATAGTAGTCTGTGACATCGAGGTTGAGATAGACACTCTGACCAGCTGGATATCTTGTTGTATCCTCTGATAAGCTGGCTACTCCTGTCAGAGTGTTGAGAAGCAGATACTCGTTCAGATTATCCAGAAGGATGCTGTTATTGCACTTGACTAGATTCTTGTTCATGAAGATCTTGGATGAGCCAAAGAGCACTAGTTCAGGCGGAGTCCTATCAATAACCACTACTGACTTGCCCTGCACTCTTGCACACGCCAATGACTGATTCTGCATTATGAAGGTGCCTTCTCCAAGCCAGATGGAGTCCACTCCTGCACCGAGGAACGAGCTTTGGACAATATCCGTTGTGTTTTCCTGCGAATGCTCTCCTTCCATGTAGTAACCAAAAGGCATGAGAAGCTGGTTAATTCCAGTCAGATTCGCATTGTCCTCCACATCACCGAAAATGATTAGCTTGCCACCGCTAGCAGTATAGTTCCGTAACATACAGACCTCTGTTGTGTTGAATCCCTCCGTGGGACTGAACATGAGCACTGCTGAGAACTGTGTCAACAAGCCCTCATCAAGTTCCATTCCCGGAGTTTCAACTAGATCCAAGCCTCTAGCACCCATTTCCTTCTTGAGATTCGAGAGACCTGAGAACGTTGTCATTCTGAAGGAGTCGAGTAGTCCTGTTAATGACCCAAGATCACTGAGGTCTCCTAGACTGAATCCTCCACTCAGGAGGTCATCTTCTCCAGGTTCTTCATCCTGCATCGAGGCAGGGAAGCTTCCAAAGCCCTCTCCACCTGTGTCAGCTCCGAGGTCAAAGTCACCACCGAGTCCGCCAAAGGACAATCCGCCCCCATGTGATGTGTCAAGCAACATCATTGCACGTGGGTACTCCAAATCTCTCTCTAGAGTGATATTCGTAGTCCATCCCTGATCAGTTTCAATGACAAAGTCACATCTATGATATCCATCAATCGTTATTGGTGGAGCAAAGAGAAATAGTGAGAAGTTGTAGTATCCTTCTACGCTATCTACACTGTTCAGAGTAGCATTGCCCCAGTCACTCGCGTTTCCATGCTTTTGTACTGTGAGATTGCCTAGTGGCACATTAGAAGATACTATGAATGTGTAGAGCCCGAAATCAGCGGGAAAATGGATATCGAAAGGTGCAAACGGAATCTGATTCGGAAATACCGATACTGATGGAATTGGAGTGATGACAAATAGGTCTCGCATCACGAAATTATCAAGGAGTCCCAATATCGCGCTCAGGTCAAGTCCTGAAGCAAATAACGATCCTGTAGATAATGAGAGTGCATCATCGATATTCCCAGCTGTGACCCAGTATACCGTGTTCATCCCCATCTTCTCAGGGCTCCATTCTGCTGTCATAGTCACAGCTTGGAAGGGCTCTACTCCTTCAAAAGAGAAGATACGGCCGAATAACGATGATCCATCATCTTCCTCATGGATTATGACCATTGCAGCGGTGATGTCACTGACATTCCATCCTATGTTCATTACAACTGACTTTGACTCGTAGGTTTCACCCATCTCGGCTATCCTTGGTATCTCTGCTTCGACAACGATTAGGTCGTCTTCCGGAGCTCCAGTAGTTATAGGGTCAAGGTCCCACATGGCGTCTATGGATGCATCCATAACAGTTCTATTTTCACCAAAGCCCATCGCAATCGTAACATTTGCAGGCTGATTAACAGGAAGAAGTCCAAAGTCCCATTTCATTCCTAGTCCAACAGAGCCATCAAACGTAGTTGAACCTGTGAGATTATCATCTGATACATGCGAGGAAACATCTGATGAGTTTCCAACCTCAAAGCCATCTAATGGAATACTTGAGTTCAATCCAAAATAGAAATTGTCCAAGTTCTCATTGACGCTGTAGGCAAACAGCTCTTCGTTGTTGAGGTCATATTTTCCATGGTCATCTTCACTGTCACCAAAGATGTCAAGACTATACGAAAGAAATAGACTGACATTGTCAATAGGGGCTTGACCTAGATTGAGGATGTACGGCGTTACCCTGAAAGCTGTTAGCGGTTGATCTGAGTACTCTGTGAGATTGTATGACTCAACGACTAATGTGGTATAGATCTCGTCTTCATATGACAGTACACCCACGTATCGCGAGTAGCCATAGTCTCCAGAACCCAAGGCAACTTGATGCATCTCGCTCTTGACAGCAAACTCCATGAGGTTAGTTGGACTTCTATTTCCCCATCTGAGCGCGAACATGCCCATCATTATATGGATACTAGCATCCTGGCCCGCGCGTGTGTCCAAGCCAGCCACCGTTGTGCCAAAGCTGCTCATCAGAAGTATTGTTGAGGCATCCATTCCCGCTGCTGTAACGATGCCAAGTGCTAGAAGTGGTGTTCCAGTGGTTCTGTTGTGAGGGTCAATTGGCGACTGATGTGTAGCGAGATAATCAAAAGCCGCTTGCAGGTTCAGTAAGCCTGCGCCACCATCATTTGCCCCATATCCAATCGAAGTGGCAGTGTCTCGTAGGATATTAGAAAGTACTAAAGGAGTCGCTCTATCGAAGGCCTGCATGAGAATCGCTGCGGCACCCGCGACAATAGATGCAGAGGCTGTTGTAGTGTCTGCGATGGTGTAGTTTTCATCAACTGTTTCGCCTAGGAAGCCTCCCCCCAGAAGACCTGAGATATCTCCAAGGCCACCCAGATCCAAATCGCCAAATCCTAGACCTCCGAGACCTGCACCCATCTTAGCACCAACTACACCTACGCCCGGCGCAACGATATCGGGTTTGGTCAGAAAAGATAGAGAAGGCCCTCTTCCCGAGAAGTCGGGGATCTCTTGTTTCTCAGTGTCATAGGCTCCTACGGTCAATGCTTCTGCTGAGCCGCCGGGTGACATTATTGTCAAGTAATCTGGACCATCGTCTCCTGATGCCGCAACAACCAGTATGCCCTTCTCCGTAGCCTCACTCACCGCTTGAGTTACTGCATCTCCAGGAGCACCAAATGTGTTGAATGGGAGAAGTATGATGTCTGCTCCCCGACTGCTCGCCCACTCAATTCCTGATACTATCCAGCTAGGTGCAGCGAAGAGACCACCCAGTGTCACCTTTGCCGAGAGTAGAGTGGCGCCAGGCGCCATTCCAGCATAGATACCATTGGACATATTGCCAGTGCCTGCAGCTACGGAAGCTGCATAGGTCCCATGACCGATTATGTCTGTAGGAAGGGTGTCTGCTTCAACAAATGAAGCGAAGGCATTGACCTTGTTCACATCCTCATGGCCTGTGTCAACACCAGTATCAAGAACAGCAATAACCACCCCTGTTCCATTGTATCCCTGGTCCCAGAGTTCCCTTGCTCCAGTGGTGTCAACTGGTGAAACATAGTCCTCTTCCATAAAACTGGATCGAGTGAATGAGTCGGAATGAGATATCTCCTGTATCTCATTGGACCAAATCTCTGTGATGAAGTCCTCTTCAGCTAGTTGAGAGATCGCCTTTCCAATGAGTTTCACTCGGAGCATATTCAGTTCATCAAAAGTGTCAAGAATCTCTGAAGTCCTGTCGAAAAGCGCTATCGCATTACGTGCCTTGGTCTCACTAGCGGCAGTGTCATAGGTGACAAGTAAATCCAGCGAGTCATCTGATTCAGTCTGATTGAGAAGCAAGCTATCAATCTTGCTAGTTGGGTTTTCAATATCCAGTCCAACAGGGGTGATTCCAGCAATAGAGCCTACTAGCATGAGTGCCATCAAGGCACAAGCGAGGAGTCTGCTCCATTCCAATGCTCTCTTCTGCTGGATTTTGGCCATTGTATCACTTCTCTAACGAGCCCTGAATGAGGCCCCGGGTAATCGCTATGTAATAATCCACCATATCCGCGACGGCCTTGGTCTTGACAATCTTAACAGCAATCTCTTTCTCTTTCAGTGCAGTGACGCATCTCTCTGCGATGATTTCCAATGGTTCGTCTGTGAACACTTTCAGTAACTCACCGCGTTGCAAAACAAACCGTACACCTTTGATGGCTTCGAGAGTCTTTCGTGCACGAGGATCCACCTCTTCTAATACAACTCCAACCGAGAAACCATTGTTTGGCATGGAATCCTTTAGGCTCCTAGGGCTGCCATATGAAACTAAGCTCTTACCTCTCATGAATACAGCTACTTTATCGCAAAATTCGGACTCGATTGGATAGTGTGTGATAACAATGATTGATGTGCCGTACTCCTGGTTGATGTAGTTGAGATATTGCCATAGTTCGGTCCTGTTGTCTGGGTCAAGACCACTGGTTGGTTCATCCATGAGCAATACTTTTGGCATGTGACCCATCGCAACAGAAATTGATGCTCGGCGTTGTTCGCCGCCACTAAGCTGCTTCGTTGAGTTGTTTCCCTTGCTGAGGATTCCAAAGTCCCTGAGTAGGGATTTACCTCTTTGAATGAGTTTCCACTCAGGAATGTCATATTGTTTTCCGAAGGCGATGATATTCTCCAAAGGTGTAAAGGTCTCATACATGTACGAGAGATCCTGGGGACAGTAGCCGAAGAAGTGACGCACTTTTGAAGTCTGACGGGAGTCTATTCCAGCAATCCTTGATACTCCTGTGCTAGGAATATCACCAATCAATGCCTTAACAGTTGTTGATTTTCCCGCTCCCGATTCTCCGATGATGGCTAGCATCTCGCCCTCCTGCAGAGCAAAGGACACATTCTCAATCAACTTCTGACCACTCTTCAGCTTCACAGTGAGGTTTCGAGCTTCAAGGACATCTCTATAGGCTGGTGCCTCTTTCCACGCAAATGGCTGAATGTATACTTTATCTGCGATAATCGTGAGATTCGGGTTTGACCTTGGCCCAATTAGCAACTGAGGCTGAGCGACTAGGTATATCTTCGGGTCTCCTATGACTCCCTCAGGCTCAACACGCACCTCGAGGAAACCCTCAGGGAGAATTGTTCCTCTTTGTGGTTGAAGAGCTTCTGTTGAGAACCCAACCACACTTCCTGTAATCATAATCGGTAATTTGTCAGAGGCTCGTTTGCCCCACACAGTACACAGACTCTGTTCACTCTGGATTCGAATCAAATCTTTGACAGCTTGCTGCAAGTCTCTTCCATCGTAGTATAGCTCATCAGAAAGGTTTCTTTTGAGGTAGTTCTGCAGTGTTATTTCAGTGGCAGCAACATCTTCCTGCGTTGCGCCATCGCCTCCTACAGTTAGAACCAGTTCGAGGTCGCCTCTTCTTCTCCGTCTTAAGTCTTCTTCAACAATGACTGCAATTCTTCTAGTGAGAACTCCCTTCTTCACCTTGAGGATTCGGCCCTTGAATTTGACTTCTCTTCCGCTGTCAGTGAGGATGCCTTGTACATCTATGTGCAACTCTCGGTCATTTCGAGCTATACACCAATCAATGGCCTCCGCCAATCTTGCTCCTGAGAAGTATGCCTCCTCTACAAAGGCGGGAGCGCCTTCAGCGAGTGCAGAGCATCCGCATCGGTGGGGCGGCCGCAACTGTTACGGTCACCAGCAGCACGCCGGCGGTAGGTCAGCTGGAAACCACGCTGACCACGGGCGACTCGGTGACGGTCACCATCCCGATAGGCGCGAATTCATCCGCGTCTACGGTGGCCGCCGGCGGTGTGGCTTTCGACCCGTTGGTTCAGGGTTCGACTACGATAGAGGCCACTATCCCGGACTTCATCACGACGAATGACGGAACTCGCAATGTGACGGTAGGCCCCTGAGGAGGCAATTTGTCCCGCAACCTGGGAATATTTTAGTATCGAGCTGTCCGATGACGGACAGTTGTGCGATATCAGAAATCGAATTTGAGGAAGGACCTGTCTTTTATTAATCAAAGGCCGGCGATTGCAAACAGGAAATCTGTCCCCTGAAATACCGCACCAATTAATTAATCTGAACGGATCTCGAGCCAGCTTTTTCCGAATCGGACAGGCTAAGTATTTCTTTGAATGGGCGCGGCTTCCCGATGCAATACCCTTGCGCATAATCAACGCCTAACTCCACCAGCCTGGCCCTGATTTCATCGCTTTCGACAAACTCGGCGATGGTTTTCATTCCCATCACATGACCGATTTCATTGATCGACTTCACCATGGCTTGATCGATGGGATCGTCGACCATGTCTTTCACGAACATACCGTCGATTTTCAGGAAATCGACAGGAAGGCTCTTCAAGTACCCGAATGACGACAGTCCACTGCCAAAATCGTCGAGCGCGAAGCGACAGTCGACCTCTTTTAATCTGCTAATGAACTTAATTGCCGAACTCATATTGGAAATGGCGGACGTTTCGGTAATTTCAAAACAAATCTTGCTTGAGTCGATATTCAGGTCTTTTATTTGCGAAACTACCGAATCCAGAAACCTGGCATCGGTCACCGACTGCCCGGAGAGATTAATCGAAATAAAATTAATCTGGTCGACAAACTCCGGATGGGTAGCCAGTAGTGACAGTGCATTTTCAACCACCCAGTTATCCAGTTTTCCGATCAGGTCATATCGATCGGCGGAAGGCAGGAATGCGCCCGGGGGCACGATTTTTCCCTGCTTATCGATCATTCTCAGCAAAATTTCATAGTGCTCCTCACAGCTGTCATCTAGCGGCTCGATCGCCTGCGCATAGAGAGTAAATCGGTTTTCTTCGAGAGCGTCGGAAATTCGGGTAACCCATTGCATTTCGCCATGACGCTCGGCGATGTCGATGTCTTCGAATCGATAGACGTGGATTCGGTTTCGGCCCAGATCTTTCGCCAGGTAACAAGCGGTATCGGCCTGTTTCATCAACTCGGTCAAGCTGGACGTGTTTTCATCAATCGCAACCAGACCGATGCTGACACCGATTCGAAACGACTGGCCATCCCAGTAAAACTGAAAGTTTTGTGTAGCCTGCTGTAGCGCCGAGGCCACTCTTTGTGCCTGTCGAAGACTGCAGTGCTCGATCAACGCCCCGAATTCATCGCCGCCGAGACGTGCCAGCGTGTCATTATGTCTTACCACCTCGTTTAGCACCTGTCCGAGCTGGCGCAGTAACTCGTCGCCCGCGATATGACCACAGGTATCGTTAACAATCTTGAACTGGTCCAGATCCATAAAACACAGAGCATGCTGGATCTGTTCCTTTTGGGCTGACGATATCAGTAATCCAACCCGGCGCTCAAATTCGTATCGATTGACAAGCCCTGTCAGAACGTCGTGGCTGGCCTGATAGCTGAGTTCTTTCTGTGCCCGCTTTCTCGACGTAATATTCTGGGTCAGGCCCAGCAGGTGCTCAACCTGGCCATTGGCATCGAAAATCGGAACGAAGTTACTGCTGAATTCGGTTCCTCCCGCTCCGCGAAACTCGAATTCCGAAAATTCACCCTTAAACGCATTATCCATAAGCATTTCAATACGTTTGCGGTCTTCGTCGCAGGCGGCGTCGAGATAACGCATTCCTACGATAGCGGACTCGTCGGTCTCGCCAATCATTTCGAGCCCTGCCCGATTCATAGACATCAGATTGCCGTTGAGATCTATCTGGTGAATGCAAATGGGCGCCGATTCAACCAGGGTGCGATACTTTTTTTCATTTTCCTGTAACTGGATTTCGGCCAGTTTACGTTCGGTAACTTCGCTGCCTGTACCCCGGTAGCCAGTGAATTTATCGTTCGAGTCATAAACGGGCAGGCCGTTGGTCGATACGAACATAATCTCGCCGTCGGGTTTGATAATTTCGTATTCGAAATTTTTAAACGGTTCCCGATTCTCAATCCGCTGTAAATGTTTTAGCCATTTTTCACTGCCCATGTCCTCGGTGGATTGATTAATGAATACTTTGCGGTTCCGGCCATAGACATCTTCCGAACCGTAGCCGGTTCGTTCGAAAAAACGGCCGCTAAAATAGGTGTAGTTCGAGGCGTCATCGAATTCCCAGAACCAGTCGGACGCGGATTCGGCGAAATGCCGAAACAACTTCTCGCTTTCCATTAAGC
>CAJHYO010000351.1_pt1 | contig 23789 bp, 23 predicted proteins | sample 9198741 | NCBI WGS metagenome assembly CAJHYO01 (sample SAMEA7708364, study PRJEB35096) | sediment metagenome | biome: marine neritic benthic zone biome [ENVO:01000025]; feature: sediment [ENVO:00002007]; material: shallow marine sediment [ENVO:03000034] sea grass bed [ENVO_01000059] ... | reverse complement strand
TGACCAGAATCGCACAGATGAGCATGCCAAATGTAATCTTTGACCCATTCTCAGGTCCAATGAACTTCAAGAATGGGACCCAGTGGTTAGCAGCAGGAGAAACTGCTGATATAGGGACTCTATTGAGCATAGACTGGTTTGTCGAAGGGGTTATTGCAGATATACCTACATGACCCAAGTTATGGGGGATTCACTCCCCCACTCCTTTCTTTTTGTGTTGTAGGTTTTCATCTAGAAGCCTACTATTGAAATACTACAAATCCCCGTAAAGAAAACCTAAGAATGCAGGGGAATCTTACATGGAAACTGCACTAGAGATGCGAGAGGTCTGCAAGACCTTCTATGGAGAAGGCGAGGTTGAGATTCGTGCGAATGACCATGTCAACTTCACGCTCAAGAAAGGGGAGATTCATGCCCTGCTTGGAGAGAATGGGGCAGGTAAGAGTACTCTCGTCATGAATCTGTGTCGAAGACCTGATAGCGGATCTGTAATCATAGAGGGAAAAGAACTCGAACTAAAAACACCCCGAGATGCTCTTGAGAATGGGATTGGAATAGCCTACCAAGACCTGTCTCGCACTCTTATTGAGAGACATACTGTTGCAGAGAATGTTCTAAGCTTGACCAGGGGCTTCCTTCTATCCATAGACACAGTCGAGGAAGCAGTGAGAGAAGCGCTGCAGAAGTTTGACCTAGGTGACCTCGACCCAAAAATGAAGGTATGGAAACTGTCTGGTGGGGAGAAACAGCGTGTAGAGATACTAAAGGCGCTCATAACTGACCCTGGGATAATCATTCTTGATGAGCCAACTTCTATGCTGACCCCTCCTGAGGTCGATGGGTTATTTGCTCTTCTTGAATCATTGAAAGCAGAGGGAAAAGCCATTGTCATAATCACGCATCATCTTGAAGAGGCAATTCGTATAAGTGACAGGATAACGGTCCTGAGAAGAGGGCAAGTAGTCGACACACTTGACGAAGGCAGGGTTCAGCAGTTGAAGTCGAATCCTCAGAAGGGGGTTCGAGAACTCGCTCAACTAATGGTTGGAAAAGAAACACTGTACGACCTGAAACGGGAGGAGTTGGAGCAAGGGCAGGTAGTTTTGGAAACACGAGATTTGTGTGTTGACAATGACATGGGACTTCAAGTAGTGACCAATGTCAATCTCGGTGTAAGAGCGGGCGAAATTCTAGGTATTGCTGGAATTGCAGGGAACGGTCAGCGAGAACTGCTCGAGTCGATTGTACATTTCCGCCAAGCGAAGACAGGAGAAATATTGATGCACTCTGAAGCAGGCGAAGTGAATATCACAAACATGTCTGTGGGTGCAATCAGAAATCTAGGTGTATCATACATTCCTGAAAATAGAAAGAAAGCAATGGTATTGGACCTCTCTGTAAGAGAGAATCTAATGATGAGCTACTACTCTGATTCGAAAGGCCTTCTGATTGATCGACAAGCAATGGTCAAACTGACAGATGAGCTCATAGAGCAGTTTTCGGTGGACACTCCAAGTCCTTTGGCACCTATGAGAAGCATGTCAGGAGGCAATAAGCAGAAAATTGTCGTGGCCAGAGAGATTTCACGTAAGCCAGCTCAAGGCTCAAGGCTGCTCCTTATTGCTGAAAATCCAACATTTGGACTGGATGTTGCAACTACGCAATTCGTTCGTGAAGAGCTTCTAAAACAGCGTGACTCCGGTGCAGCAGTCCTTTTGGTTTCTAGCGATTTAACTGAGATTCTCACATTGAGTGATAGAATTAGTGTGATCTACAATGGAGAGATTATTGGAACCTTGTCATCTGAGGAGGCGACTAGAGAAGCTGTCGGTCTTATGATGGGGGGATTTGTTTCTGAGGAGGGGAACTAGCGTGAATAAGGAGAGTTTCGGGGTTTCGCTCAATCGGCTCAAGACGATGTTCGAAAAGGGGGTTGGATATCTCAAGAAGAAACTCTGGCCCTTTGAGATCTCTTTCCGAAAGAGACCTTCTAAACTAACATTTGAAGAGTCTATCCGAATAAGGATTCTATCGCTGGTTCTTGGGCTGGCAGTAGTTGCTATTGTATTCCTTGCTTATGGGATAAACCCGCTAGTGTTGTATGTAGATATATTCAGAGTTGCATTCTTCACTAGGTATGGAATTATAGAGACCCTTTCCCGTTTCATTCCGCTGTTGCTGGTCGCCATCGGGCTGGCAATACCGTTTCGAGCAAAAATAGACAACATCGGCGCAGAAGGCCAGCTCATCGTTGGGGCAATTGCAGCCACGGGAGTGGCATTCTCCTTTCAACATCTGCCTAGCGGGATTCTGATTCCACTCATGTTTCTAGCTGGATTTGCCGCGGGAGCTCTGTGGGCATTGCCCATAGCGATTTTCAGAGTGAAGAGTCAGTTCAAGGGATCGGATGTGGTGATTAGCTTTCTTCTCTTCTTTCCTGCTCTCTACCTCGTTGAATATCTTGTCACCGGCCCGTGGCAAGATCCAGCAGGTTGGGGTTTTCCTCAGTCACCGTTGATACCTGAAACAGCTCAAATACCACTGTTTCCTACAACAAGAATTCACCTGACAATCATCGTAGCTATTGCATTGACACTGCTTATTCATCAGTATCTTGTCAGAACCAAGGACGGTATCACAGAAACAAAATTGGGCTACGAAATCAATGTGATGGGAGAGAATCCAGAGGCCGGAGAATCTATGGGGATGAGTTTCCTCAAGGTGGCAATTATTACGGTATTGCTCTCTGGGGGATTAGCAGGTCTTGCTGGGGTAAGTGAGGTCGCAGGGAATCCCAATCTATACCGATTACGAATGGAGATTTCCACGGGACTTGGTTTCACAGGTATTGCTGTGGCTTGGCTTGGTGGACTCAATCCTATAGGAGTCATTGTTAGTTCGCTCTTCTTTGCGGGTTTGTTGGCTGGAGGAGTTGAGATACAATCCGCTGGACTGCCCTTTGGAGTCGTGAATCTCTTCAATGGTGCCATTCTCTTCTTTGTACTCGTGACTGAATTCTTCCTACGATATACAGCTGAATGGAGGTTACGTCGTGACAATTGAGCAGACAGGATCCCAGATTGTGATTGCTGCCACGTTTTTCCTGATTCCCACTCTGGGTGAGATGGTGACAGAGCGATCTGGTATACTGAACCTAGGTATTGAAGGGATGGTCATCTCAGGAGCAGCGGGATCCTTCGCGGCGGCGCACATAACAGGCAACCTTTGGATTGGAGCATTTGTTGGGGCTCTGATTGGAGGATTATTAGCTCTCATACATGCAATAGTGACGATCACGTTCAATAGAAATCAGGTTGTTTCTGGCATATCACTAACCATTCTTGGAACAGGATTGAGTAGTATTCTTGGTCTAGGTCTAATAGGTGTGCCAATCGTCCCATTTGAGGCTATAGCTATTCCAGGCCTCAGCGCAATCCCGATTATTGGTCCTATCTTCTTCGACAAGAACCTGCTTGTCTACTTCTCATACGTAATGGTTCCAGTCCTCTGGTTTACTCTCTTCAAGACACGGTATGGGATAATGATACGGAGTGTTGGAGAAAATCCAATGGCGGCTTACACACAGGGCGTTGATGTGGTTCGAATCCGATATCTAAGTGTGATATTTGGCGGGATGATGTGTGGACTTGGTGGTGCATATCTGACTCTTGCATGGATTCCAATGTGGGTTGAAGGTATCACAACCGCTCGAGGATGGATTGTCATTGCCTTAGTGGTTGTTGGACTGTGGCACCCTGTGGGAGCTTTTGTAGGGAGTTACATCTTTGGGGCGTTCGACGTCCTTCGCTATGCTTTCCAGCCACTAGGCGTACCGACTGCCTTTCTGAACATGTTGCCCTCATTGTCTACAATCCTCTTCCTAGTCATCTGGGGAGTGTTATTGAATGTGCAAAAGGTAAAGAGTATCGTGGGAGCGCCTTCATCTCTCTGTGTGCCATTTGAAACTGAATGATGTCATTATAAGAAGGATTCAGGTCGAGGTCTACTGAAAGATTTCAACTACTCTTCTTCAGAAGATCCATTGCAACTCTGAAACAACGACGACCAAACCAAGAAGCGCCTTGGCTGAACCGGAGCGGCAGCCTCTTGGAGATACTTACATCTAAGCACTCCTCAGCAATGCGCATTGCCTGATGGAGTGGCTTGTTGTTATAGAACTCGATACCCACTTCTTTGGCAATTCCTAGGACGTGGGAATCAATCGGCTGGAAGAGCATCTGAGTGTCAATTGACCTAATATGCTCCTCTAGATGGTCAAAGAATAGCTCTGCTACATCTCTAAGGTACGACGACGCAATCTTGTGCCCGATGCCTTGAAATGACCGCAAAGTGTCATAGTGCTCTGTGATACGTTTGTTCTTAATCTCCTGAATTGTATGGGCTACAATGTTGGCGTTCGGTAGGCCTCTGATGAACTGAACAAGACCTTGTTTACCAGGTTTCTTCCCCTTGGCCTTTACTCCAAAGAGCATCTGGACATCTCGTTTCTTCTTGTATGATTTCCCATCAACCTCCATATTCTCAAATGCCAATCTTGCACTATCGATGAGTTTGTCATTGGCCTTTTCTAATGCAGTAGGGTCCATCACATCAAGAGTTGTACTAAGAGCATCCTCAGCCATATCCCTGATTGTGCGTGAAACAATATCTGAACGTGCCTGCAGGAATATCCTATCTGTTAAGAACCTGTACGCGTGCCACCAATGATTGAGAAGAGATTCTGGGTCACCATCTACTCCTTGAAATCTCTCTGACCGATAATGCTCTGCATACTTTGTAATCAGTATGACGGCTTGGTTATCCACTGCACTCACCAGACACCGATACATCCGTGTGAGTGCTATTTAAGGCGGTGTAACGTGTTTAGTCTTTGAAATCGAACCTATAAGGTTGTGATTCACTCCACCAGCTCTTCAGACTCCGGAAACCATGGAGGGTCTACCATACAAAGGAACACCAAGTCTGAGTCGCCAGTGTTTTCGATGTACTGAATTCCTTTTGGAGGAATGTAGACCACATCACCTGGTTCAACCTTCGCGGCTTCGTCGTCAATGTGCATGATTCCATTGCCTTGAATTATATAGTAGACCTCAGATGCCTCAAAGAATCTGTGTGGAAAGGATGCTTTACCTGGTTTTACAATAGCATGAGCAATGCTATACTCGAGCTTTAGGTTCTCCTTGTCATGACGGGGATTTAGGAGTTCTCGGAGTATTGTGCCATCTAGTGCCACTATCTCCTCACAATCATCAAACCGCTTGATCCACATAAAATCCAACTCGACTGCTTTCTGCGATTTCAGACGTATTTGTTTTGTGCATCGTGACTCATTCATAGAATTGAACGTATTTCTGTTAGAAATCCGGAGGGCTCTTGTTGTACCATTTTGGAATCTTTTCCATCGCTGGAGTATAACCGTCAAGCACATATCGTGAAATCACAAGTCTTTGAATCTCACTTGTGCCTTCATAGATTTCGTAGAGTTTTGCATCTCTGAACAGTTTCTCTACTGGATATTGATCTATGTAGCCATATCCTCCATGAATCTGAACAGCCTGATGAGCCACTTCCATGGCGGCCTCTGTAGCCATGACTTTAGCAACACTAGCCGGAATCGTAGGATCCATTCCATTGTCAGCAGCCCAAGCGGCCTTCAAGTATAAGAGTCGTGCAGCATCGACCTTTGCATACATATCACTCAATTTGAAACTGACAACCTGGAAGTCCTTGAGTTTTTGATCGAATGCCTCTCTTCTGTTGACATATTCTCTGGCATATTCCATAGCGGCCCGAGCCAGACCGGTGGCAAAGGCTGCAATTGAAGGCCTAGTCATACTGAATGTCTGCATAGCAACCCTGAACCCCTTGCCCTCTTCACCCAACAGGTTCTCAGCGGGGACCTTCGCATCTCGAAACATGACTGACGAGGTGGTGGATGCTCTGTGCCCCATCTTCTCAACTGGTCGACCGGTCTTCACGCCTGGCGTGTCTGCGTCAACAATGAATGCACACAACGCTTTGTGTTTCTGAGTGGGGTCAAGACTCGCAAAGACTGTGAAGTAGTCGGCATGAGGGGCATTTGTTATCCAGAACTTCGATCCATTGAGGACATAATGGTCGCCCTCCTTCTTCACTCGTGTCTTGATTCCTGCTACATCGCTGCCCATTCCAGGCTCGGAGCATGCAAAGCTCACAAACTTCAGGTCTTCAGTGAGTGGTCGTAGATACTTCTCCTTCTGTTCGTCGTTGCCAGCAATTAGGATTGGTTCAGCGCCAAGACTGTTTACATATATGCTAGTGGTCATTCCAGCACAACCTGCAGCCAGCTCTTCAACCGCTATACACTGTTCGATCGACCCAAGACCTAGACCACCATACTCCTTTGGTATTGCCAAGTTCATGAGGCCTGCTTCCCAGCATTTTTTGATGATGGGAAGGGGAAATTCACCTGTCTTATCGTAATAGTGGGCGTATGGAAGCATGTATTTTTGGGCAAACTCACGTGTTCTGTTCTGCAGATCAATCTGCTCTTTTGTGAGGCTGAAATCGACCATAATTCTCCCTCATTTGATTCAACTGACAACTGGTAGAGCATCGTGGTGGTATAAGGCCATTGCCAAATGGCAAAGACCTTGATAGGTCTCAGTCTTGGCTAGTGATCTGACGAACTACCTCTGGAAGACTCCATTTGAGTTCAAGTTCCAGAGCGCCCTCTTCAGGACCCGGACAACGTCTCACACATGTTCGACATGCCACGCATAGCCAGAGGTCAACCTCGACTGTTCCAAAACCAGGGGAATCTTCAGCCAGAACTATATCACTGGTGGGTTTCTGTGCTGCAAGACCTTTCACTGTTCGATAGAAGAGTGCTCTATTGACAGGTAGGCTCTCGAGCGCCTCATCTGAGATGTCAAAGAATTTGGACACCTCAACCACTGGTTTCAGCTCGATTGCATCTTCGGGACATGAGATCTCACATGACTTACAACCCAAACACTTAGAGAGGTCCCACTCGATTGTACCAAAACCAAGCAAGGGAGCATAGCCCATCATTGCCTTATATTCATCAAGAACTGATGGCACGTCTACCTCAGCTAGGTCGTCCAGCGTTACTTTGGGTCGTGTGCTAGGAATCTTGGCACGGGTACGATAAGCCAATGATACAGCGGATCTAATCTTCTCTTCTATTCCTGATAGTATGTCTGCTCCTACAATATTCCCTTCAATCGTAATCTTAATCAGCTTATCGCGGCCCTTTGACATGGTTTCTAATGCATTAACCACCTTGCCAATGTCCTCAGCCTTTAAATCTTGGAAAAGTGATTCAAACTCTGTTGAGGCCTCAGTGAGCTGAAGCGCGAGAGAACTTGCGGTCTCAATTGTGAGTTCTGCTTCTGTAGGTGTCCTTGGAACATCATAGAGAAGGTAGCCGTGACTCTCGCCAGGAGATGTGAGCAGTTCGTCCCGTTTCATGCGAAGCAAATGCTGAAGAATTCTGTCCTTCGGAATGTTAGTCTTTTCTCCTAGATCCTTAGCAGTCATTGCTCCCAGTTCGCGGATGAGAATGAGAATTGTTCCTCTTTCAAGCTCGTTGTCCAGATAACTGGACATCATTTTCTCATAGACCTCTGGATCTAGCTTCTCACCATAGACATTGGTTCCCGAAACAAGATTAGGACCCTTTTCGAGAGTAATCTTTAGTCTGAATCTTGCGAATGCTTCAAGACCTGCGGAAACAAGTAATCGTAGGTCTTCAGAGCTGTCAGAAGGCGTAGACTGCAGAACCGCTTCGGTGGCTTGGTTGACTGTTTCACGTAAACTATTCATGTGTACGGCAAGAGATGTTTCATCGTATTGGCCAAGCTTCTGAAGCCTTCCAAGCAAAGGCTCCATTCTCTTTACCGACTCGTCAACAGATGACTTTACGTCGCCTTCAAGCGACTTTCTCATTCCATTGAGCTGTTGGAGTATTCTCTTGAACACCAATGTAGAATCGGGGATAGCTTCAAGAACTCGTGAGAATACGGGCGCATCCTTGTCAAGACCAACCATCTCAACCTCCCCTCTCTTGATCATGCTCACTATGGCGGTCTGTATATCAGATGACTGCGCATGCATCAGCCTACTAATCTCTAGGACTGTACGTGAGCCCATTTTGTCAAGGATAAATTTGATTACACCGCGTCTGAGTTCAAGCATTATATTCGCAGATATTAGCTTTAAAGCTCGATTTTCATCGATGCGACCCTCTCGAATCCCACGCTTGACTTGAGCTGTAGTCCTAAGGAATGGCCCATATCGTGTCTTCGTACCTAGCTTCTGGAGTACATCTAGAGCTGATGCTGGATCTTCTTGAATTCCAGATGCGGCTTCTGATATTGAAGCAACAAGGGACTCTAGTTCAGAACTCGCCTCTTCCGCTGCGGCGGCCGCATTGGCTTCATACTCTGCTACGACGGTTTCAATCTGAGAAATAAAATCTGATACCGGACTAATGATGGAATCAATATCTACTGAAGTACCAGCGTCCTCTATCACATCTGTAGATTCCAAGGTATCTAATTTGGTGCTTATCAAATTGAGAAGACCACGAGTACTTTCTGTGTCACGAATAGAAACCGCATCTTGAAGATGAGAAACGGCCTGCTTTAGTAGCCCCTTATCTGTTATTCGAGAAACGATGCTAGACTTCTCTGTAGCTTCTAGAAACTGCTCGAAGTAAGCATCAGGGAATGCAAGTATCTCAGCAGCAAGTGGCTCCAGTTCCTTCTTGAGATTGGCTATCTCTTCGCTAACTTTGCTCAGCGGGATAACAGCTTCTTCTTTCAGGCCGCCAAGGGCCAAGACCATGTCCATCATGCGCCTTCGTTTCGGTGCCATATCAGACAGGCTCTTGGATTCACTCACTCGGTCACCTCCATCCACTTGCCAGCTGTTCCTTTATGCACTGGTGTCGGGCCAAGCTTCTTGGCACGTTTTACCATCTCATGAATCGCACTTGTGAACCTGTCAGGTTCAGCACTGAACATCCGGAACATGTCAACTCGTTCGCCTTTCCAGCCAATGGCATTCAGTATGTCACGAGTGACATCTACCTGGACTTGGGCAATCTCGTTGCCAGTCCCACCAATGTGACATCGGTCCGTTTCACAGGCAGCAATCATCACTGCACTAGCGCCATTCTCAAAGGCCTTTAGGATATCAATGATTGAAACTCTTCCTGCACATGGCACTGGAATCAACCGAGAACTCGCTGGATACTCCATTCTTTGAGTACCTACAATGTCTATCGTGGAAACAGAGCATTCCTCACAATAGAAACATACAGTGATTGGATACTCAGAGTCAGCTCCGTCAAGAACTGTTTCTATTTCAGACCAGAGTTGAGAGTTTGATAGGAAGTTGAGCTGTGTAGCACCTGAGGGGCATAGGCTTTGACACACTCCACAAGAATGGCAATTCAGAGTGTCAATTGCAGCCTTGAAAAGGATCTTCTGTGCTTCATCTTCCTCCTCTGCATCTGTTTGTTCGATCATTAGAGGAACGCCGCGCGGGCATTGTTGTGCGCACAGACTGCAGCCCACGCAGTCATCGACATCGAGTACTGCTCCCCGAGCGACTTTCTCGATTTTACCACCCTGAAGCTCATTATGTAGGACAAGAGCTGCAGCTTGAGCGTCTGTGACTGCTTCAAAGACAAATTGTGGCCGTGTGATTGCACCTACAGCAACTACACCACGTCTGCGTGTTTCAGTTCGTCTTAGCTTGCCATAGAGTTCTTTGACATGGCCATCTTCTTCAAGTGCATAACCAAGTGTTTCAGACAGCTCAGCCACACCATCTGACGGAAGAATCGCAGAAGACAGTACAACAAGATCGGGGGTGCTTTCCAGATACTGGTTAAGAAGTGAGTCATAAATGCGAACATGTGTTGCTGCATCATTTTCCCAGACCATGCTAACTCGGCCTCGGATATAATCAACTCCACGTTCTCTAGACTCCTTGTATATCATCTCATTCTCAAATGGTACGCGGATATCCATGTACACAATCTGTACATTTGCATCAGGATTCCTCTCAAGAATCTCCAGTGAGTTATCTATTGCAAAAGTGCAGCAGAGTTTACTACAGTCTCGTTTATAGTCCTCAGACCTACTTCCAACACATTGAACCATTACTACATCATTCACAGGCTCTCCGTCTGAAGGCTTTGTCAATTCACCTCCAGTCAGCATTCGTGAGAGCTCCAATTGTGTCATGACATCCGGATTCCTTCCATAATGATATTCGTCCATCATAGTAGGTTTGAACTCTTGGAATCCTATGGCTAGTACTACTGCAGAGGTCTGCAAGATCTTCTCATCTTCATCGTCAGGGAGGACATAGTGAAGCGTGAAATTGCCCAACTCGCCCTCAACAAACTTCACAGTCGTGTCTGTCATCACATCGATGTTTTTGTCATTTTCAAGAGCGTTGAGTCGGCTACTGAAGACCTCCTTTCCAGACTTGCCAGTAGGAGCGACCACTGGCAATTGGACAACATGACCCCCAACGCTTGATTCACGCTCCATCAGGGACACGTGATAACCTAGGTTAGAAAGACTGAGCGCGGCTTCAACTCCAGCAATCCCTCCCCCAATCACTGTCACATGGGCAGGGACTTCCTTTGTTTCAGACTCAATGGATGTCGAATCAGCAGAACGTGCCAATGCACCTCGAATCATGTCCAGTGATTTCTTGGATGCTTCAGAAGAATCGTTGTGGACCCATGCAGAGTGTTCGCGGATGTTCACATATGTAATCCTCGAGGAGTCTTTGCCTTGGGACTGCAGATATTGATCAATGCGAGGCTGAATTTTCTGACTTGTGCAAGCTGCGACCACAAGTCTAGCTTCATTCTCATCTATCAGTTTAGCTATCGCTTCAAGTCCGGTATCTTGGCAGGCAAGGTCGTGTAGAGTTACTGAACCAGCTAAGTCCAGTTTCTTGACCTCAGTTTCCAAGAGTTCGTAATCCAACTTCAGCTGTTTTCCGCATGTGCAGAGGAGGACTGGCGATTTACTGCTCACGATTCATCTCTTCCTCCCCTGGAGTATCTTACTCACGACAGCCCTTGCCTGATTGACGCTCTCAGGGACTTCTGCAGGACCCAATGCCCCTCCACACGCATAGACATGTGCTCCTGCCACTACTTCATTCTCAGAGACCGGGTCAGCTGGTCCAACATACCCGCTTGCTGAATTGAGTCCCAGTGAGCTGAGAATCTCATCACCGGCTTCTGGGGGCTCTAATGCGGATGAAAGTACGAGCAAGTCCACTGCGAATTTGAGATACCTGTTTAGTAGCGAGTCGTAAACATAAACGTCCAATGTACCATCCTTCTGGCTTTCCACTCGACTTACTCTACCCCGTACGAACTCTACTCCAGCATCACGTGATTCACGGTAATACCTCTCATGCTGGTCGTATGTCCGAATATCCATATAGACAACACTTACTCTCGAACTGTTACGCTCGCTGGAAATGATGTTGGCATGTTTCAGAGCAAAGACGCAACATATCTTGGAGCAGAATGGGTAGTAATTCTCATCCCTACTGCCAACGCACTGAATCATCATCACATTCTTGACTTGCGCCCCATCTGATGGACGTATCAACGCTCCAGCGGATTCTCCAATTGGATCAAGCATCTGTGCAAGCTCAAGTTGTGTAATAACATTGGGCAGTTTTCCATAGCCATATTCATCCACGATTGAAGGTTTCATCTCATGATAACCAGTTGCAATGACAACATCTGAAACTGTGATTGTTTCCTCAGTCTGTATAGCACTCAGATTGATTGCTCGGGTTGGACACTCCTCCTCAGCCTTCTTTGTTCCATCGTCTGCATTCTCAGGATTGTAGCTAACAGATTGTGGCTGGCATTGGGGTGAGAATAGATGAAATGCCTCTGAAACATCAGTGCAAAGACCACAAAGAGTGCACTTTCTTGGGTCCACATATTGAGGTCCGAGCTCGAGAACAACTGAAAACTTACCTGGAGTCCCGGAGATTTCTTTGACTTTTGTATCGGTTTTGAGGTCTATATTGGACTGGTCAACCATTGCACTCCGGTAGAAGCACTTTCGGATACCCGGACGCCATCGATTGCCCTCGAAACAATAGAAGCAATCGTCGGTGGGAAATGCTTTGTATAATTCAAGTGCATTTCCACCAATGGTTGTCTTTCTGTCAATCAAAACAGTCTTGATACCGTTGTCTGCCAGCTCCACTGCTGCCGTCATCCCTGCCACGCCGGCACCTATGACTAGAACTGGACCAGTCAATGCTGTGGTCACCTCAGCCGGACAGATGGTCTAGGATGGGGTCAGCAGGGACACGGTTCATGCTGAGACCGATCTCTTCCTCATCCATGCCCATTGCCAATGCCAAAATCTGCGGATACAGAAGAACTGGGAGGTCATAGACCTCTCCATATGAATCCTTCAGACCTAGCTGCTGCAGGTCAAGTTGGTTCCCACAAGCAGGACACACTACCGTGATGAACACAGCACCGGCTTCTTTCATTGACTTGATCTTGTCTCGAGCGAGTCTGATTGCCAATTGCTCATTCACTGGAAGAACTGTGGCGCCACAGCATTGTTTCCACAGGGGGTAATCGATTACCGTTGCACCTGTGGCATCAACCATCTCTTGCAGAATCTCAGGTCTGAATTCGGTCACATCTATAGGACGTAGGAGGTGGCACCCATAGTGGATTGCTATTCCCACGCCGTCCAGAGGCTTGGTGACCTTCTTTTTGATCTCCTCGATTCCTATGTCTGTATACATTGCTTCGATTATATGTCGAACATTGATGGTGCCCTTGAATTCCAATCCCATTTTCTTGAGTTCGAGGTTGATTTTCTTTAGGTCATCTTTATGGTGCGTGAGGTGATGGAGAACGTCCTTCAGAGATGCAAAACAGCCGTTGCATGGTGTCACAATGTCATGACCGCTCTTTTCGGCGATAGCAATCGTACGCGCATTCACTAATAGCCAGCCAAAGTTATCAATTGAACGTAGATTGGGACTACCACAACATGCAACATCCTCGAGGTAGTTGAGATCCATACCTAGAGCTTCGGCCACCTTGAACATTGCGGCCTCATAATTGGGATAGTTGGCTGGAACGCTGCAACCCATGTACAAGCTATAGACTGGCATCTTACTCACCACCCTCCACAAGCTTGTTTGTCCGAGTGCCTTTCAATATCGATTGTATACCCTCTATGGAGAGGCCGGGTACTTCTGGTTCTAAGTCAAGGTCCTCACGTTCCCAGTCATTGATGACTTCGTAGAGCTGTCCCTTCTCAACCAGTGACTTTGCCAAGGCAAGAATGTTTTCAGGTAAATGGCCTTCTTCAGCCGCCAAGTTTTTGCAGTCGAAGAATATGTCAGTGACACGTACATTTTGTGGACAACGCTCTTGGCACTGAAAACATGTCAAACACTCCCAAATCTCCTTGCTGGAAAGAACTTCATCGCGCATACCAAGAAGAATCATACGAATTAGCTGGTGTGGCATGTAGTTCCATTGATTGGCAATGGGACATGCAGCTGTACAGGTAGAACATGCAAAACAAGCTGACAACTCCTCGCCGTTGGGCAAGCTGCTGATATCAGCTCTAAACGTAGGATCCAGCTTTGTCATGTCAATTGGGTCAATCAGGGTAACTGGGGGACCAGTCTTCTCTTCTGTTTCTGTCATGAGGGGTGCACCTCTAGGATATGACCGACGCAGTGACTGAATGCGACAGCCGAATTAGGGACCTATATTAAAGGTTTGCAGAAAGGAACATGTTTGTTTCTTAAAGAAAATGATAGCGGCCTGGACAATTAGGCAAATCAAGTGTCAGGCAGCGCTTTCTTATAGATTAGAAGGAGAAGCCCAAACGTGCCAAGTAAGACCATTGCTTCATACATTATGATATTCAAAAGACCTTGGTTGACCAGAGGGAAGGATAGTCCCCCTACAAGAGCTAGGAGACAACACGTAATGGCCACAACGTAGAGTATCCATTGTGATTTCGGACGCATGTCTGCACGATTGCGTGTGTCTCTCTTAGGATTTTCTATCATGAAACTCAGACATGTTGACAATTATCTGTTCAAGTTTCGCGTGAAGTGATTCCCAGTGGGTGATTGTTTCTATACCTAGCTCAGTGACAAGTTTCACCACGAAGCCCTTTAGGTCGTCAGGACGCCCTTGCAGATTGTCAAGCAATGGACTATCGCCATCAAGAAGACGGAGGGCGCCGGTAATAGCGATTTGAAACTTCTCATGTCTTTTTACAATAGAGGTCCTTGATGATTCGACTTGCACTAGGACTTCTCGCAATTGGTTTGATAGCGAATCATTCTCCACTAGTCACTGCCTCCCCCATCAGTCATGACTCGTACCACTGTACCATCCCTAAGCCAGACTCTAGCATTCTCTGCGGGAATCGTTATCAAGTCCTCCTTTTTGAATGGACCATATGTCCGCTCATCAATTCCTATAATGGGATTATCAATGGGACGTACAAATCTCACGATAACGTAGTCCACCACATCTTCTTGAGAGGTTGCTTCTCCGTCATCAGCGGGTTGTTTCAAGGTCGAGGGAGGGATTCCTGAGAGAGCTTCTCTTACAAAATCTGAATGCCCTTCAAATCCTCGGAGAAGTCTGTTGTAGAGTTCCTCCTCAGATAGCACCATTGCACCCATAGGCCGTCTTTGTGCTAATGCAGCTCTGATTATCTTATTTCTGCGCATCAGTAAGAGGTCTTTGAGCATGAACTCTAGATTTAAGGCCTCTTGTGTATACATGTCCGCTTGAAGCTGATTCTCAGCAGGAGTTTCAGTTAGTGCGTATCTAATCTTGGAAAGATATTCTGTCATTTTGCTGAGCCGCAGGTCTTCAAGATTCTGAAGCTCCTCATTCTCTGTTTCAGCAGTCCATGCAACACCAATATCCTTGTACAATGTATTACTCAATCGTCACCACTCCCTTGCATAGCATGAATACAGCTACTTCCATGGGTAACTCCACACTTTCCTTATGAAATGGACCATAAGTGTCATCGCCAATTCGTATCTTCGGAACTGCAAGTTCACCGTCAAATCGTACTTTCAGAGTGCCTTTTGTCGCTACTAGCGCGTCGCTGAACGGGTCAAATTGGTCAAGCTCATCACGTGTCAACGGTTCTACTGAAAAGCCAGTCTTTCCATTCAGACTACCGATAAGCCGAATTACCCTTCCTATATCATGGGTGACGACAGAGTCAATTTCTCCACCGAATGACTCCACTGATCTGACTGCAATCTCCTGCCAGAACTTGTCCCCCACTCCCTTGACTTTGGGACTCAGAATAGGAGGGTTTCTCAAAAGACCCTTGATTGCATCTTCCCTATATGTTCTGAGAAGACGGACCCATCGTTCCTCTCCATTATATGAGTCGATGTTTCGGATGAACTCGATTATGGCTTCTGCTACACGGTTACCCCACCCGGGTACATCTAGCTGCGGATTGTTCTTTGTGGGTAGAGGCACATTCTTGGAAACGACTATTACTCTATGTCTATCTGTTGGAGATGTTTCCTTTGCTGGTGCTATTCTGAATCCCATTCCAGTGATGTAATGTGTAATTTCCGTTCGACCATCTGAGTCGAGGTGGAAGACTCGAGGATCACGAACTCTGAGGTGATATCCTCTATGGCCACTGAAGTTCAGCTGAATCTGTTCAGGGTCAATACCAAAGTCCCGAATCAAGAACTCGTCGTTGACCTTTATTGTCTCTCTCTTAGCGTCCTCTAGACACTTGTCGCATAGCCACTTACGAGTAATGAAACTCTGACCTCCACACTTTGGACAGCCTTTACTGGGAGGAGCTCCCGTACCCGATTCCAAACAGATTGAATCACTACATCTCCACGAGTCATGTTCCTTGGCACACGGCAAATCGAGGTGATCTGCATCTATATCAAAGACCAGCTCAGCGCCCTGCCATCCTTTATCTCGAGCGACTGGTATATTGTAGAATGCTGCGGAGTGATAGACACTATGGGGAGCTACTTCGACTAGCTCCTTGAGCAGAGCTTTTTGAGTGCGAAATCCTATGTGACGTGTCCAATTGGTGACCATTATGTCAGTAGAACCGCAGAATGGACATGAAGAATATCTGTTGAACGCTTTACCCGAACGGTCACATCCATAGTCGATTTCATTTCCTGAATCATCCTTCCTCTTTCCCTTTGGACAGCTCCAGGCGTATTCCCAATCCTCAAAGGCGAACTCTCGTGTATGAATCCTGTTTGGTTCGTCAACGTTGGTATGATTTGAATGATAGTAGTTCTGAAACGTCAGGCGTAGAAATTTGCTTCTCGTTTCCCAAGTACGAAATGACATGCCTACAACCCCGTCATCAGCGATCTTGATTTGGAATTTGAATTCCCTGAATGGTCATTATGACTGACGACATGATTATCGATCAAGCCGATCTCCGTTCCCGCTCCACACGAGGTGCCAGAATGAAACTGATGCTGCCCATCTCTGCTATTGGGAACTCGAGTAACATGGGTTTATTCTCACTGAACTGTAACGTGAGACTATCTGTTGACATTGCCTTCGCAATTTCAGACAGATAGTTTAATGCATACATAGCTGTGGGCTTGGCGCTCACCTCAAGATGAAAGATCACCGATTCATCACCGGATGCTTTCATCGAAACCTGAGCCTCACCAGTATCGCCTTCGCCTGTGAAAGTCAGTGTCTTCCCGCTGGCAGATATCCGTATATGACTAGACACTACCCCAATGTCTTTTACGGCCTGCTTGAACGCGTCTGCAAACATCTCAGCTTTTGCATCAAACTCTAGGGTAGGTTTCTTGGTGCGCTCATCCGGAGCGGTCAGGAGTTTTAGGTTAAACTGCCTTTGTGCCTGGCCAATCATCTTTATCTCAAATCGATTCTCGTCCTCATCCAACCTGAATTCGAGTCGGTCATCACCGGCCATTCGTTTGCTGATTTTATTTAGCTCGTCAACTCCTAGGCATATGTCGTAATTACTATCGCAGTTATACTCTTGGAATACCTTGGCAGGCAGAACTAAATCAACCATTGCAGCCTTGGACGAGTCCAGTTGTCGTAAGATTATGCCACTATCGGATACAATGAAGTGCACCTCTGTCAAGAGTGTTGCCAAGGCATCTACAATTTGCTTCCATGTGCTAGTACTATCAAGAGTTGCATGAAACATCTCGACTCGCCTCCAGTTTCTCGGGGACATATTGTCATTTGCATCACCCATTAAAATGTACTCGTCTACCTATGAACTCCAAGCATCAGTGGTTGAAGAGTGACAGGACCTATCTGTAATCATCTAGACAGAGCCCGTACGACTTCATCTTCCATCTCAATCGTCTGTTTGTACAGTTTTGAGTCAAGATTATTGATGTTATATGCCAATGAGGCTGCTAATCTGAGTTCTTTTCCGTCAGAACCAGTTTTTTCTGTGACCTCACCTACCAACAAGTACTTCTCAGCGACATTGAGGGTCCCTTCTACATCGACGATAATCTTTGCAGCGTCATCTACATTATCATAGATGTCCTGAACCAAGGAAGCACCCGGATTCGACTCGATTACAATGGCCATTATTCGTACAGGACCCTCAGTATCTGCCGACAATGAACGAACTGTAACCATTCTAGCAGGTTTGCGGCGTGGGTATTTCTTTTCCTCAGTCAAGGGTATCACACCAGATATAGTTCAGACAGCGTCAGATATTAAGTCCTCCACTCAGCCACCGTAGTTGCGCCAAGTGTGTTTGCATTCAGTACATCTATAGAACTCAGTGGCTCCCTCATCACCACGTCTTGTTTGAACAGTCCAATAGTATGCATCATTATGGCCACATTTTGGACAACTCGCCTTTGTGACAGGCATAGGAATAGAATCATCCTCAACTACCACAATCTTGTCGCGAGGCGTCTTTTCAAGACGATGAGAAACAGTAAGCTTGCCTTTGATTGGTTTGGAATGCCCACAGCTTCGACATTTCAAATGCCTTGATCCGTCCTCTTCAGTTGCAGGGACCATCATTGCGCCACATTTGTCACAAAATTCCATATCTTGGCACTCCGAGTTCTCGATGGGACTGCGCCCTTTCAAATTAAGCCTTGCTGAATGACTTCATTTAGCTATGATTCATTCAGATTGGCGAGGAAGAAAGCTCATTGAACTAAGTAGTAATTTCTGAAAGGCGCGCGAAGCTATCTCTCCCTCCTGCTTCCGGTTTGTAGCTGAATCGATGTCAAGCTCTTGAACGAGATTTGAAACTATTGACTCAATAGTCAGATTTCCTGTAAGCCAAAGATAGGCCATTATCGCCTCATATGCATCTGCAGCTGTGCCTGAATCCGTCCTTCTCCCTATTGAATTGTAGACCAGTGTGTCACGTATGGCACGTGCAAGGATAGAATCGCGTACCTTCTCGCCAGTAGGTTCCTTTAGAACTTCGGACTTTGCCAGAGAATAGCAGAGATTGACAAGACTGTCACCCAGCTTGGCAAGTCCTTTGTTTCGCATGATGGCCTTCGTGTTTGGTAGTTCTTTGAAGAAACCCCACACATTGATTCACCAACGAAGGGCTTTGCATTCCCAATACTAGTCTACGCTATGATCCGATACTGCCTGATTTACGTCCTTCCTGAACTCTTCGGTGCGTGCCAGCATTTTCTCAAGAGCTTCTCTAAGGACCACCTTTGCCTGACGCTTTGAGGACTTCTTTGTCCGCACTGTGACCACAGGACTTGCAAGAAGTGGGTGGTCGATGTTGTATCCAGCAAATTCTACCGATGGTTCTTCGAGAAGGGTCTTACGTAATAGATTGCAGAAGCCATGATGTTCTTCTTGGAACTCAATCTTCAGCTCGTATCGATCTTGTTCAATAACTCTTGGCTTCATCTAATGTCGCCTCCGGTCTCTTCCTCGACCTCTGCCACCCCTTCTATCATCAAAACGTCTAGGGGACCGTCCTCCACCCCTATCACGAGGTCCGCGGTCATGTCGTCGATCGTCATAAGATCTCCTGCGGGGTGCAAGGTCCTGTCTGGTTTCAATTCCAAACATTGTCCCATAGTCTTTTGCTACTTCTCGCGTTTCACGATTTTCACATCGGAGACAAATGAGATTGTTGTAAGTAGTCAGTGTGAGATTATAGCCACATTTAACACACTTGGCGCCTAAAACACCTAACTCGGGACCCACAAGACTCAGTTGGACGGGAATCTCATGTGTATTAAGAACAGTTGCTCTAACGATATCACCCTGCCGTATCACATCTCCCATAGACTTCACAAAACGTCGGGTTACATTGCTTATGTGAATCTCACCAATATAGGAACTTAGAACATCCTCGTCATTTCGTTTGACAATAGTGACCTCAGCACGTTGTTCCCAGGCATTAGTGACCTCTCCAAGCACGATATCACCTCTCACCGGGAGCGCGAGTCTCATGCTTCCATCACCTTCTAAGACTCTGATACTACGGTCCTTGAGGTCGATAGCAACTCCACCTGAGGTTGCCGCGTAGACAATTCCATCCTGTTCATATGTTCCGAAACCGGGCATCAGCTCTTCAATCACACAAAGCTGGTCTCCAGGGACTACGATGTCCCCACTCTTTACGTCAGCCATTGTACTTCATCATTCCTCTTGTCTGCATATGCGATAAAGGTCCACTCCAACCAAATGCTTCTGTTTCCTGTGAAACTTGTAGAGTCGAGATATTGGAAACTCGAAAGTTTCGACCTGTGTTATTTTTCCTCCAAGGTCTTCAATTTTTGATTCCAAGAAAGCCCTATTCTTTTCACCTGCCAAGTGCATGCTGTATGTGAATTTCGAGATCGATATTGCCTTCCTTAGGAAGCTCAGGTCTGCACCTCTCTTCTTGACTCCGAAAGGTGGATTGGTCACTACAGTATCAATGGATCCCTGCACTTCAAATGAGGTAACATCCCCAAGGACCCAATCTGTTGTGTTGTCAGTCCCGAGTGAAGCTGAATTTCTTCGAGAGACCTTTAAGGCTTTGGATTGCACGTCAAGGCCGATAACGCGGAATGCTCCTAGAATGGCAGCTCCTATGGCAAATATGCCATCGCCACACCCAAGATCACAGACGGTCTTGTCCTTGATGTCATCATGCTCCATGTGAGCGGCGAAGAGAACTGCTGCTGCTATATTGGCGGGAGTAGGATATTGTTCCAAAGAGACCTCCAACTCCCCCATTCTTTCGATTGATTGTAGCATGATTTCAAGATCTCTCAATCGCAATATTCTATCACCCAGAAACACGAAATATCCAGAAAATCGACCTTGATGAATCCTACGGACAGTGACAAACATCGGCCGAGTAATACGTACACTTAACTGGACGATGTTTCCATATGTTCCATAGGCTCCAGTGGAAATCCAGTGGAACTTGCCTCATCTTCTAATGGAGTGACGAGAACATGGAGAAACCTTTAGACAAACTGTTTGACAAGTTCCTTCAGGGTCAGGCTATCTTCAGAGATAGAAATGCACTGAGACCAACATATGTGCCCGAGGACCTGCCTTATCGAGACGAACAGATGAACCGAATTGGTGCGATTCTAGGACCAACACTTCGCGGCGCTCCACCATCAAACATCCTCTGCTACGGGAAAACTGGCACAGGAAAGACGGTTGTAGCGCGCTATGTTCTGGATTTGCTAGTCAAGAAGGCAACGGAGAGCAGGGTCAACCCACCACTTACTGCACACATCAACTGCAGAATTGTCGGCACCAACTACAGAGTGCTACGTCAGTTGTGTGAAGACATTGATGCACGGATGCCTGATGGCTCTGAAGTCCCTTTCACAGGTTTACCGACGGATGAGATTAGATCAATCTTCAAGAAGAAACTCGACTCGAACACCAGCATAATGGTGGTTGTGCTCGATGAGGTGGACTCACTTGTGAAACGTGATGTGGGTCAAGGTAACGACATTCTTTATGGACTAACTAGAATGAATGGAGAACTAGAGAAGAGTCGAATCTCGATAATCGGGATAAGCAATGATTTGAAATTCAAAGAGATGCTGGATCCCAGAGTCCTCTCGACACTAGGAGAAGAAGAAGTCATATTTGCACCGTATAATGCTGTTGAGCTGAAAGGAATCCTGCAACAGAGAGTGGCAATTGCGTTCAATAAGAATGCCATTGGTGAGGAAGGGGTCATCAACCTTGTAGGAGCTCTTGCAGCCCAGGAACATGGTGATGCAAGAAGAGCATTGGATCTTTTGAGAACGGCAGGTGAGCTTGCTGAACGCAGTGGAGATGAAAAGGTAGTCCAAGGGCATGTACGTGAGGCTCAGAAGATTATCGAACGGGACACTATAACAGAAACTGTCAAGACTCTCCCCATGCAATCAAAGGCTGTGCTCTTCTCAGTCTACGCCTTAGCTAGCAAAGGGCAAAAAGACATCTTCACTGGTGAATGCTATAATGTCTACTCGGAGATTGCACAGTCCTTGTCCTTAGACACACTTACACAAAGACGTGTTTCAGACTTGATCTCAGAGCTTGATATGCTAGGTCTCATCAATACATCTGTCATCTCAAAAGGACGGTATGGTCGTACAAAGAAAATACGACTTGCTGTCAGCAAGAAACAGATTGGGATCATCCTTGATGAGGATGTACGACTTGGTAAGATAGCTGAAGAAGTTCTGTGAACGTGATACATTTAGTATCCAATCATGTCGTAGAAGAGCTTGACCTCAGGTTTTCCTGTACTCAAGTTGAGAAGTGTCACGATGCCAGGAGTAGGTACAATTCCTTGCTTGCGCATGAAATTGGTCTGTGCTTGGAAAGTACCCGAATTGATCATCTGAACTCTCCGATGGACGCTCACAGCATTGTGGTGTGCATGTCCAAAATGAATTACATCTGGCGGCGTATCTATGACCATCCAATCTCGGTGAAGCGGAGCTAGTTCCGTCTTCCCTCCAAAAAGAGGAGCAAGATGTCGCTTCTCAAGGAGCGACTTCATTGGAATTGCTGGTTTCTTGTAAGATGCACCTGGGATATTTGTCACTAGGTCGTCTAGTGAATCACCATGAGTTAGAATAAGATTGACTCCTTCCACAACTACTTGGCAAGGATCTCCAAGCATGATGATACGATCGCCCAGATTGTATAGAGGACGTGCAAAGTCTGCGGGAATTGGAGGTCTTGGAAGTGCCTGTCTGGTTGCATCATGGTTACCAGGTATGCACAGAATCTTGATTCTATCAGGAAGATCACGAAGTTTACTGGCCAGCAGAGCGTATTGGTCGTAAATACTTGGTATTGATAGGTCGTTACGCTGTTCAGGATATACTCCAACACCATCCACCAAGTCGCCTGCGATGAAGAGGTATTCGGTTCGATCAATCATGTGTTTTTCAGAAGCATCTACATCCGTTCCACTCAGCCATTTAATGAACCGGTCAAATTCGTCCTCTAGAAACTCATTGCTGCCGCAATGCAGATCCGAGATGAATGCTGCATAGACATCACGCCGTGCCCTTCCGCTCTCTCTGACCATAGGAATGTCGGGAAAAATCACATCATCTGCAATCATTCTTCCATCTTGGTCAACATACCCTGAAATGCATACAATTTCATCCAGAAGGACTGAATTTGCCTTCTCAGCCAGCAGTTGACCATTTTGACCCTTCAGACTTGTAGGAACTACGCAGATTATTGACCCCTCTGAGTCCTCGATATCGAGGATTATGTTATCAGACTGAGATGTCTTCTTGTTCCTCACAATACCAATCACTGTCAGACTTGGTGGACGTCTACCTCTGTGTCCCTCACTTTGAAGGACCCTGAATCGCCGTGAATCAGACCCTCTCATTCGTGCAGCGGCAGGGGAAATTGCGCCTCGAGTGTCCATTCTATTGGCGTATATCTTCTTGATTCGAGAATACCGATCAGCAAACAGGGCCAAGAAATCGTCTACAGTCCCCTCTGAACCTACTGAGTCTTTGTCTGGACTCTTAAGAATTCGAATTGACCAAGTTGCGTCCTCGATTGGTTTCGACTCATTTGGGTCAGTGACCTCATCTGGAATGTGAGTGTCAATTGAGTCAGGCAAAGTAACTGATTCAGTCCCCCCGTTATTCAGTAGATGTTCTATAAACTCCCGTGATAAGACTGATGGACATGATGTTTCTCTGCAGGCAACGATTATGGAGTCTACTACTTGAGGTGGTGATTCCAGACTCAGGACATACTCTAATGCATCAGGTGATATCTGGAAACCCGAACTGATTAATTTCTTCAACAGACTTCTTCGGTCAACTTGCGTCAAGAAACATCGCATCGGTGTTACTTACATTCCATTTTAAACGTCTGCCCTTGAGTGACTGCGCGTATAACAGTAGTGGCCTTTTCCCAAGAGCAAGTCCTTGAGAATGAAACAAGCGGGAAATGTAATAAGCCTGCATTTCAACGATGGTTTGGCGCCAACAGGTTCTAGGTGGAGCGAATGGTCAATTACAGGAAACTCCAGCAAACAGGTGGAGAGAAAGGTAGTTCATTCTCGATAATCCTTCCGAAGGATTGGGTAAAGAAGAGATGGGAACTCAGCAAGGGGGACAGCGTCGTTGTCGCTGAGAGAGAGGACGGGTGCCTCATAATTGATCCACGCCCCCAAAAACCAGGTGATACAAGA
>CAJHYO010000359.1_pt1 | contig 24232 bp, 22 predicted proteins | sample 9198741 | NCBI WGS metagenome assembly CAJHYO01 (sample SAMEA7708364, study PRJEB35096) | sediment metagenome | biome: marine neritic benthic zone biome [ENVO:01000025]; feature: sediment [ENVO:00002007]; material: shallow marine sediment [ENVO:03000034] sea grass bed [ENVO_01000059] ... | reverse complement strand
TCATACTCTAGAGTCGCTTGACCAATCTTGTCTGCAAATGAAACACAATCTTGGTCCAAGCTTAGAATGGCCACGTGCCCAATCAGATGAAATCCTGAAGGAAGCTTAATTTCCTCCGGAATGACTCCTTTCAGTCTAGTCTTGAGAAATTCTAGATACTGCATTAATTCTCTAGCACAGCTAGTCCCATAAAACATTGATGCTAGGATAACCTATCCTACAACTTTCTTTTTTTATTCTTTTTGTTTGTATTACAATGTCTGATGGGCTGGACTAGTCAAAGTTATCTTCAGCAATACATGCTGCCAGGAGCCCCTTCGCCTCTTCCACGGCTTTGGACCTTTGCTATTGCCTTGCTAAAATCAGCTTGCTTTACACAGATTCTGTTTTCACGAATAGCAAACATACCGGCCTCAGTACACATCGCCTTGATATCTGCACCAGTCTTGCCGCTAGTTGCAGATACTAGTTTACCAAAGTCAAGCTTTGCATCCAAATTCATTCCGCGGGTGTGAATCTTGAAGATCTCATTCCGACTGTCATCATCAGGGAATGGGAACTCAATTATTCGGTCAAAACGACCAGGCCTAAGCAATGCTGGGTCTAGAATATCCGGTCGGTTAGTAGCACCAAGAACGGCCACCTGACCCCGGTTCTCAAAACCATCCAGTTCGCTAAGAAGTTGCATCAGAGTCCGTTGGACTTCCCTGTCACCTGAAGTAGCTATATCAAGTCTGTGTGAACCGACAGCGTCCAATTCGTCCACAAACACGATTGCTGGAGCTTTCTCTTTGGCAAGCAAGAATATCTCGCGTACAAGACGGGCACCTTCTCCAATGAATTTCTGAACAAGTTCCGAGCCAATCACACGAATAAAGGTTGCATTGGTTTCATGTGCCACAGCTCGTGCACAAAGTGTCTTTCCTGTTCCCGGAGGTCCAGTGAGAAGAACCCCTCTTGGTGGTTCGATACCCACCTGTTCGAACAGGTGCGGTTTCACAAGTGGTAGTTCCACGGTTTCCTTGATTTCAAGAAGCTGATCTCTGAGTCCTCCAATATCAGAATACGCCACTTCAGGCGCCTCTTCAATCTCCATTGCTCTGATCATTGGGTCTCTTGATGGAGGCAGCTCTTGAGTGACTGCAAAAGATCGTTGATTGAGGGCTACTCTCATGCCAGGCTGTATCTTATCCTTAGCTAGTGATGATGAAACGTGCACTACGAAATTAGGTCCTGTAGAGCTTTTGACAACTGCCCTGCCATCCTCTAGCATCTCGATTACTGTTGCAGTGATAAGAGGAGACTGCCTAAGTTTCTCTAGTTCCGTTCGGAGAGTCTGAGTTTCCTTCTCCAACCTAGAACGCTCAGCCTGAAGTATCTGCTTCTCTGTTTCAAGAGCACGAAGACGACGTTCAAGATGTCGAGTGTAATTCTCTGTATAGGATGAATCATCAATGCCATCTTTTTTGGCATCAGTAGTTCCTGGCAATCAGCACACCTCGCACTTCAATTCCCTGAAGATGTTAAAAGGTTTATTTTGAGGGTCTATATGTATCAATCTGTACCCACGTCCTAGTCAGTTACTTTTATCTACATATTCGATTTTGAGTGAATTGAAGAGGGATAATTGACGTGTCCAGTTGCGAACTTTGTGGCCGAAACATGAAGGGTCGTGGACGAAACGTTGAGATTGAAGGTGCTAGAATGAATGTATGCCCTCAATGCGCAAGTAGATTCGGGAGTTCTGAAACCGCTCCAAGCCGACAGGACTCATCCGCGCCAAAGGTGAGACCATCTTGGGTTGGCAGACCAAGGAAACCTATCCCAACGGCTCAACGTAGACCGTCATCACCTCCAAAAAGAAGATCCAAACCAAGATCGAGTGGAACTCTTCTTGATGATATGATGCTGGTCGAGGACTATGCCAAGATAATCCAGGCCGCGAGGCAGAAAAAGAATCTGAACCAAGAGGAACTTGCACAGAAAGTAGGTGAACGTATATCGACTCTTCAGGCAATAGAGGCTGGTAGGCTAAAACCTACCCGCAAGACAATCAGAGGTCTTGAGAGGGAACTCGATATTTCGTTGCTGGAACCAATTGATGCTGTTCCTATCAAGACTTCCCGGGGCACTTCTGGTGGAGGTCCCACGCTGGGAGACAGGGTAGTTGTCAAGCGAAAGAAGTCCCAGAAGTCCGATTGAGATGCGACCTCAAACGAAGTGAATATATAGTGTCTTATACCATTATATTATAGTAAGTGCAAGTTCAAGTTTCCAAACGCAGGGCTTTTGGTTACACTAAGAAACAGTTGACTAGCCAACTACCATTCGCTAGGGTGATTACTTCAAATGGCACATGCAAACATCAATCATGACCTTTTCCGCCTTGTAGTAGAAGAGATATCAGGCAAGGAAGGTGTAGACGTTGCATCAGTCCTTGTCAATGCGGAAGAAACCACAGATGAGGAAATTGCAACTAAGACCGATTTGAAATTGAACATTGTTCGCAGAATTCTCTACAAACTCCATGACAATCACCTAGCTTCCTATCGTAGGATTCGTGACACTAACACTGGCTGGTTCCTTTATTACTGGAAAATTGACCCAAAGAAAGCTCAAGCTTTAGTTAATCGCAAGAAGCGCATGGTGTTGAATCTACTTGAACAGAGACTTGAACATGAAACAAGCAATGATCTTTATGCCTGCGTAAACCGTGATTCATCACCAGTACCATTTGAAGAGGCGATGAATCTATCATTTCGCTGCCCTTCATGCAACGAGCAGTTGGAGTACGTCGACAACAAGAGGGCAATCAACTTTCTGAAAAAGCGCGTAGAGGAGCTCAAGGCGGATTTAGAAGCAACCTCTACAACATAACGAACCTTGGTCAGCTTTAGAAACCTACTTAGCGAGCAAGGACTAGCCAGCATCTGGAGATGGACTGGTGAAACGTCTAGTTTTCAAGGCTCGTGCTTATGGCTCATTTCGGGGAAGGATTCTGCAGAGTGTAGAATCAGCTATTTCCGAGATGACAAGAGAACTTGATGTGAGCCTGTCAAGACTAAAGACTGACAAGAGAGACCGCATAATGATCGAAATCGATGGCGAAGATGAAGAATTCGTTGCTAACGTACTCGCCAAAGAATTTGGTGTCGTGACCTCAACTAACGCAATTTCAGTCGATTCTATATATTCTGGGCATTTTGTTGATACTGGCAAAGTAGGGTATGGTCTCTATGTCGACATTGGTATCACTACTCCACTTCACGTTGATGCTCTTGTCCCACTATTTCGTCTTCGGGAGCAGCTTTCATTGGAAAATCTCTCTCTTCGCGCAATTGCTAAGGCACTAATCTTTGTTGACAATTTACCTGTCAAAATCAACATAACCAATGTGGACATTCGTGGTCCCAAAATAGAGGCTGAGCTTGCTGAATCTTATCTCAAACAACTCGAAAGATGGGTAAAGGATGATCACGAACGCCTACTTGCACTGGGTTCTACAAGGAAGATGCTGGATGATGCACTGAAGAAGTCAAACCACCTGGAAGACATCTATCGTGTAGAAAAACTCGGCAGTTTCGAATATTCACTCAGATGTAAGAGAAGCACACGCGCATCTGGGATATTGGCGGCAATTGGTCCGAAACTGAGAGGTGTACCAATACACTTGTTCATTCCAAGCGAAGTGGGGGAGAAGTATCATGCCGCGACTTGACATCTGGCTGGTGGAACAAGGCCATTTCTCTTCACGTCAGGCTGCAAAACGCGCCATTCGAGCAGGCCATGTTATGGTGAATGGAGCCACAACAAAGCCATCAAAACAGGTCACCACAAAAGACTCCATAGTTGTATCAACTGTAATACAAGATCATCCTACTGGATATGCGAAGCTTGAGGAGATTGATAATTTCTTGGGAGGAACTCTACTGCAGAATGTCAGTCTGGCTCTTGATATTGGTAGTTCAGCAGGTGGGTTTTTGGCCTATCTAGGTGAGAAGAATATTTCAACTATCGGCGTTGAAGTTTCTAACGAGTTTACAGACTCACTGGAGAAACTTGCGAATTCCTATCCAAGTATCTCAATCCTGATTGATGATGCATTCACAATGGATCAGTCCATAATCTGCAAAGAAGGCACTCTTGATTTGCTACTTGTGGATGTAACCACCGAACCAGCTGGTACGCTAGATTTAGTTCAAAGATTCTCCAATCTCATGAAGAAAGGCGGCCGGCTAGTGGCAGCATTCAAGTCAAAGAGCACACCTGAAACAATAGAGGAGTTGTATAATCAAGTTTCAGAATTGGGTTTTGCAATCATTCTGGACCTTACCTTGGATAAATCTCGCAAAGAAATTCATCTTATTTGCATTCGACAATAGGCAATTCTTTTATGACAATTGAAACACCCGAAAACGCTAGGGGCCGGTAGTCTAGCCCGGCTATGATGTCTCGCTTACACCGAGAAACTGGTTGAGCTTTGTGCTCTTCAGATTCGAAGGTCGCTGGTTCAAATCCGGCCCGGCCCACCATTATTCTAGAACGATAAGTCACCAAAGAGTTGAAGAGCTGCTGTTGTTCCAGAGAAAACGTGCGGTGAGTTCCTACGAGCCATCAAAGGGGTCAATAATGGCCTGATCGGCTTAAGCGGGAGTAGCCAAGACCGGTCAAAGGCGGAGGACTTAAGATCCTCTCTCGTAGGAGTCCAGGGGTTCAAGTCCCCTCTCCCGCACCACTCTTTCTGGATTGTCAATTGGAATAGCTTTATCGTGTAGAATATTTGCGGAGAGAACAAGATGCCAATTTTCAGAGCTAGGTGACAAGAGTCAGATCGCTATTCTAGCACTAGCAGTACAATCAACATTTCCCATACTGATATTCATTGGTGCAATGGCTGGCTTTTTCATTATCAATCTCATTGGAGCATATGCTGGAGACCGAGTAGCTGAAAAGGTTCCTGTGAGTACTATTCGCAAAACAACTGGTCTAGTATTCATCGCTTTTGGAATTCTGATTCTAGCTGGAGTCCTCTGATTCTTATTCCTTGTGGGCGAAGACTTTATGACTCAGCCAGCAGCGTTGAACTCTGGACCCTCAAGGTGGGATATGATTGAGTCTGGACGGTTCTGGATATAGTGGACTAGTTCTGGAAAAGCTCTCTGCAGCAGGCGTCAAGATTGGTGACACAATCAAGATTCGACATGATGGTAAGGAGCACAGTGGTGTTCTAATGCCTCGTGCTCAGATAGGCAGTGACCCAGATCACATTGTTGTCAAATTAGATACTGGGTATAATATTGGAATCCGCCTCACCAATCAATCTGAGGTCAAACTAACCAAGAAAGGAAAAGGGAGTAAACGTCCAGCCGCGAGGGGAATCCCAGAACAAAGAAAGGACCTCCCAATGGTGTCAATCCTGAGCACTGGAGGTACAATTGCTAGTAAGGTAGACTATCGGACTGGGGCTGTCAATCCAGCGCTGACCGCACAGGATCTCTATGACACAGTCCCCGAACTGAAAGACCATGCTAGTGTTAGAGCTAAGGTCCTGATGAGCGTGTTTTCTGAAGACATCAGACCATCTGAATGGACTAAGATAGCCAGAGCTGTAGCTAGTGAGATTAAACAAGGTGCGGACGGTATCATAATCGCTCATGGAACAGACACACTTGGATTCACCGCGGCCGCCCTGTCCTTTGCTCTTCAAAATCTCCCAATACCAGTAGTACTGGTAGGCTCCCAAAGATCGTCTGACAGACCCTCCTCGGATGCCGCAATGAATCTTATTCTATCGACGGATTTTGTAGGAACTGTCGATGCTGCAGAAGTGATGCTTGTGATGCATGGCGAAACAGATGACAGCTTCGCATATGCGCATCGTGGAACTCGTGTGCGTAAAAGCCATACAAGTAGACGCGACGCCTTTCAGTCAATTAACACCTATCCTCTATTCAAAATTGATTCTTCTGGCACGGCAGAGATGAACCCGCCCCTTCTCAGACGGGATAAAAGCCGAACTCTAAAGCTAAAGCCAAAGTTCGAGGAAAGGGTCGCGATTGTGAAGACGTACCCTGGCATCACTCCTGATGTAATTGATCACCTTATCAGTCATGAATATCAAGGAATAGTCATCGAAGGAACTGGGCTCGGACATGGTCCTAAGGTCTTGCAGCCATCTGTGAAACGGGCAACTGAAGCTGGAATAGTTGTTGCGATGACTAGCCAATGCATTTCGGGTCGGGTTGATATGGATGTATATCGAACCGGTGTGGAGTTATTGGAGTTGGGTGTTGTTGCATGTGAGGACATGTTGACCGAAACAGCATTTGTCAAACTCTCATGGCTCCTTGCGAATATGAAGACCACAGACAGAGTAAGAACAGCTCTAGCGGAGTCCGATGTGGGAGAGATAGAGATGCGTTCTGAGATGGCTGAATACTCTACAAATTCGGAGGAACCCTAGATGGATGAAGCAGACCGATACAAGAAACTCGGTCTGATGGTTGGCCTTGAGCTTCATCAGCAATTGAACACTTCTCGCAAGCTCTATTGTCACTGTCCTACTGTCGTTCGTGATGAGGATCCTCATAGTGGTTTCGTCAGACGACTAAGGCCCACGCAGAGTGAGATGGGTGCAGTAGATCCAGCTGCGCTTTTCGAGTTTCAACAACACAAACGGTTCTATTACGAGTATTATAATGACACTACCTGCTTAGTAGAGGCTGATGAAGAACCCCCTCATAACCTCTGTGAGGAGGCCATCGACATCAGTCTGACAATGACAAAATTTCTAGACTCCGTACCTGTGAATGAGATACATCCTATGAGGAAAATTGTAATTGATGGTAGCAACACCACTGGATTCCAGCGTACGTGTATTGTGGCTACTGGCGGGAAAGTCTTGGTGGGAGGGAAAATAATCGGAATTCAGACAATCTGTTTGGAAGAGGATGCCGCCAGAAAAATGGATGAAGACGCCAAGGAGAACATGAGAATATACAGAATCGACAGACTTGGAATCCCACTTATCGAGATTGCTACAGCTCCTGACATACGCACTCCGGAAGAGGCTCAGGAAACTGCTCTTGTTCTTGGTCGCCTTCTCAGATCAACTGGAAAGGTGAAACGCGGTCTGGGAACAATTCGTCAAGATGTCAATGTGTCAATTAGCGGCGGGGCTATCATTGAGATAAAGGGCTTTCAGCAACTAGACATGCTTGCAGACTTAGTGGAGCTTGAGGCTCAACGACAGGAACAGTTGTTGGAAATACATGATGTTCTGGGCGAGAGAGGAATCACAATCGACTCCATCAGTGACAAAATGCACGATGTTAGTGAAATCTTTGCTAAAACTAAGGCCAAGGTACTGAATCGTGCTTTGAAGTCCGGAGGAGCGGTGTTTGCAGCTACGTTACCTGGGTTTGCAGGACTGGTTGGGCGAGAGATTCAACCTGATAGAAGGCTAGGAACTGAGCTCTCAGATTACGCAAAGTTCTGGGGACGTGTAGGGGGCATCTTTCACACTGATGAGCTCCCCAAGTATGGTATCTCTAACACAGAAGTTACGAATCTGAGAAAGGATGTGAGAGCCACAGAGCAAGATGCAGTTGTCATAGTCGCCGCAATCGAGGATGAATGCAAAGATGCCCTGAAGGCAGTACTCGAACGGGCAAGAGAGGCAGTAAAGGGCGTTCCTGCTGAAACAAGAACTCCACTACCAGACGGTACAACGAAATACGCACGACCTAGACCTGGCGCCGAACGTATGTACCCGGAAACAGATGTGAGACCAGTCAAAATTACTGATTCATGGTTGAAGCGAATCAAGAAAGCGATGCCAGAAACACTAGCCGAGAAGGAACGCAGGTTTGTCAAGGAGCTTGGTCTTAGTCCAGACTTAGCAGGACAAATGGCAAACTCACTTAACCTAGATCTCTTCGAATATGTTCTCAGGAATCTGGAGATCTCACCTACACTTGTTGCTGTGACTCTGGAAAACACCATTGTGAGTATGCATAGGGATGGAGTTCCCACAGAGAACATTCAGGACACCCAACTGCTTGAAGTCCTTGAAACAGTGACAAAAGGTGAGATGGCATCTGAAGCAATTCCTGAAGTTCTCAGTTATCTTGCGAGCAATCCGTCCACTTCTATCCAAGAAGCACTATCAAAAACAGGGCTTGCCAAGATTGAGTCTGAGGACATTGAGAAGATAATTCGAAGAATCGTAGAAGACCGACTGGACTTTGTACGTGAAAGAGGCGAGGCAGCAGTAGGCGGTCTCATGGGTGTAGCAATGAAAGAACTGAGAGGCAAAGCGGACGGAAAGCTCGTAAAGGACTTGTTGACCTCAGAAGTGAAACGAGTTCTTGGCTAGCGACAATGCAGTTTGAAGAATAAGTTTATAGAGGAGCCGTGGTTGCTCATCCGAACGAGCCGCAGTGGCCTAGACTGGTAGGGCGCGAGACTCATAATCTTCCTGGAGTCATCCAGGTAAAGACTGGGGTCATGAGCATTGCGCCAAAGGCTCGAGATGAGAAATCTCGAAGTCGAGGGATCGAAGCCCTCCTGCGGCACCATTATATTTTCTCAATCTTTTCCATGACGGGGTTATTAGGCATTACAATCACTGAGTATCATGACCGTAGACAAATGGAGAGTAGTGGGCGGTCGCGTGTACAAGCTTGCACAAGCATTTGAGGAGATGCTTGACGCAGTAGATCTAGCTAGGAAGCTAAAGTCCGAGAAGTATGTATTTCTGCACAGAGCGGATAATGGTCTGTGGGCTGTGTACTGGCGAGAGAAGGAGAAGGAGATTGAATGCAAACCCGAATATCAGCACAATCTCTCATCTGGAACCCACTAAAACTAGTACGGATATAATAGGAACGGAGTCCTACTTAGGACCATGACGCTTGACCCGCATTTTGCTGACCTAGGAATAGATGAGAAGAATCGTGTTGTAGAATCTCTTGGTTTAACTGTTCAAGAGGGTCAAGGGGCAAGATTCGAGAAACTTCTTCGGCAAATGAGTCTGGCAGGAACAATCAATGTTACTGACTGGACGCCCGAGGCCGTACGTATTCTTCTCACAATCGGGCGAGAAGATGATATCGCAATGTCTCTGAGGAACAAGGATAGATACTATACCATCGTCAAATATCCTGAGGGGCCAGTTCTCTCTTCACTTATCAGGTCCATAGTACTCGGAGAATGGTGAATCATTCCATTTTTTTGATGAAAATCTCTTTATTCCTCTCGTGTTCCAAAGGGACGTGGTGATATGATTTGAACCTCCAATTCAAGACCTTTGATGATGTAGATCTTGTCGAAAAACGTGTCTTGATACGTGTGGACATGAACTGCTCAGTGGATCCAGAATCTAAAGAAATCACAGATGATTCAAGGATAGTCGCAATTCTTCCCACCCTCAGGGAACTCGCAAAGAGCAAGCTAGTGCTAATGGCACATCAAGGTCGTCCGGGTAGTGATGATTTCATATCACTGAAGGCTCATACCGATATCTTGAGAAAGCATGGACTGAACGCGTCTTTCGTAGATGATATTTTCGGTGAGAAGGCGAAGACGGCTATAGAGAAGGTCGCGGTTGGAGAGATTCTAGTTCTCCAGAATGTTAGGTATTTTGACGGCGAACTGAAGAAGGCTTCTCCTGAGGAGGTAGCCAAAGAACCACTGGTCCAGGAACTCTATCCTCTTTTTGACCTGTTTGTCAATGACGCTTTTGGTGCTGCGCACCGGTCTCAAGCATCAATTGTTGGATTCACTACAGTACTTCCATCCGTTGCAGGAAGGCTAGTGGAGAAGGAGATTCGTACACTCACTGATGCCACAGCAACCGATCAACATCCTTGGACCCTAGTTCTTGGAGGTGCTAAGGTCGCCGATAAGGTGAAGACACTTGGCAAACTCTTAGCTGCCGACAGAGTGGACAATGCACTCCTTGGAGGTCTGTTAGGCACATTGTTTCTGATTGCCAAGGGTCTGGTTTCGGAAGACTATTCGAAGCCAATCAAGGGTTTTGAGGATGCAGTAAATACTGCAAAGGAGCTTCTTGAGAAATATCCAGATGTTATCATTTTTCCTGAAGATGCGGCAGTTGAACGGGATGGTGAACGGTTTGAGTGCGAATTCTCTCAGATGAACAGCTACCCATTTTTCGATATTGGTCCGAAAACAGCCAAGAAGTATGTTGAAACAATCCGCAGTTCCGCGGTAGTATTCGCCAACGGTCCGATGGGATTCTTTGAAAAAGATGCCTTTGCCAAAGGGACATCAGAAGTTCTTGATGCAATTGCAGATTGTGAAGGTATCACTGTTGTTGGTGGCGGTCACATGGGTGCAATGGCACAGAAGAAGGACTTCGGAGACCGAATCACTCACATCAGTACGGGTGGTGGGGCTACAATCAACTTCCTGACAGGAAAGAAATTAGATCTCATAGTTGCCCTTGAGGCTGCAGCAGAGAAAATGTAATACCAATAATCCGAATAAGAAGTGGAGCCCCAGGCGAGATTTGAACTCGCGACCTGCTGATTACAAGTCAGCCGCACCACCAGGCTATGCTACTGAGGCACTCCTGAATCAACGGACCAACATCTTGGTTTTAAAAGCTATTCCTCCGAACTCACTAATCCACAACCTTCTCAGTTCCGTCTGCTGCTCCAGGAGAAGAGTATAACTATCCCATTGAATATCCACGATTCGCTGGAGACAACATAGTGACAATTGAGACTCAAAGACTACAGTACATGGACAAGCTGAGGCTCATTGGCCGTGACGCTCGTTTGACAATCATCACTTGGGCGTTCTGGGCATTTGGTTATGGTGTCAACGATGTTCTTTTCAATCTCTACCTGCTCGAGGCAGGATTTGGAGAGGACTTTCTTGGCATGTTCCTCTCAATCTCTATGTTCCTATCAGGCGGACTTGCAATTCTAGCTGGAATGGTGGCAGATAGAAACTCCCGGAAGAAGATACTCCTCGCTGGATACGTTACTGTCTTTCTTGGAACCTTCATGCAATACTCCACTCTTTCTCCAACACTTCTCTTACTTTCGCAGCTTCTCTATGGTATTGGCTATGGATTCACTGGCGTATGTTGGCAACCATATACAGTGAGTGTCACAACTGAGGAGGAGCGGGTCCATGTATTCAGTGTCCGATTTGCCTTCTTTCTAATTGCCAGTCTGCTGGGCTCACTAACAGGCGGTTTCTTACCAACTCTCTGGACCAACCTAGGTATCGCTGTTGATCTACTAACAGCTTACAGATTTTCCCTCTGGACAGCCCTAATCCCTCTAGCGCTTGGCGTTCTGACAATAGTACGCATGAAAACAGACGAAGCTCCACAACAAAGAAGAAGTTTCAACTTCGGAAATGTGCGAAATCGAGGATTCATTGGAAAATACGCTCTGGCTTGGACAGTATCAGGTCTAGGCGCGGGATTGTTCGTCCATTTCTTTAATGTCTTCTTCAGTCTAGCATTTCAGGCCGATGCTACCACAATCGGAATCATCTTTGCAATCAATACAGTAGTCATGGCAGCTGGTAACTTTACATCTCCAGAAATTGTAGACCGGTTTGGAAAGCTTGGCACTATTATCTGGTTCCAAATCCTTTCCATTCCATTTCTCCTGATACTCTCTTGGTCGCCTGTTCTCTATATCGCCATCATTGGATATGTAGGACGTGCATTATTCATGAATATTGCATGGCCGGTGATGGATGTCTTCTACATGGAGGGTTGTTCGGAGGATGAACGATCAACAGCAATGGGTGTCATCAACACTGGGGACTCACTTTCAAGAGGAGTTGGGCTCAATATCGGTGGGTGGCTCCTAGCGATGGGTATGTGGAGAACACCCTTCGCACTCGCTGTGATATTCTACAGCTTGAGTATAGTTCTGTTCTACTGGTTCTTTGGACGGGACGAATCAGTTCAACCTGACTCGTAGCGTCCGAATCGCCTGAGTTCAGTCTACTTGTCATGATAGACGTTGTCAATGATGATGGCATATGCCAGCAGCATCAACCGATCTGCTTCTAGGTCCTCAATGTGAATCACATAGCGGTCCTTGAAGTTGAATGCAGGTGCAAAGACATCACGCCACTTGTCTGCTTTCTTAATCTCCGCATAGACTTTGTTCTTGTCCTTCGGGTCAGTAATGCGGAAATTCCACTTTGTGACTCCACCTTGAGCTTTGTAGATATGTTCTTCCTGTGGAGTATAGAAATCGACTGAGCCACGGAAAGCAATCATTGGTTTCTTACCACGACCCACTAGGGTTCCATCTGGAAGCTTGACTTCATAGATGGGTCTAGCAGCCATTAGCTTCTTGTTGATGGTACAAAGGAGGGTACCATCCGGATCGAGAAGTGAGATCTCAGCTCGCATTGACAGAAGTTTCCTTTTCATGGATCCGACCTGGATACCTTCTTGGTCGTAAATCTCACCACCGCCGAATTTCCAAGATTTCTCATGAAGCACGTAGAATGTAATTGTTGGATCGAGAAGACTCATCAAAATCACCTTGTCCCTGTAATCCACTTCATACGATTTAAGCAAATGTCGGCTGAAATCCGCTGTAATTTGCTGTTTTTGGTACAGTATTGTACCTCGGATTCTCTCTCAGTCAGAAAAAACCACGGGAATGCCTCTTCTTCAATCGTCCGTCACGGACATGTTTATGAGGCAACAATATCATAAAATCCTGTCCGGAAGGCTCCAATTCTTGCACTTCCTTATGACACGTACGTGATACAAAGGAACAAGACCCACAAGAAAAGTAAAATACCGCAAGAAGTTGGTTCCAATACGCCTCGACGTACTATAGGTGATACCAGTTGCAATTCGCACAACCAGATTATATGGACACATTCTTCCAGTACATTTTCGGCTTCTTTGATTCAGTGTTCTCAACGCCACTCCAACCTTGGATTCCTTGGGGTCCCGGAGACTGGTACTTTGCAATAACCACTACGTTCTTTGTCGTGATGATTCTGTTCTTAGTACGTCGATTGAGGATGGGTGGAGGCGGCGCTTCTGTGTCTGCAGGCATACGCAGAATCATTGCATCAACCGGCGATGTGTCAGGCGGCATGTCGGGCGCCAAGAAACTCAACTTCTTGAAAGATCCTTCAGATGCATTGGTCTTCCTCAAGATAGAGGAGAACGCAATCGAGCAAGCCCTTACTGCTTCCGACTTCTATGCAGAAAGGGGCGAGATAGAAGAGTCAATGAAGCTTAAACTAGCAGCCGTATATCAACACCGACTCGAGGCAGTACGTGCAGCAATCGCGAAAGATGAACAACTCAGATCAATTGTTGAAACCTCGGATGAGATTGGCAAAGCACGATCAGACTATCTACGCAAATTGGCCGCAATGTCTGGTACTGCAGTCGAAGCTGGCGAGGACGCCGGTCCTCCAAGCGTTGGGATGCCAACAGCAGCTCCCCCAGCAGCAGCCCCTGCTCAAGCCCCAGCTGCAGCAGCACCTCCAAGTGCTGGTCCACCTTCAGGTCCCCCATCTGGCCCTCCAAGCGGCGGTCCGCCTTCAGGCGGTCCTCCATCGGGCGGCCCACCAGCAGGTGGTCCTCCAAGTGGTACAGCTCCAGCAGCAGCCCCTCCAAGTGGTGCAGCTCCAGCAGCAGCCCCTCCAAGTGATGCAGCTCCGGCAGCCGCACCCCCAGGCGGTGCAGCTCCAGCAGGCGGACCCCCAGGTGGCGCCGCTCCAGCAGCCGCACCCCCAAGCGGTGGAACTCCAAGTGGAGGCCCAGCAGGCGGAGATGCCCCAGCACCAGGCGGCAAGAGTTCGCTACAGTCCGAGATGCTCCGGGAGATGGAGCGTCTGAAGGCATTGATGGGCGGGGATTAGTCCTCACCCTTTTCCATTTCTTTTCTAAAACAAGTGACATCTAGGAAGCCTTTTTGGGGAGCCTGACTGGCTTTTGAGCTACACCTCTATGGAGGCAATGACATGTCCAAAGCCAAACTGAATGCAGCCAAAAGTGCTACTGAACTGATACCAAAGACTGGGGCAATAGGGCTAGGGAGTGGGTCTACAGTTGCCATATTCGCAGAAGAGCTAGGGAAGAGGATTGCTGCAAAGAAGGTGAATGTCAGGGTAGTTCCAAGCTCATACCAGGCATATCAGCTTGCTGTAGAGTTCAAGATTCCTCTTACAAATTTGGATTTGGATCCCGAACTTGAACTGACTGTAGATGGTGCAGACGAAGTCGACAGAGACCTTAACCTAACAAAAGGCGGCGGAGGGGCTCTGTTTCAAGAGAAGGTTGTCGCATCAGCATCAAAGAAACTCATCATAATCGTTGACGAGTCTAAGATTGTAGACAAGCTAGCAAGTAGATTTGATATTCCCATCGAAGTATTACCATTTTCTCTTGGTGTAGTACTCAGGAAGATACAAGCTATGGGTATTGCACCCACTGTGAGACAGGCCCAGAAGAAGATGGGACCGGTCGTGACAGATAATGGTAACTTCATTCTTGACCTCAAGTTCCCGGAGCCAATCAGTGACCCAACGAAAGTGGCATTTGACTTGAAGATGATTCCAGGCGTAGTTGAAACCGGCTTATTCATTGACATGACAGATGAAGTTCATGTGGGCAAAGAGGATGGAGTCAACATTCTGAAGAAGTAGGTCTACTGATACATTGACCAGAATCTACGGAACTTTTCTGTGTATGACAGCACATCAGTTGAATCTACATACTGATCAATGCCGCCCAGATACTTTGGCAGTCGTTTTACTTCATCATCCTCAATCTTTGCGTGAATTGCATCAGCAAAGTCATCTGCTCGAATAATCATAAATGGTCGATTATGGAACCTTGATACCTGATCATTTAGTGGTTCAGTAATTCCCAGTTCATTGTGCATCTTTGCTACTTGCTCGTAAGTTCTTGTCAAATGGTTCTGGCGTTCTTGCCAAGTGCTGGCATCCATTATCTCCATGAAGATTGGTACGAGATTCTTCGCACTCTTAAGCTTAGAAAAGGCTGTTCCAAACCACTTAATGTAGGGTGCATACTTTCGTTCTATCAGAAAACAGAGCCTCATGACATCACGAATCAGCCGTGTCGCAACAATCCTAGAACCAAGCTCATCTCCAACCTGGCCACATCGACCCATGAATGCCTCTTCTTGAGCTATTCTCCGCCATTGGTTTGACAACAAATGCAGCCACAGGTCATGGGGGTAGTATTCCAATTTAGCCACTATGGACTCTAATTTTCCAAGACCATCATGGAAAACTCTCCCATTTGCTATGCTTAGCAGCATCTGTTGAGGGAGAACCAACCAATCGATAATACGTAGGTCCTCGGATGGATTAAACCCAAGATACTCAATGAAGAAAGCACTTACAGTATTGATTTGGACTCCATGGTTCACTGGACCACTGTCAATGGGAGTCATATCAATAGAGCCGTTCTCATGATAGCCGAAGTTAGTGGGAAATCCACGTATCTCATATGGCAGATTCTCGCGCAGAGTCTTGTCGACTTCTTCATTGAGAGAATCATAGTCTGACTCGGCCAAGAAGATTTGCAGCTTTGGTCCCCAATCATGGTCCATTGACTGCGCAGTATCAAACCCCAAAACATCGGATCCAGTACCTATCCGTGCAGCTGAATACGCAAGTTCGGGAAAATGTTTGTCTAAGACAGGTTTCACAGCCTCCTTGTAGAAGGCTTCACTCAGGTCTAGCCCGGGCAAGAAATCGTAGGGCGGGTGATCTTCATCACTCATCCAATTATCTCCATATTTGACAATAGCATCGTAGGATTTGGATATTGTGGAATAAGAAATGGCGGGCCCGCCAGGATTTGAACCTGGGACGCCTTGCTTAGGAGGCAAGTGCCCTATCCATACTAGGCCACGGGCCCACGAAATTGACCGAGTGAGAGGTTAGTTGTTAAAGCTTTTGCAGCAAGAATCATTTTGCGACCTTTGCTGTTATCTTGGCACCTTCTTCCAGCGCATCTACAATTGATTTTCCTTGTCGAGTCTTGATGCGAATTGCACTCTCTCCATTTCGACCAATGACTGTGGTTAGGAGGTAGATCTCATCAGCAAAGACCTCTATCCTCTGTTTCGCATACTTTCGACCCGCTACAAGAGTCACTTTTTTCTTGCTGTAGCTGACTGAAACAGGTACGGATTCCCCGGGGGCCCCACGGGCTACCCTTTCGCCCCTGCGCATAGGAGCGATAACCCCTCTGACAGGAACCACTACTTTCTCACCACCAAATGAGAACATCTCAAACTCCAAGACTCCTTGATCGAAGTTTCGAACCTCCACCACTGGTCTTGCTAGGTCTCTCTGGGAACTACTCATCCCAGTTGGTAGTTTCACCTTCAGTGAAAGCGAGGAAATCTTTGCCACGCTTCCATCTTCGATATGGATAACTGTGTCAACAGTACTTGGGACTTGTCCCAACTCGACTCTTCCACCTAGTATCAACCTCTGAAGAGCGTCAATAGCAGATCCTGCATGTACAACTCCGACCATTCCCACACCTGCTGATCGAAGGTCAGAATATGCTCTAAAATCAGAAGACTTGCGTAATTCATCATAGATCACAAAATCTGGGCGGACTAGCAGCAGCACATCAGCAGCCTTCTCCATACTTCCATCAAGTGGAGAGTATTGGACTATTGCCTCCTCAACTTGCAAGTCTCTTGGCTGTTCCAGGGTCTTGACCACATTTCCCTTACTGCTGTAGAACTCGGCTAAAGCAGCGGTGAATGTACTTTTTCCAGACCCTGGTGACCCTGATATGAGAATCCCTTCTGCCCTGGTTTCCAGTCGGTTCATCAGCTTACTGTTGAGACTATAATCCTCAAGACTCAGTTTAACGATGGGACGAATTGCTGAAATCTCCATCTTGTCAGCAAATGGCCGTCGTGCAATAGCTATTCTCAAATTTCTGAGCTGTACCACTGCAGCACCATGTTCCTCAATCTCAAGGAACGATTTCCTATCAGTCTGTGCTGTTGCCAGAATAGCTTCTGCAAGTACATCTAGTTCTTCATATGTGAGCAACCTGTCGGATAGCTCCACTAACTCCCAGTTCCCAGGTTCCCCCCTTTTTGCACGCGGTGGATTGTTCTCAACAAGATGGACACTCATTGTGCGTTCGTCAAAGAATGCCTCTAGTGTGAGGATTTCTTCCGCCAGTTCATCATCTTCATCGTACCATTCTTCACTCAACTAGTGTCACCACCACGGTTTCGAAGGATTGCTTGAGCCACACTATAGTAGTTAACCTCTCCATTCTGATCAACCAGTCCGAATACTAGCTTCTTTCTAGCGGCGGATGCTGTTTCGGTCACCATGTCAAGGTCATCAAGAGATATTGATTCTCCCTCTCTCAGAATGTAAATCAACTGAGTGGCAGTTGCAGCCCCGGGTCGTTCGCCTCGAGCATAGACTCGAAAACCAATCCCCCCACCGAATCCCTGACGTACAGCATATCCCCTACTTCTCAAATCCCTAAAGACCAAATACTTGATCCAAAGGTCTGGATCTGTTTCAAGCAGACCATTCACTATGTCCTTGGAACCTATGGGGTCACCTGAGGTAGTCTTGACAGAGATTCGTTTCCGCTCCATCAAATGTAGCACCTCTATTGGTTCGAGTTCCAGCCTACCGTCATCAATACGAGTGCCATAGAATCCATGTTGGAATATCCTGTCTGCCTCATCTTTTGCAACGTAGCCCTTCCCATTGGTGAATATAGTGTCAGCTGGTTCTTCCTCTAGAATCTCCTCCTCTACAATTGGCTCTTCTGCGAGGTCTTCTGGTTCCAGAAAATCCGGGCTTTCACCATTCTCTTCGGACAAGTTGTTCACATCTAAGGACTCTTCCCGTTTTGGAAGCGTGAAAAGACTTTCGACACAACATATGGCAAGAACTATAGCATACTCGTCTGTGGGAACGGATGTGACTGACCTAAAAATTCAGAAAGAACTGGCCGATTTCATTGCTGGTGCTAAGAAGATCGCAGTATTAGGGGTTGGAAACGACTTGAGGACTGATGATGGTCTAGGTCTGGTCATAGTAAATGGACTCAAACAAATAGAGGGTTCGCATCTCTTGGTAGAAAATGTCGGTTCAGTACCAGAAGCCTTTGCAAGTAATCTGGCTGATTTTGGTGCTGAGAGAGTCATTATGGTGGATGCCGCGGATATGCTCAAGCCACCAGGTCATATCGAACTTGTGACAAAGAGTCGAATTGGGGGTATTACAATAAGCACCCATCGAATGCCACTGTCCCTCCTGATGCAGTATCTAGAGGATCGTACAGGGGCACACACCATCCTGATAGGGGTTCAACCGAAGAGCATAGAGTTCGGTGAGGGACTTACCCCTGAGATCACGACAGTGACTGAGAAGATTATTAGCACCCTAGAGACCATGCTGAAGCAGCACTTGAGAGGAGTAGAAGATGTTTAGGACGATTGAATGGCTAGATGATACAAACGAGGTCAGACTCATAGATCAGACGAAACTACCGCTTGAGAAGTCACATATTGTTACTTCAAGTCATGAACGAATGGCACGTGTGATCAAGATAATGGAAATCCGTGGTGCACCTGCAATTGGGGCTGCCGCAGGAATGGGTATGGCATTGGCCGCAATTGAGAGCAAAGCTCGGACTAAAGACGAGCTCCTTGCTGCTCTTGAAACCGCTGCTGTCACGTTGAATACACGGCCGACAGCGGTGAATCTCACTTGGGCTACAGCTAGAATGTTGAGAGCGGCAAAAGAAGCTGAAGGCAGTGCAGACGACATAGTCAAGATACTGATTGCTGAGGGCAAAGAGATTGCTGAAGAAGATGTCCGTATGAGTAGAAGTATGGGTGAGCAAGCTCTTGCTGTGATAAAGCCTGGTTTCACCATTCAGACAATATGCAACGCAGGGTCTTTGGCGACTGTACATCTGGGCACTGTAGGAGCTGTAGTGAGAGTAGCCCACGAGAAATATGACGGCGACATCAAGGTATATGCAGCAGAAACTCGTCCAAGACAACAGGGTGCCAAACTCACTATGTTCGAGTTCATGGAAGATGGCATCGATACAACTCTTATCACAGACGGAATGATTGGCACCGTCTTCAGAGAGGGTCGTGTTGATTGCTGTGTTGTTGGTGCTGACAGAATCGTAAGAACAGGTCATGTGATCAACAAGATTGGTACGTACACCATGGCAATCACAGCAAAGTATCACAATATCCCATTCTATTCTGTAGTGCCCATGTCGACAATTGACTGGGAAACCAATGTTGAGGATGTTGTGATAGAAGAACGCGATCCTAATGAGATTAGAATCATCAACGACCAGTATGTCACGGTTCCAGAAGCGAAGGTCTACAATCCTGCATTTGATATCACTCCACCAGAACTTGTCACAGCAATAATCACAGACAAAGGCGTTGTTCATAACCCTACGGAAGAAAAAATGCTGAAACTGAGAGATTTGTAGAACCATCGGGAAGATTTCGTAAGGATTACTCGCCTGGACTACATAACAACTGAGGGTCGTTCAGCCTCTTTCGAGATAGACTCAAGCGAAAAAGTACTAGATTTTCGTGAAAATGACATCAAAACTATAGATTTAGCTCCTTTGACCACGTGTTCTAAAATTAAAAGGCTCTTCTTGGCGAAAAATCAGCTATAAGAGGTTGATTTGGAGCATATTGGAACGCTTCAGAATCTAAGAGGTCTTGATCTGAGTGCGAATCAACTAATAAACGTGGATCTCAGACCACTCAAGTATTGTAATGACATCGAGATAAAGCTCTATGGAAATCCTCTTCAGAAGGTTATTCATCCTGATCCTCCGTGTGCTAATCTAGTTCAAAAAGAGCCATCGAAATGAGAGCTTGCAAGATATTTATCTGTTGAACAGAAACGAAGTATTAGGAGATTCTGATGGCAAACTATGTCTACATAGCCACGAGTCTGGACGGTTTCATCGCAGCAAGTGATGGTGGTCTTGATTGGCTTAACGAAATCCCAAACCCGGAAAATAATGACTTTGGGTATGCTGAGTTCATGAGTGGAATAGATGCAGTAGTGATGGGACGAAAAACCTTCGAGCAAGTTCTGACATTCGATTTTTGGCCATATGATAAGCCCATTTTCGTGCCGAGTAGGAGCAAGGTAAGTGTGCCAATGGAGTTGGAAAACAAGGCGGAAACTGTGATAGGGAATCCGAAAGAGCTGGTTGATCAACTGAAAGAGTTGGGACATCAGAACCTGTATATTGATGGTGGCATTACGATTCAAGGCTTTCTAGAAGAGGATCTTATAGATGAGATGATAATAACAAGAGTTCCCATTCTCCTTGGAAGCGGTATTCCCCTCTTTGGCAAGCTCACACGGAGGCTTCATTTCAGTCATGAGAGGACCGAAGTCCTTAACGAGATTCTGGTGAAAAGCTACTACAAACGGGTAAGGGAGTGAGCAGAGGCAATATATAGTCAGATTTGATTCATCTGGCGTTTAGGATCTCCAACAAAGATGCTGATTTTCAGGATTAGACCTTGCACTACAGAAGTGCTTAAGAGGAGAACAATAACGATGGAGGTTGGGGCGCGTAGTCTAGTCTGGATAAGGCACCAGCCTTCGGAGCTGGGTATCCCAGGTTCGAATCCTGGCGCGCCCGCCAATTGACTATTTGCAGGCTAGATACAAATCCAGAACCACTTGCTGTACTCTGGTGAGTTTAGCACGCGTGTATCAGATGGAATGTGAATATGATTCCCTGTGGCACCGGGAAATAGTTCTGATCCAGACTCATAGACCCAACCACACGTGCCGACAGAGGTTTCATTGTTAATTGCTTCTACCCAATATGACCTTACAATGCTAGCTCCAGAGATTCTCTCGTACCACATCAGTTCATGATTGATTAGACCTTGATCGCTTAGAGAGAATATCACATCTATTGCGGTAACAATACCATCTTGAAAAGTATCATTCCTTAGGTTATGTGGTGTGACAATCACGTTAGTGAACAATTCAGCGAAATTTTGGCCTGTTATGGTCACTTCTGGAATAACCACCGCTCCCTTATTGTACTCAAGACGAAGAACTTCTTCCCTGAACTCATTGTAAATGGCGTTCAATCTATCGACGCTCAGTTGTTTGATGAATAGCTTGCCGCCATCCTTCCAAGGATAATGGTCCATTCTGAAAACATTCTCTTCAAACCATCCTCCGCTATATCTAGCAACGTACCATACTGCTTCCCGTCCATCGAGTGAATCAATCACATGTGTGTTCATCGATTCATCAAAGTGGTATTCGAGGTCTATTGCCCCTTGGGAGTGGAGATGGACTAGAATATCAAACATTGAGAATGATCCAGGCTTGAAGATATCCGGTCTAATTGATTCAATTTCTGAAGGATTAAATCCAACACTCTCGTCGAAAAGCCGAACATAATCTGGGTATGTCGTATCTTGAGCTACAATCGAATCTCCAACGTCAAGAATTATTGTTACAGAAAGTAGAGCAATAATTAGACTCGCAACGACTAGATTAGAAATCCGACTCCCTATCCTTCTACGCATTAGAAAGAACCTAACCCCCATGGCAACATGGATTGCGATGAAGGATACAAGGAACACATCGAAGATTCGATGCAGTTCGAAAGGAACCACGTCCTCTAAGGACTGAGCGAAGATCTCATACCCATTTAGACCGGGAATTATCATCAGGAATGCAAAAATAACTATTAACCAGCTCGAAACTTTTTGGACTAGTCTAAGTGACTGTACTTCAGTGCCTCTTCGTTCCTTAAGCGTCCTAATTATGGTGGTCCAGTCCAGTCTGGATGTATTAAATGAAAACACAACATGTGTTGCTAGAAACCCCAAAAAGAAGAGTTCACACACACGGTGAAGAAATGACGCAAGGAACTGATCAGTAATCCAGCCTCGGGAGAGACTATATCCCATCGAAATGGTAAGGAATGATATGACTACAAGTGACCACGAAACCATCCGATAAAAACGAACCCTTCGTGAAACCATCTCGTATCAGACCATCCTTGTGAATTGGATTATTAACTACTGAGGTGTGTCTCCTTTCAATCGAGCTATATGCAAATCCAGAACCATCTTGCGTATTCAGGCGAGTTGAGGACGCGTGTGTCAGCAGGAAGATGAATGTGATTTCCTCCAAATGCATAGAAATCTCGCGAGCCTGAGTCGTAGACAAACCCACAAGTTCCTTGTGAAGTATCGTTATTGATACCTTCCACCCAATAGGATCTCACAACCTCAGCGTCACCCATTGAATCATACCACATGAGTTCGCTTGTAATCCGACCTTGGTCGGTCAGAGACAGTATCACATCTATGCCTGTGATAGTACCATTTCGGAAGATATCGTTTCGCAAATCATGTGCTGTGACTGTCACGTTTGTGAAAGTTCCCATGAAACTACGTCCCAGAATACTGACCTCAGGGATTATCACAGCTCCATTATTCATCTGGTGTCTGGAAACCTCCTCTTGAAATGACCTATAGATTGCATCAAGTCTTCCTTGAGTGATTTGTGTCATGATGAGTGTAGACCCCTCTTTCCAGGGATAATGGTCCATTCTGAACACATTACTTTCGGACCATCCAGCATCATACTTTGCTATGTACCACATATTCTCTATTCCGTTCAAGGATTCGATGACATGTGTGTTCATCGATGCGTTGAAGTGATATTCCAGTTCCACAAGACCTTTGGAATCCATATGGACCAAAAGATCAAACATTGAGAATGCTCCAGCCTTGAAGATGTCTGGTCTCACAGTTTCAACTTCAGCAGGATTGAAGCCCAGCTCTTCTCCAGCAAACCGAAAGTATTCCGGGTGTGTTGGATCTGGATTAGGGGTTACAAGAGAGTCGCCAACCTCAAGATAGATGGTCATTGCAAGTAGTGACAGCATCAGAGCAAGCACCATGCCATTAGCAAGACGTTTTCGAACCCTTCTTCTCATCAGAACGAACCTTGTTCCTACACCTGCATGGATTATTATGAATGACACAAGGAACACATCAAAGGTCCGATGCAGATCAAAAGGCACAACTTCTTCCAAGGACTGAGCAAAGAACTCGTATCCATTCAGACCTGGGATAATCATTAGTATCGCAAAGACAACTATCAGCCAGCTTGAAACCCTTTGAACTAGTCTTAGGAGATGTACTGATATTCCATTGCGGTGGCGAAGATGCTGCATAGTTCTTCCAAGATTCAGTCTGAAATGTCTGACAGTGAGTGCAACGTGAATTGCTAGTAGACCTATGAATACAATCTCAAAAACCCGGTGTGCATACGACAAAAGAGGCTGATCTGGAATCCATCCTCTTGCCAGAGCGTAGCCCATCACTATTGTGAGGAGCGAGATTAAGACGAGCCACCAAGAAATATAGCGGTGAATAAAGACCCTTCTTGAAACCATAAAGTATCATAACGAGTCAGAAACTTAGATTATTAACTACTGGGATATGGTCCAGAAACGACAAGACTACCTAGCTCTTTCCTTTCTTCTTGTTCCATACTTCTAAGAAATAATCGAGTGATCTATCATATGTCCGTTCAGCTTCAGGTGGGAAAAGACAACCTGGAAGCTCCTGATGTTTCCAGTGATATTGTAAACAGTCACAGCAGTATCCCTGTCTAGAACAACCAGGATAGCTGCACCCACAACGTTCCTTGTTCTTTTCTACATTACATATTCGGCCCGTCATTGCTATCTCAAATAGCTACAAGGAGGTTCAGGTTAAAACCTGTTTGGTGAGGACAGGTCTTCAGAATCAAAGGCAGCTCTAATCGAGTCTAGGGCTTCTCGGACCTCCACTCTTCTCTTCCCGTCCATTACCTGGGGATAGTGCTTCGAGTAGTGTTCCAAGCATTTGGCAAGCGCCATCACAAATCTGTCAAGTTCACTTGGACTCTCACCATTCTCAACAAGATTTTGAATCGTCTGATGAGTGGACTTCTTGATACTCTTCTTTATGGCATTCCAAGACTTTGACGATGTAGTTTCAGCTCGTTTTCGGCACACAATTACCATATCGTAGACTATGTTCAGCATGTCATGAAGGTGGGTTGATGCCCTCATCTCACTTCTAACCGGATAGATTGACGTGACATAGAATCCTGAGTCTAGTATGGATTG